>MTKZ01123420.1_pt1 | contig 13657 bp, 9 predicted proteins | sample 1042781 | NCBI WGS metagenome assembly MTKZ01 (sample SAMN06212207, study PRJNA360539) | anaerobic digester metagenome | biome: Wastewater treatment plant; material: sludge; isolation source: anaerobic digester fed with sludge from wastewater treatment plant | place: Denmark: WWTP Viborg ...
CACCGTCGTGGCAGGCAATAGCTCGAGTGGAGGCTTCATCTGGTCCGCGGCCCATGGTGTCGTGGGCCTCGGCACCGGGACATCCACCGCGGGCGCCGCGACCAGGAATGGTGCGGTGGTAGTCGGCGGGCTCAACGGCGGTAACGCCTCACGGTGGGACGGCGACACGGCCGGCTCCGGCTCCTGGACGCCGCTGCCTCTCGCGGACGGCACGAAGGCATGGACGCCCCTGTGTACGTCGGCTCAAGACGGTTCGCCGGGCAACGTGTGGGTCGGGGGCAACTCCGGCTCCACCACCGGGACCAGGCAGGCGGTCCGCTACAAGGAGAGCGTCACCAGCACCACTACCCTGCCTCTTCCACCGAATGGCAACAAAGATGCTTATATCCACGGGATCTCGGATATCGGCAGCTATGCCGGCCAATACCAATATGGTGCCGTCTCGAACAGCGGGTCGCGCCAGGCGATGGGCGGTGTAACGCTGACGGCCCTCTCGCCGCTGATCGGGGCGCCCAGCACGTCGAATGAAGGCGTCGCCAAAGCGATCTCACGCGACGGCACCAGAGCCAGCGGCTGGAGCTGGTCAGCTACCTCAAATCGGCAGGGCACCGTCTGGACGATCGCGAGCCCGAGCGCCCCGATGGCGGTACCGTTCTTCGGGGCGGATAACTACGATGAGATCCTCGCGCTGAACGGCAACGGGGCGGTCGCCGCCGGATTCGGCTCAGTCGGGGGACAGAACAAGCACGCCATCATCTGGGACGCGACCAACGGCACACGCGACCTCAAGACCATGCTGAACACACAATATGGCCTGGACCTGACCGCCTGGATGCTAACCGAGGTCAGAGGCATGTCCGCCGACGGCAAAGTGATGGCGGGCAACGGGACGTATAACGGAACCAGCCAGGCATGGGTCGTCCTGCTGGGGGTGCCAGGCCAGCCACCGACCATCACGCAGCACCCGTCGTCGCAGACCATCTGCCCGGGCGACAACGCCGCGTTCACCGTCGCGGCCTCCGGGCTAGGCACGCTCAACTATCAGTGGCAACAGAACGGGGCAGACCTGAGCGACGGCGGGCATTACTCCGGCGCAACGACGCCGACGCTGAGCATCTCCGGCGCCGACACGAACGACGCGGCCAGCTATCGCTGCGTGGTCTCGGTGGGCTGCAGCAGCACAACGTCTAACGCCGCGGCCCTGACCGTCAAGCCGGCCACGACGATCACCCGGCAACCGACCGCACAGAGCACGTGTTCGGGCCTCTCCGTTCAGTTCACCGTGACGGCGACCGGCGACGGTACGATCTCTTATCAGTGGCAGAAGGACGGCGTCGACCTCAATGACGGCGGACACTACTCCGGCACGGCAACGGCGACACTCGTCATCTCCAACGTGGATACCGGCGACGAGGCCGGCTACCGGTGCGTGGTCACGGCCGGCTGCGGAACGGTGACATCCAACGAAGCGGCCCTGACCCTGGTCCCCAAGGTCGCGCCCGACCTCGATCAGGATTGCGACGTCGACGTCGATGATTTTGAACTGTTTGCCGCGTGCGCCTCGGGACCGGGAATCAGTCAAAACGGCTCGCCGTTGTGCCAAGTCACCGACTTTGATGACGACGCCGACGTCGATCAGGCCGACTTCGCCGTTTTCCAGCGATGTCTGAGCGGCGCGGGCGTGCCGGCCGACCCGAACTGCGGAGGTTGAAAAGACGCTACTTCCCCACCGCCAGACCCAGGTTTTGCATGATCGCCCGTGCGGAGCCGGCGCGGTTCAGGGTATAGAAGTGAAAGCCGGGCACGCCGTGCGGGATGAGTTCGTCGCACATCTGCGTGGCCAGGTCGATTCCGTATTGGCGGCAGGCCTCTTTGTCGCCGGCCAGCCTGTCGAGCTGGGCCGAGACCTGCGGCGGCAGCTTTGCCCCGCATAGTCCACAGAACCGCCGGATCTGGCTGGTACTGAGAATCGGCAGTATTCCTGGCACGATCGGTACGGTGACGCCCAGTTTGTTCCTGAGGTAGTCGTCGAACTCGAAGAAATCGTTATTGTCGTAGAAAAGCTGGGTGATAATCCCGTCCGCGCCCGCGTCAACCTTCTCAGCGCAGCGTTGCCAGTCGAGGTACTTGTCCGGGCATTCCGGATGCCCTTCAGGGTAGCCGGCCACAAAGATGTCGAATCCACCGACCCCCTTGATGTAGCGAACCAGGTTGATGGCCAGCCGAAAACCCTCCCTGGCCGGGCGGTAGTTCGGGTCATTCAGCGGAGGATCGCCGCGGAGGGCCAGCACGTTGTTGATCCCGTTCTCCCGCATCCTGGCCAGGTAAGCCGCAATGCTCTCACGGGAAGCCCCGATGCAGGTCAGGTGACTGGCGATCTCGATGCCGAACTCTTTGCGGATGCGGGTGACGATCCGCATTGTCTCCTCGCGAGTACTTCCCCCNNCGCGAGTACTTCCCCCCGCCCCGTAAGTGCAGGTCAGGAAACCCGGTTCGAGCTCCAGCATCTCCGGTATCGCCTGCTCAAAAAGCTTGGCCTCGGCCTCGGCGGTCTTTGGCGGGAACAGCTCGAAGGAAACAACCAGAGGTTTCTGCTTGTGCAACTGTGTAAAAAGCACCGCACGTCTCCAGCAGGGAAGGCCTCTTTCCCGTGTCCGTCACGATTATATCGACCCGATAGCATTAGCCCTCAATGGAATCACCTGACGGATCAGCGCCAGACCACTTGGGGCCTCGCAGCCACAAGAGGCGCAATGGCCTGGATTCGCCCAAACACGGCTGATGTGAACCGAGTTGCTGTTATTGGAGTCTCGCCGGAACAGGGGACACATCGGGCGGCGGTACTCGCCGGCTGGTGCGGGTGGTTCGCCTGCCCGCGGCGACGTCATGCGCCGAACGCCTCTCGTGCCGCCGGGGTATTGAACGCAATACCGATTCGTGTTGTTCCGTTTTCCGGCTTTCCGCAATGTGTGATCTCCGCCGGGAGCCAGACAATGTGCGGTGAACTGCCGATGCCGACAATCACAGGTACTGTGGGGGCGATCCTGAAATTACCGGCCAGTTCACGCTCGACGTCGTCGGTCGTCAGGTTGAAGGGTAACAGGAGTCCCGCGCCCCCTTCGCTGATATTCAGAATCTGGGCCCGCAGCCATTTGCCGCCATAGTAAGTGGGCACCACCAGGTGAACGTCTCCTTTCATCCGCAGCCGGCGGTGCTTNNTAGACGCTTGCTCGCGCCCTGCTGATTCTCCTCGTCAGGCTCCAGATTGGCGATAATCCTCGCGATGTTGTTTCGGATCGGGGTTCCCAGCAATCCCCACGAGGCCCGGGCTTGCCGATACGCACGCATCGCCTTGGGGATTTCTTTCTGAAGCTGCTTGAGAGTCGCTGCGTCGCTCGGCCTGCGACCGCGGCTTTGCGCCTGCTCCGGAGCGTCATCCAGTTGCAGGCTGACCGTGGTCAAGCCGACCTTGTAGCCACCGGCTGTCTCACTGCAATGCACGACCTTCATCAAGCCGGACCAGGTGGTATTGTTGATGCACAGCTCGATCATCATCGTCTGGCCTCGCTCGTAGCTGACCTTGGAGATGATGCCCAACCCGGTTGATGAAATGTCGACCAACTGTCTTGCCTGTGCCGGACTGAGGTGGTTGCCAACGAGCATGCGAACCCACACCGGAACACTCAGGTTGCGCCGGGGTGCCAGTCGGCGCTCCGGTTCCATCACCGCCTGCTCGGAGGCGGCGATGGGTTCCATGTTCTCGAACATGAAACCCAGCGACGACTGCTCTGTCTGGACGTTCTTGTCGGACATGGGCGTGCCCCCTTTAGCCAACACCTCAAGCACCAGAGTCAAGATACGATTCATTTGACAGTTGGGCAAATGAGGCAATCTGCGGATGACGTCCCGCGGGCGGCTTGTGGTCCGAGAAGGATCCCCCGCCGATAAGATCTGCCTCAAGCCCCGCTTACCGGGCGATGGGTGACTGTCGCCAGGGTGTGACGAGAAGCCCCGATTTATGGACCTTGACTTCAATGGTCCCGTCCGTCTGACAGTCGAGATACACCCGACCGGCCAGAACGTCCGCCAGGCGATTGGGTATATCGGTGTTGCGCGGTCCGCCGCACCGAATGCAGTATCGTGGATTGACCGCCAGAATGAATTGACGAGGGTCACCGGTTGTGCTGCCGTGGTGAGGGAGGACCAGGACGTCGGCGGCCAGGCCGCTTCTCTGCATCAGGTAGCTCTGTCCCTGCTCCATGATGTCGCCACACAAGAGGATTCGATAGCCGGCGTAGCCGATCCGAAGGACGAGCGAGCTGTCATTGGCGTTCCTGATCGACAGGCTGCCCGGCGTCGGCGGCCAGAGAACCTCCACTGTCACATTGCCTGTGTCGGGCAGGGAGGAACCCCGGCTGATGAGGGTCATCGGCATCCTTCTCTGACGCAGATCGACGAGCAGGCGATCGGCGGCATCACCCGGATTGCTGAAGTCGAAGAACCAGGGAGATATCAGAACCCGCCGGACATTGTGGTGGTCTATCAGATCCGGCACGCCGCTGAAATGGTCGAGGTTGGCATGGCTCAGCACCAGCGCGTCGATTGAGGAGATCCGCTTGTCCGCCAGCAACGGTCCAACCACCCATCGCTGGATGTCGTATCCGGCCAGCGAGCCGACGTCGTACATCCACGTTTGACCGTTCGGGAAAGAGATCAGGCAGCAGTTTCCGTTGGCGATGGAGGGGAATGTCAGCGTGAGCGTGCCACGCCGAGGCGAGGGCGAGAGATGCCAGATCCAGGCGGCCGCCACGATCGTCGCCACAGCGATCAGCCACCGTCTGCGCAGGCGCAGCCAGGGCCAGACGGTCCACAGGCCGATGAGGCCCAGGGTCACGGCGGTCAGCCAGAGAGGAATCGCCGGCGTGATCGTACCCGATCCGGGGAGTATCTGCAGTCGGTCAACCAAGCGGATGAGCCAATCGCTGAGCCAGGCCAGCGGTTTGCCGAGCAGACCCCCGCCGGAGGGAACACCCGTCGATACCAACGTTTTCAGGAAACCGAGTACCAGCACGAACCAGACCAGTGGAATAATCAGAATCGTGTTCAGCCAACCCCACATGGCGATCTGCCGGAAATGGTAAACCCCCAGGACCGTGCCGACCGCCCAGGCAGCGACGCTGATGGCCAGCGACCACCCGAGAGCGTTCAGAAACCAGTCCAGTATCATCCTCGGCGGCGACGGCGGATTGAGTCTCTTCTGGATCGCCGGCGAGAGGAGAGGATCGTCGCGGCCGAGCATCCGCCTCAGTGCAAGCGTTGAGACGGTATGGAGACGCGGCCCGACGAACATCAATGCCAGGACGGTAACGTATGAAAGCTGAAAACCCGGGTCGAACAACTGCATGGGCTGAATGATGAGCAGGATGATCGCGGAGAGGGCCAGCCAGTTGACGGATCGGGCCGGGCGGCGGAGCAGAACCGAGATGCACAGCAGGCTTCCCATCAGGGCGGATCGCACCACGGGCGGCTCCGGCTCGGTCAGGAGGGCGTACCCGATAATCAGGATCATAGCCCAGAACGCACAGGCCCGGCGTGATACGCCGGCCAGCGTTCCGATCATCCAGACGACCGAAGCGAGCATGGCAACGTGCGCCCCGCTCACGCTGAGATAGTGAACCGTTCCGGTGTTGACAAACGCCTGGTTCAGCCTGTCATCCACGGCGCTGCGCTGACCAAGCACCAGGGCGGCCAGCATGTTGGCCCCCGGCATGTCGCCGGGCATTGCCTGATCGATCATGGCCGCCTTCAGGCGACGCCTGAAATCTGCGATCCATCGCCGGCCCGGATCTGAGACACCTGTTACCACCAAATCTGCATCTCGCTCGCATGACACCTCCGCGAGGATGCCCTTGCGCCGCAGGATCAACCGCCAATCCTTTTCACCTGGATTGTCTGGCGGCGGCGTCTGATAGAGAGTTCCGGTGATCTCGACGCGATCCCCGGGTGCGACATGCAGGACGGGCTGGCGGACGTGGACCGCGACGGTCCCGCATACGGCCAGCGGACCGGAGCGGCCTTCGAGTTGCTCGGCGTCCACCAGCAGACGCGTGCGAGGCAATTCCTTGAACCAGGTGATCCGACCGGTGCTGGCCGAGCGAATCCGCGGCGGTGTCAGCACCGTTCCGGNNCCGTTCCGGTTATCCGAACCCGAAGTGGCTCGCGCGGGCAATACTGAGCAACATGATTCGCCGGCTGTCGTCGAAAATGAAGATCGTGAACCGCCGCTCCCGTTGAGAACGCCGCCAAAGGCAAGACGGCATGCAGGAGCCATGGGCGGCGGCGGGCGACCGGGAGCAACCCGCCTCCCAGGAGGAACAGGAGGATCGACAGCCAGCCCGGCACAGCCCACGCGGCATCGAGCCCTATCCCGGCCACCAAGGCCACCGCGGGCAGCACCAGCGGCTGATCGTTGAGCCAGACCGCCAGTTCGGCACGACGAGAGAGAGGCGCGGGCAGATGTTGTGTGTCGAGGTTCAGATCAGGCTGTTCGAGCAGCGAGGTCAACGATGCACCGGGCCTGCAAGAATACCAGCCATCGAGCAACTACTGGACGCTGGAGAATACCTTGCAGGGCCTTTGCATAGTTGTCAAGCTGTTCTTCATAAACTCGCGATCGCTCGATACAGTCTCCGGCCGTGATGGCATCGGTCTTGTAGTCCACGATTTCCAGGTGATCCTCGTGGCATAAGAGCACATCGACTGTGCCCCTGACCAGGACCACGTCGCGGGAATCTTGGGCGGCGACCATCGGCTCGTAGCGATCAGGTGCGACCCTCGACACGAAGGCGGTTTCCCGTCGCACCCTTGCAGCGTGCTTGCGAATATGCTGACCAAGAGCAGTGGAGAAGAACCACGCGACATCGTCGAGCAGCACCGCCGAGGCTTCACTCTCGCTGAGGCGTCCGGCCTCCAGCAATGAGCGACGCTGCTCGGCCAAGTCGGCGGCATCACAAGGTCTGGCCAAGTCGATAAGCTGGCAGAACCGATGGGTCGCGAGTCCACGATGGACCGCCTGGACGGCCGGCAACGGCTCAATGAAGGTCGGCACGGCTGGTGCAGGTGCGGCGACCGGCGGCTTGCCTGGTCGCAGGTCGGGGTCGCTCCAAGACTCCCAACGGCGTTTCAGTTCGGTCACCGCGACCCGCGCCGGGAGGGTCGTCAATTCGAGGGCCGGATATGACGCGTCCAGGGACGCGATCAGTTGCGGGGCCTCATCGGATGCCTGGACGGGCTCGTCGCCCGGCAGAGGCTCAAGCCGGGCAAAGTTGGCCAGAGNNCCAGAGCATCGAGCCGCTCGGGAACAACCGCAGGCGGCGTCCGCCAGCCATCGGTCTCGGTCCTGGGATATTGATGAACCTCTACGAGGACTGAGCCGGACGAAGCGCTGTCTCCGGGCCACCGGACGTCATCGGCCGGGGCCGCCCCGAGTGCCGCCAGCAACCAGGTGAGCGGTTCGTTGGCCACTTCGAGCTGCAGGTGAGGCAAGCCCTCCGCGGATGGTTCGCGCGGCAACCGGAACGCGGCCAGCCGCTCCAATTGGATGCGTCCGACCAGGAGCAGATGCTCGCGGGCACGCGTCAGAGCAACGTACAGGACACGAAGCTCTTCGGAGAGACTCTCTCTGCGGTGATCTTCAACCGCCAGTTGGTGGATCAACGTCGGATAGTGGATTCGCTTCTGGGGGTTTGCGGCACGCAGTGCGATGCCCAGGTTGCGATGGATCAGCACGCTTCGGTTGGTGTCGGACAGATTGAACGTTTTCGACAGATCGGCCACGATGACCACCGGAAACTCCAGCCCCTTGCTGGTGTGGACAGTCATGATTCGGACCGCATTGTCGTCTCCGCCGGCGCCGGCAGGCTGTTGGGGAGACCGCTCGGCCGCGAGCATTTCATCCATGAATCGCAGGAACCGCCGAAGCCCCTGTCTGCGGAACTGACCGAACTCCCGCGCAAGATTGTGAATCTGGATGAGCCGTTCTCGTCGGCGGGCGCCGTCCGGCAGGCCGGCGACGAACGCCGGATAGTGTGTTTCCTCAAGAATCTCCCACAGGACCTCCGCGACCGGCAGGCGGCGAATGCGCGTCCGCCAGCGATCGAGTGTCGCCAGGATCACAGATAGCCGAGATCGAAGCTCCTGATCAGGCCCGTTCTTTGCACACCGCAGGACCGCCCGGTGGAACGGACCTTCGCCCTCGTGCAGACGAAGGTGAAGCATCTCCGTCTCGGTCAACGGCTGACCGACGAGCGGCGATCTCAGCACCGCGGCCAGGGGAATGTCCTGCTGCCGGTTATCGAGCACGCGCAGCAGACTGAGAATATCGCGGAACTCGGTCGAATCGGCCGGGCTCTCACCTCGTCCGATGAGCACGGGAATCTCCATCCGGCGGAGAATGTTGGCGATCGGCTCGGCCTTGTGCGGCATCGATCGGAGCAGGATGACGATGTCGCGGTACTCGATCGGCCGCAGGACAGGCGGGCCGCCGGGCGTGGCGGGCCGATCGGCCACGTTCATCCGCTCGCCGGTTGAGCCCATCCAGTCCTGGATGCGCCGGCCGATCAGGAAGGCCTCTCGCTCAATGCCGGCCAGCTCATCGTGCTGCGAATCACCGTGCGTCGCGTCGGTATCGTCCGCTTCTTCTTCGTCCGCGTGGCTCGCTTGAGCCACGCCTTTGATCGGCTCCAGCAGGTGCAGTTCGACCGCCGGCCCGTCGAATGCCCGCAGTCCTCCGCTCGGCGGATAACACGCACCGGCTTTCAGCCTGGCGTTCTCGTCGTATTCGCTTCCTCCGAACGAGCGGCTCATCAGGGGGGCAAACACGACGTTTACGGCCTTGATGATGCCTTCTCGACTGCGGAAGTTGTCTCCGAGATGGATCAGCTTGCCGATGGCAGATTCGGGCGAGAACGCATCCGCGCGGCTGGTGAACAGTGCGGGCTCGGCCAACCGGAACCGGTAAATACTCTGCTTGATGTCGCCTACCGCGAACAGATTGCCCTCGGGAGGGTCGGCCGTCTCACGGCTGACCAGCCGAAGGATCGCCTCCTGCAGCGGATCGACGTCTTGAAACTCATCGACCAGGACATGCCGGTACCGTTTCTGGAGTTGAAGAGCGACCTTCGAGGGCCTGCTGGGGTCTCCGTTTTCGGTCAGCAGCCGATAGGCCTGCCGCTGAAGGTCGTTGAAGTCCACCGCGGCCTGGACGGCCTTGGCCTGCTGATAGCGGTCGTCGAAATCTCTGACCAGCCGCACGATGGTCCGCACGTACGGCAGGATCCGCTGCAAGCCCTCGATGTATTCGTCCCTGGAAAACGAGCAGATGTTGTCTTGGAGGCGTTTCTCCAGGAGGTCCCTGTGCCATTCGACGATTTTCTTGGCCGCGTCGAACTGAGCAACTTCAGTTTCAGGGAGCTTGCTCGGGCGCCTGCCGGTGGTGATCTTGTGACCCGCAACTTCTCGGGCGATCTCGTCCCAGGCATCCGGATTCCCGGCCTTCAGGCGGTCGAGCCACGCCTCACACTGCGAGCGGTACTCACGCAGGGCGTCGGCGTGCATCGAGGCGATCGGGTACAGCGTCTCGATGACTCTCGCGCTCTCGTTGGCCTGCCGGATATGGAGGTCCACCTCGCGGATCAGCCGGCCGTGCTGAATCTCGTCAATCCGGTCGCAGAGGGCATCAGGGGTACCGGCTTCGAGAGCCTCGACCGCACGTTCGAGCCAGGCCTGCGGTTCAGGCAGGCTGGCGGCGAAGCCGTGAATCGAGAGGAGGGCCTCGGCGATGTTGACGTCGTTACCCCCGCCGTAGTCATCGACCAACGACTGAAACCCGCGTCCGTATTCGTCGTCGCGGCCGTAGAGCTCGACGAATAGCGCATCCAGTGTCTCATGTCGCAGCAGATCGGCGTCGTCTTCGGCCAGGACCGCCGCCTGTGGATCGACGCCGGCCTGCGGGAACCATTGTTGAATCACCGTTTTGCAGAAGGAGTGAATCGTCGAAATGCTCGCGCTTTCCAGCAGGTGAAGCTGCTGGTCGAGCCACGGGGCCTGTGACGATTCCATTCGGCGCTGGCGGATGGCTTTTCGAATGCGGGTGCGCATCTCCCCCGCCGCCGCATCGGTGAACGTAACCACCAGCAGCTCGTCGATGCCGCAGCGGTCGGGCTTGGGCAGGTCACAAATCAGGTAGGCGCAGCGCTCCGCCAGCACGGTGGTCTTGCCTGCGCCGGCGGCGGCCGAGACCAGCAGGCTCCTGCCGGTGGTCTGGATCGCCTCTCTTTGGCTCTTCGTGAGGTGGGCGTAGCGATCGCGGGCCGGTGCATCAGGCATCGGGGTATTCCTCCGTCAATCGCTTGAGTATGTCTGCTCGTTTGCCTAAAGGAGCCAGTGTGTTGGGCGGCTGCCAGTCCGCTTCGTACCGGCACACGGCCATGTAGGGGCACCATCTGCACGGCGAGGCCTTGTTGAGCCGATAGGGCTTCACCTCAACATTGCCATCGAGCAGCGAATCGGCCAGTTCTCCCATCTTACGGCTGACATGGGCCATCATGGCTCTGAATTCGGACGGCCGGGCCAGATCGCTGCTCTTGTAGGGTTCGCCTGCGTTGGTGAGAGCGGCGCTNNCGCGAGGTGTCGAGCCCGTCGAGGGCCGTCAGGTCGAGAATCCCGCGGAACCGGTAAGCCTGCGTCGGGGAAGTGGCCTCCGAAGGATGAGATACCGTTTCGAAGCCCTGCAGCAACGGTAAATAGAACGCTGCCACCGGCCGGACCTTTCTGCCGGTGAGCGACTCGCCGACCTCCCGCAGCGCCAGCAGGTATCCAACAAGCTGCAGGGTCAAGCCATGATAGACCTCCGCCATATTTAATTTGCGCTCGCTGGCGGTCTTGTAGTCGATGACCGCTGCGCCATAGCTGTCGGCCAACTCGACGACGTCCACCCGGTCGATGATGCCATGGAGTTCGACGCGCCGACCCCGTGGCGTCGTGATGACCACCTTCTCGCCCGGTCGATAGCCGAATTCCCGCTCGGTGGCGACGGGGTAGTACCGGCCGGACCGAGCCGCGTCGCGCTGCCACTGCGTCACGCGGCGAAGGTGGTCCCTGCTGCGGTCGAAGAGGTAGGCGTTGCGGGCCTCGGCCAGCATCATGTCGCCCCCCAACTGGGGAGCCAGTTCGGCCGTAATGCGATCGATGCGGTCGACAACCTCGTCGTCATCAAGCTCGCCGAGCCGACGGTTTTGCCGCGCCAGCTCCGCGATGAACACCTCCAGCACCGCGTGTGAGATGTTGCCCAGATCGAGCGCGCCGAGGTCGGCCTCCATCCGCTGTTCGAGGGCCAGNNAGCTGTTCGAGGGCCAGCGTGTGCTCGGCAAAGTGCGCGAAGGGGCATGCCGCAAACCTCTCCAGACGGCTGACGCTGGCGGCAAACGGCGCGGGCACCGATTTCTCCATCAGGCCCGGTTCGAGCTTCGCCTGGTTGCGATATGCCAGACCCGACAGGCACATCCTCAGGGTGTGCTGCCATGTATCGTGCCGCCGTGCGGCCTCGTAAATCGAGTTCCATCGTGCTCTGGCCGCAGGTTCGACCTCGTCTTCATTCTTCGGACGCGAACGCAATTCCCCGGCCAGACGCTCGGCCAGCTCGGGCAGCCGGCTGATGCCTTCCGGGCTGCGGGTCAGTCGCGGATCGTCGTATCGCTGAGGTCGCAGGCCGGGCACCGCCGCCAGCAGATCCTGAAGGTACGCCGACGGCTCAACGGGCTTGCCGTCGTCTGCGGAACGCGGATAGCTGATCCAAAGGCGTTCACCGGCCCGGGTCATCGCGATATAGGCGAGCATGCGCTCATCAAGCAGTTGCCGCTGGCGCGACGGGCCGATCTCCATGCCCGCCTGATCGAGATCGTTCCGCTCGATGTCGCCCAGAAGCGGATCCTCGGCACGCCGCATCGGAAAATGCTGCTCGTCGAAGCCCAGGAGCAGGACCGCGCGGACCGGCGGGTGTCGGCTTCGTTCGATGGCTCCGAGCAGCTCCTGGTCGACGGTGGGCGGCGCCAGGCCCAGATCGAACTCCGCCAGGCCGGCCTCGACCGTTTCGCGGAACTCGGTGATGCCCATTCTGTCGCCACCCAGCGCCATCGCGAACTCATCAAGAAACCGGACGAAATCAACCCAGACCTGACGGTGATGGTCGGCTTCATCGCTCCGGCCGTCGAGTTCCGCGTCACGTGCCCAACGTTCCAGGTGACTGCCCGCGCCGATCCGTTCCAGGCAGGCGAACAGCGATGATGCCCACGTTCGGCCCTGATGCCCCTCCGGGGCCGCAGCGGTCTCCAACCAGGAGCCAATGGCGTCGAGCCATGCCTGCCGAGTCTGGTTGATGCGGTTCAGAATGCTTTTCTGTTCATCGGTCATGCCCGCTTTCCGGCCGCGACGTTTAAACATCCGGGTGAAAGCCCATGGCCGTTGCCAGGCGTCCCGGCCGGCGATCCCGTGGGCCAACAGGTAGTTCTCCAGCGTGTCGGCGTCATCGTCGCCGATCGGCAGCAGGCCCGTCTTGAGAGTCAGCCTCACCGATTCGAGCCGGCACTCGTCTGAGGCGACGGCCAGCAGCCCGCGAACCAGCTCAATCAGCGGGTGGTTGGTCGTCGGCTGGCGGCGGTCGATGAAGAACGGGATGCCGGCCGCTCGAAGCGAGGCCGAGAGAAGGTCGTGGTACTCGGTCAGGTCGCGCACCACGACGGCAATGTCCCGGTACCGCAGTGGCGCATCGGGCAGTTGCGTGAGGCGGCGGATCTCCGCGACTGCGGCATCGACCTCGCCCCGGCGATCGGGAAACTCCAGCAGGCTGATGGCCGTCGGCGCTGCCCCGGTGTCCTCCGGAGGGGGCGTGCGGAAAACATGCTTTTCCAGCCTGGCCAGTTCGGGGGCGACGAATCGCGGCGGCGGCGACGGGTCCAGTCGGACCGGTTCGTCGATGGGGACACCGCCGGCCGTCAGGTCCCTGCGCAGGCGAACCAGCGTGCGTTCGGTGCGGGCGAAGAGCGAGAACGTCGTCCTGGGCAGTTCGCTCGCCTCGATGGCCGAAGCTCGCGGGTCGACGAGCAAGGCGATCTCCATGAACGCGGCCCGCTGAGCCAGCTTGACCAGCAGGGCATACTCCTGCTGCGTGAAGCCCGCAAAGCCGTCGACCCATACTTCGGCACCGGTCAGCCACGTGCAGGCGTCAAGTTTCTCGGCGGCCAGGTGCAGATACTGGGCAGGGTCGAGTCGACCACCCTCCAGATAGTCGAGATAGGCCCGGTAGAGGCGGGTCAGATCGGTCAGCTTCGCGGCCGCCAGTGGGTTGTTGTCCTGGTATTGCTCTGCCAACTCGGCCAGCGTCGCGGGTTCGAGATCGGCCCGCATCAGCTCGTCCAGGGCCGAGGACACCTGTCGGACCAGCCCGGGTTTGTCAGCCACACGGCCGAGCAGTCTCAGATTGTTCTTCTCGCGGCGGATCAGCCGACGGATGGCCATCATCCTCCCGAGCGGGCCGATGGTCTCGTCCGCCCGCCGCGGGTCGGCGCCCGTTTCGGCGAAGATGCGGTAGGCCAGCCGCTGG
>MTKZ01016359.1_pt1 | contig 13637 bp, 11 predicted proteins | sample 1042781 | NCBI WGS metagenome assembly MTKZ01 (sample SAMN06212207, study PRJNA360539) | anaerobic digester metagenome | biome: Wastewater treatment plant; material: sludge; isolation source: anaerobic digester fed with sludge from wastewater treatment plant | place: Denmark: WWTP Viborg ...
CTTCCTGACTGATCTCTGTATATAGCTTAATTGAGATCACTATAAAGATACAAGGTCAGGTTCTTCAGCCTGCCCTGGAGCTCTCTCCTCCGGGGTGAAACCTGACGTCACGAACGCCCGCTTCCCATGTCAGGTTGAACTGCGCATACTCTTCGAGCACGATGACCTGACCTACGACCAGACCTACAAGATTCCGTCGTAGGGCGTGATTGGAAGCACTGCAAACATCAATATACACAGAAATTGGTGTGCTTCCAATCCGCCATCACAGTTATGGGTATTGCCACCCGGATAACGGTCATCGGCGGATTGAGGGCACGAAACATTGGTCCGTCAAACAGTTCACAGTGCCCTCAATCACGCCCTACAATCAAGGAATTTTATGGGAATCAATCGTAGGGGCGAAGCATTTGAACAAAAATGTTATGTAATTTGCAACCGGTCCGTATTAAATGCTTCGCCCGTACCTGTAAATGCGTCAATGGTAATGGGAAAAAATTCTGGCCACCATGCCCCTAGCGAGTAGGTCAGGTTGCGTTTTTCAACCTGACATCGCGAATGCTGAAAAGTAATGCCGTCAACACAGGTGGGCTTCTAGCTATTATTGCAAACCTCTGTTGTGAGGCAATCTAAAATCCGTTTATTTTAGACGTTCTTGTGAATCACCAGTAGGTTTTTTAGGTTGGTAGTTTAGATCGCTTCGTTCCTCGCGATGACAGATCCTACGGTCATTGCGAACCTCTGTTGTGAAGCAATCTAAAATCCGTTCAGAGCAAGCAAGGTGATAGAAAGTGAATCACGTTCAGTTCTGTGATTGCTGTGAATCACCAGCAGGTTTTTTTAGGTTGAGAGTTTAGATCGCTTCGTTCCTCGCGATGACAGAAAAAATAACGCTGGAATAAGATTCCGACGTCAGGTTGAGAAGCGCAACCTGACCTACGACTTCGCGATGACAGGAAAATAATTATGCTGGCAGGTAATGGCTGTGGATTTTCTCGCGCAGCTGCATCACCTGGCGGCGCATGCGGTCGTCGCTTTCCATCATGTCTGCCACTCGGTCGCAGGCATACATCACGGTGGTATGATCCCGCCCACCAAGTTCCTGCCCGATACGAGGCAGTGACACTCCGCCATCCTCCCGCAGCAAATACATGGCCACCTGGCGCGGCAGTGCCACATCGCGCGAGCGATTCTTACCAGTGAGGTTCTCTTTGGTGGTGCCAAAGAAATCTGCCACGACATCCACCACATAGGCTGGTGTCAGGCTGGTTTTCTGGGGCAGGTAGTCCGCGAGGGCATGCTTTGTGAGGTCCAGGGTCAATTTCTGCCCGCTCAGATCCGCATAAGCATTGACGCGGTTCCAGGCTCCCTCGAGCTCCCGCACGTTGGTCGGGATGGCACGGGCGATCGTCTCCATCACTTCCATTGGCACATCCCTGCCGGCCTTCTCGGCTTTGCTGCGCAGGATGGCGAGGCGGGTCTCATAATCTGGAGCCTGCATATCCACCGTCAGACCCCACTCAAACCTTGAACGCAGGCGTTCTTCGAGGGTTGCCATCGCCTTGGGCGAGCGATCGGAGGTGATCACGATCTGTTTGTTCTGCCCGTGCAGGGCGTTGAAGGTGTGGAAGAATTCTTCCTGGGTGGTATCCTTGCCGGCGATGAATTGAATATCATCGATTAGGAGCACGTCCACCTGGCGGTATTTTTCGCGGAAAGCCGGGGTGGTCTTGTGGCGGATGGCATCGATCAGGTCGTTGGTAAACTCTTCTGAAGAGACGTAAAGCACAACTTTTCCCTGTTTGACGACTTCGTTGCCAATGGCGTGCAGGATGTGGGTTTTGCCGAGCCCGACGCCGCTGTAAATAAAGAGCGGGTTATAAGCGCGGGCTGGATTCTCGGCGACCGCCATACTGGCAGCCTGTGCCAGTCGGTTTGCCGCACCCACCACAAAGTTATCGAAGCGATAACGCGGATTGAGATGCGTGTCGAAGGTAGTGGGCTCCATTACTTCCACCCTTTTGGGAGCCCGAACACTAACCTCTTCAACCACCGGTGCCGGCGCGGACCAAACTCTGAACTCAACGTTCACCTGGCGCGCCATCATCCCGGACAGTTTATTGATAATGATGCTCTTTAAGCGGCTTTCAAGCCAATCACAAGCATAGGCATTACTGGCACCAAGGGCAATGGTCGCTGATTCTTCCTCGTAGGAGATCAGTTGCGTGTTCCGGACCCAGGTGTCAAAGGTTGCCTTTGAGAGGTCCATCTGTAATTGTCCGATTGTTGCCTGCCATGCCTGTTGAGCATTCATTGGCGTTCTCCCTTCCCGTTTCGTGGGGGATTGTGATTTATCGACGTTAAAGTAAGCGATCCGACGTCCTCTAAATTCGCATCACTTGTGAGCTTTCCTGAATTGTCCTGCTCAGTGAGTAAAGAGATTCTAACACCCAAAAACAAGTTTTCAGCGTTCTGTGTCTTAAAAAATTGCAATTCTTTAAGATTGAGAATCCGCTGTGGTTTTTTTGAATCCAATGCAATATGCCACTGGTGTTATTTTAATTTTTCCTGCCACCAATTAGCAGGAATAAGTCCCGTTCATAACCACCATATGTGGGATTAGGTTGTCAATTTTGCAGGAATTTTCCAACGGATGGGCTCTGGAATCCGGCAGTAAAATTCTTCAAAAAATGCAAATAGAATCGGATAGTGATTCCCATTTTGGAATCAGGGCTTTAAGATTCGGAAGACTACACGCCTTCCGAGTGTTTCTCAAGCAGCATCTTTTTTGCAGCTCGGCGACCAATTTCTACTGCAAAGTTCGTGCCACGATCCCATGGGTACACCTGGCTCATGCTGGCGAAATAAAGCCCTGGGATGGGCGTTTCGATCGCCGGGATGTTGGCTGAATGGTTTGGCAGTGGAATGGGTTGGGCGTATGGCGTCTTGGAGACCCAGATCTTGTTGACCCAATCCCGGCTGAAATCGGGGTTGATCTTCGTCAGGTGGGGCAGGAATTCATCCGCCAATTCCTGATCGCTTTTGCTGAAATTAGGGTGGTCGGTTTCCAGGTAATCGCCAATATAGAGGATATGATCGCCGCCAAAGTACTCCGGCTTGAGGAAGTTGGTGTGTTCCACCAGTGAAAGGAAGGGGTAGCCAGCTTGCTTGGGGATGTTATACCAGTAATACCCTTCGGGGGAAAGCGGGTGCTTGATGGAAACGGTCATCACCACCGCGCCCATGCTTTTTAGTTTCAACAGACCCGCAAGATACTCGGAGGGCAAATCCGGCGCCATTTTCGCCATCATGCCCGGCGCAAGCGTCACCAATGCCTGATCGAAGTTTTCGGCTTCGACATTCACAAGGTTGACAGTGATTTGTCCATCTTCCTGGCTTTTGATCGCGCTGACGCGTGTGTTGTAGCGAATGACCACACCGGCTTCTTCGAGTTTGGCTGCAAATTTGTTGGCAAAGACCTGGAAACCACCTTTGAAGGTACCCAGGCGCGTGGTGCGGACGTGTAATCGCGCCCACATCCAGGCCATGCTGACTTTGTCGTGCCAGTTTTCGCCAAACTTGCCGATCATCATCGGCTGCCACATGCTCTCGTAAACCTTATTGCCGGCATATTTGCGCATCCAGGCGTCGGTGGTAGTCTTTTCGAGCGCGCGCCAGTTCTTGGTAATTTTCAGGTAGACCCCCACCAAACCAAAGCGGATTTTGTTGAGCCCGTAACCCAAACCTGGATAAGCCAACGCTGCTGGAATTGAATCAAAGGGGTAAAACTTGCCCTTGTAATACATGACGCTGATAGGCCTGGGGAAGAGCACCTGGTCGGACCAACCCAACTCTTCGATCAGGCTGAGCAGGTGAGAGTCAGTTTGAAACCAATGATGATAGAAACGCTCAACCGACCAATCCCAATGGGGTTCTTTGAAACCGGAAGCCAAACCGCCCGGATCGGCGGAAGCCTCAAAGATGCTTACCTTATGCCCGGCTTTTACCAGGTCCCAGGCGGCACTCAGGCCGGCAAAACCTGCCCCAATGATGGCGATATGGCGTGGGTTCTCAGTCATGTCATGTCCTTTTTGTGTTAATTGTCCGTTCTCTCTTTCGAACGGTAATCAGTTTGTATTTGTTGGATGTTGGTGCCCAGGTTATAACCTTCTTTGACGAAGAAAATCGCGCCAAGTGCGGTGATGGGGATCCAAAGCGCCACTCGCAGGATCAGCGCGTAACCCAGTGCCTGTTCCGCGGGGATGCCAAACAGCGAAAGCATGAACTTGGCAGCAGCATCAAAAGTGCCCAGTCCGCCGGGCGCAGCCGGGATCAGCAGCACCAGGTTGACCACACCCTCGATCAGCAGCAGGCTCATGAAGCTCAAGTCAAGCCCGAGTGCTTTCATCACGCCCCAATACAAGCCGCCCTCAAAGATCCAGACCAGCATGGAAAGCGCCAGCACCAACAGCGATTGCCCCGGGGATCGCAGCACGCGTAACCCATCAATGAATTTATCGAGTATCCCGCTTATTTTTGGGCGTAGTTTCTCTGGCAGCAGCTTGTTGATAAACCAACTGCTGACAGCCTGCGTCTGCTCCGGCAGGAAGACCATTGCCAGGAAAACCAGCAAGATCAACGTAAAGATCGCACCCACCAGGATCGAGCCGGTCTGGATGCGGCGCATCCACTCAGCATCCGGCGCGATTTGCACCAGTTGGCGGAAGTTCAAGAGCACCAAAGCCAGGATGGTGATGCCATCGAACAAACGCTCCACGACGATCGTCGCCAGGGAACCTGAGATGGGCACGTCGTCGGTTTGTTTGAGCAGGACCGACCGCAACACTTCACCAGCCCGGGCAGGGTAGACGTTGTTGCCCATGTAACCGATGCAGACGACCGGGAAGAGCTGCCGCTGGGGGATGCGTTTTAGCGGGTTGAGCAGCACCTGCCAGCGCCAGGTTCTCACCCAGACGCCCATAAAATAAAAAACCAGCCCCAACAGCACCCAAGCCCACTTCGCGGAGCGCAGGTATTGCCAAAGCTGGTCAAATTCAATTTTACGAAACGCCAGGTAAAGAAAAACCGCGCTGATCAGAATTCCCAGAATGATGTGCCAACGCTTGATTTTCATGAGCCGATTGTACCATCAGCCCGCTTCACGGGCATCACTTACGCAATACAGCGGGGATTCTAGCGTTATCCAGCCAGGATGTGCGTCACCGCGGCGGAACCTGTGCCAGCCAGCGACTGTATCATGCCGTAGCGAGCGTGCGAGATCTGGTTTGCGCCAGCCTCTCCGCGCAGCTGCAAGCAGGCTTCGACCGCCTGGTAGACGCCCGAAGCTCCCAGCGGGAAACCCCGCCCCATGTGCCCGCCCATCGTCGCAACTGGCAATGACCCTTCCAGCGTCAGAGAGCCGTCCATGGCAAGCTTCCAGGCTTGTCCGCGTGCGGCAAAGCCGGCAGCCTCGAGCGAGAGCAGCGCGTGCAGGGTGGTGTTATCGGAATACTCGAAGAAATCGATATTCGCCAGCGGAATGTTCGCCTTGAGGCAGGCTTGGCGGACTGAGACCGCAGGCGCTTCGAAGAAGAGTGGATCCGGGCGATCATGTACCGCCAGCCGACCCGCGATCAGGCTGGAACTCAACAGTTTAATTGGATTATGACCCAAATCTTTGGGAACCAGGTCAGCCCGGGTCAGGATCAGGGCTGCGGCGCCATCCGCGTGCGCCGCCAGGTCAAACGCGTTCAGCGGTGCAGCCGTTGTGGCTGTCTGGTTGTAGGCTTTGGCTGTCAGCGCCCTGCGAAACATGGCGTTCGGGTTGTTGACCGCGTTGTTGCGGGCGATCATCGGAAATCCCTGCAACACCTCACGCGGGAACTGGTTTTCGTAGAGATAGCGCTGCAGCAGCAAAGCCGCCTGCCCAGCTGGAGTGAGCCCTTCGGAGGCTTCATAATCGGCATCAAGGCTGGCGTTGAGCAAGCCCAGCTCCTGCCCAGCGCCGACCACGTCGGTGACCTTTTCCACGCCCACCACTGCCGCCACGTCCACCATGCCAGAGCGGATTGCCTGCCAGGCAAGGTTGAGCGCAGCTGCGCCGGAAGCCTCTGCGACCTCCGCCGTAACGCCTTCCGCCTTCCCCGCCAGACCTGCTACTTCGCAGACCAGGGCGCCCAGGTTGGCCTGGTGCGAGGCGCTGGCAGCCAACATACTGCCAATGTAAATCGACTGGGGTTGGAGGTTAACGGCATCTTTCCGGGCGGCTCTCAGCGCCCGTCCCGCTAATTCCCGCAGCGAAACATCCCAGTGCTCACCCACCGGCACCTGACCAATCCCGACGATTACAACTTCAGGATAAGTTGTCATCTCAGCCAGTCACGATCTCCCCGCGGTAACGGAGGTAGGTGGCATAATCGATCCCGACACGGTTGGTGATGTAATCCTGCGTGGTCCTGGCTTTGCCGCGGCGTTTTTTAAGTTCCCCGCGAACTTTGAGCACAAAGGCATCAGAGCCCGCGCCTGAGCCATAAGAGGTCATCAGGATCAGGTCGCCGGTTTTCGCTTCATCCAGGATGGCAGTCAAACCAATGATGGCAGCACCGCTGTAGGTGTTGCCAATGATGGGTGAGAGCAATCCGGTTTCGATCTGCTCGTCTTTGAAGCCAAGCGATTTCGCGACCCGGCGAGGAAATTTTTCGTTAGGCTGGTGAAAGACCGCGTAGGCAAAATCGGTTGGTTTCAGACCCGTTTCGCTCATTATGGTTGAAGCGGCGGTCGAAACGTGGGTGAAGTAAGCCGGCTCGCCAGTGAAGCGCTGACCATGCTCGGGATAGATGGCATGCTGACGCCGCCAGAAGTCGGGCGTGTCGGTGACAAAAGAGTAAACCGCTTCGATGCTGACAAGCGAGCCCTGCTGGGGACCAATGATGTAGGCCGCGCCGCCGGAGGAAGCCGTGTATTCCAGCGCGTCGCCGGGCTTGCCCTGGGCGGTATCCATGCCAATCGCCATGGCGTAATCCGCCATGCCAGAACCCACCATGCCGATGGCTGCCACCATGGCTTCGGTGCCAGCCTTGCAGGCAAATTCCCAATCGCCTGCGCTAACATTACCCGAAGCGCCAATAGCCTCCGCCACAACCGTGCCGCTGGGCTTGACCGCGTACGGGTGTGACTCAGAGCCCACCCAAACCGCTCTCAACTGCTCCGGTGAGATTTCCGCGCGCTTCAGCGCGTTGCGGGCTGCCTCAATGGACATGGTGATCACGTCTTCATCCAGACCCGCAACCGCTTTTTCGGTCACGGGCAATCCGTCTTCGTTCCCGCCCCAGATGCGGGCGATCTCCACCCCGGGCAAGCGATAACGCGGCACATAAGCGCCGTAGCCGGTGATGCCGACCTTGCGTCTGGGGATTAGTAGTTTTCCGCTTTCAGCGTTAGGGTTTTGGGTTGTTTCCATGGTCAGTTCCATTCCATTGCTCAAGAATACGTGTGGCTTCGCTTGCCGTGATTTTTCCAGACTCAATCAGTGCCTGTGCCAGTGGCTCAGCCTGGTCATCTTTCGCGCCGGCTGCCAGCGCCACCTGGCGGGCGTGCAGGCTCATGTGCCCCTTTTGGATGCCCTCAGTGGCAAGCGCGCGCAGTGCGGCCAGGTTTTGCGCCAAGCCAACCGCGGCGATGATCTCGCCCAGGTCCGAGGCATGCTTGACGCCCATCAGTTTCAAATTTGTCTTTGCGCCCGGGTGCACGCGCGTGGCACCGCCAACGATGCCAATCGCGAGCGGCAGAGTGAGGCTGCCATTCAGGCTGCCGTCTTCGGTCATGCTCCAGGTGCTCAGGCTTTTGTAGCGCCCGTCGTGGGCGGCAAAAGCGTGCGCGCCGACTTCCACCGCGCGCCAGTCGTTCCCGGTCGCCAGCAAAACGGCGTCCACGCCGTTCATGATGCCCTTGTTGTGCGTAGCTGCGCGGTAGGGGTCTGCCTCAGCAAAAGCCCAGGCTTCAATCACGCCGTCGCGAACCTGCTCACCGCTGAACCCCTCAAAAGCCAGTACTTCAACTGGCAGTTTGACCTCGGCGGTTGCCAGGCGACGGTCCGAAAGGTTGCTGAGGATGCGCAGATGCGCCCTGCCGCCGGTCAGTTCTTCGAGCAAAGGCGCCAGGCTCTCGACCGCGGTGTTGACCATATTGGCGCCCATGGCGTCGGCGACGTCCAGGATCAGGTGCAACACCAGGAAAGGTCCAATTGGCGAATCATCAATCCGCCTAACTTCAAGGTCTCGGAGGCCACCGCCGTGGCGTGTCAAGCCCGGATTGAGGGCGCCTGCCTGCTGGAGCAAATCGAGCTTGTGGGTTTCGATCAAATTCTGAGCCGCATCGATATCCGCCAGGTCAAGCAACTGCACCTGGCCAATCATTTCCTGGGAACTCATCCAGGCCTTGAAACCGCCGGTGGTTTGCGCCAGCTTTGCCATATAGGAAACGGCCGCCACCACGGATGGTTCTTCCACCACCATCGGTACCAGGACTGACCTGCCATTCACGATGAAGTTCTGGGCGATGCCCAGCGGAAGGCTGAAGACCCCCACCGCGTTTTCGATCATGTGGTCGGCAGTCTCATGGCTCAGCCCGGAGCCAGGCAGCCAGGCTTTCAGATCATCCTCAGTCAAACTGCTGTTATGCAGGAGGAATTCGTGGCGTTCAGGCAGGGTCATCTTGTAGAATTTTTCCGTCATATCAATCTCATTGTACTGAAATCTGCACAAATATAGTAGCCAAAGCCTCTAAAAAACTCTCAAAAGTTGGGGTTTCGGGTAGTGGGCAGTACGTACAACCAATGGAGATTGTTCTGCTCGCTCGTTATACTTGAAGGGAATACTGAAAGAAGGTGAAATTTGGAAAGCACTGACTCATTGCTTTATGACATTCTCATAATCGGCGGCGGACCCGCGGGCGCGACTGCCGGCATCTATGCCGCGCGGGCTGGACTGAAAGTGGGTATCCTGGATAAGGGTCTCACTACCGGCGCGCTCGGCACCACCAGCAAGATCGCGAATTATCCGGGGGTGGATGGCGAGATCGGCGGATCGGAGTTGCTCCAGGTGATGCGCAAGCAAGCCCTGGGTTTTGGCGCGGAATTCATTAACGACAAAGCCATTGGCAGCGATCTTTCCAGCACTCCCAAAGCGGTCTTTGGGAATTTTGGGGTCTACTCAACACGCGCGGTCATCATTGCTACTGGCTCAATGGGACGCACCAACCTGATCAAAGGCGAATCAGAATTGCTGGGTCGGGGTGTTTCTTATTGCGCAGTATGCGACGCTGCGTTCTTCAAGGGCAAAGACGTGGCCGTTATTGGTAAAAGTGATGAAGCAATAGAGGAAGCCCTATACCTGACCCGTTTTGTCAGGACTTTGCACTTCTTCTCACCTACCGAACAGGTCAACGTGCCCCCCGAGACCCTGGCGGAATTAACTGAAAAAGAAAACGTTGTAATGCGTCCGGGCAGCGTGGTGCGGGAGATCTGCGGCGAGCAGAAAGTGGAATGCCTGAAGTTTTCCGCTCGCGGCAGCAAGGAAGAAGAGAGCCTGCCAGTGGAGGGAGTGTTTGTCTACCTGCAGGGTGGCAAACCGATCACTGACTTTGTTGCCGGGCAGCTGGAAATCAGCGAGGAAGGCTGTTTGCAGGTGGATCGCGAGAACCAGACGGCGATCCCAGGCGTGTACGCGGTGGGAGACGTTTTGTGTTCGCATGTGAAGCAGGCAGTCATCGCATCCTCCGATGGCGCGATCGCGGCAATATCCGCAGAGAAATGGCTGCGAGGAAAATCCCGTCCTCGCGTGGACTGGGGCAATTAGCCGAAAGTCTGGTCATCGTGCTCTAAGAGTTTGCGGATATCAACCCGACAACTTGAATAGACTAGTAGGGTGGATTGGCGTGAAAGAAAGTTGAAATTTGAGAAATTTCAAAAAGCCAACCCACCAGTGTCAACACATCTACTATCCGGTGGGTTGGCTAGACCGAGACTCAGGTAGGCAATACTTATTGACGCCAACCAACCCTATAATCATTACCAGCTCTTCCTGCAAATTAATCCTCCATCCGGTACAATTCTGAGAGGAATACCCAAACCAATGGAAGATAACCTAGCAGCAAATCCAATGAAATCTCTCCGTCCGCATCATGCGTTGTGCGCACTGTTTTTCGAGGGGAAAGGATATAGCCCGGCTTTCATTGAGAATATGAGAGCATTTTTGGCTGAGCCCGATCAGATGGTGCAAATCACTATGGGTTGCGATAGCCTCTGCCAGGAGTGCCCGCATAACCAGGATGGGGTTTGCGATGACGCAGCAAAAGTTGCACAATTCGATCAGCGAGTTTTGTTTCTCAGTCGTGAAACTTTACACGCTGAACAAGCGAAATCCCTTTCCGAGCTCTGCCAGAGCGTCTACGTCGCCATCCTACAGCAAGGCCTATTGGCAGCGGTCTGCGGCGAGTGCGAATGGGCAGCACTCTGCCAGGATAAGTGGCAAAGGGGTGATCTCAACCATTCGTTGCTCCAGCTTGACCCCACGGACGGACAATCCGTCTGACACCTGCTGATCGGAACCACTATAATAACTCTGACCACACTACTGGAGGCAGCATGACCAAACTAAATCCCAACGTTCAAACACCCACTTACGAAACCAAACGCGCTGAACTCGAAAAGAATGCAAGAAACGGCTCGACCTACTTTTTTTGGATCGCCTTTTTCTCAATCTTTAATCAGGTCATGGATTTGCTTAGCGCCAAACGCCGCTTTGTCTTTGGGCTTGGCGCACCCCAATACATCGAGCGCTCGCTTGCTGCACCCAATCCTACTTTGATCTGGGGCATCATCATCGTGCTTGCCGGCATATTTGTGCTGTTTGGCATCTTCGCCCGGCGCGGGAATATACCAGTTTACATCGTTGGTATCGTTTTCTACCTGGCAGATCTGGTCTTGTCGATCCTCTCCGGCGATCTGGTTGGAGCGGTTGTGCACGTCGTATTCACGGTTCTGCTGGTATTGGGTTTGATCGCCACGTACAAACTCAGGGATAATCCAGCTGTCTGACCCTTACATCCAAGATCAAGGTAATCCAAGAGCTTTTTTAGATTTGACCTTCTACAGATTCTGCCTGTGGTTAATCATTTATTAACATCGATAGTAAAATTGAAAATATTAAGAAGTGAGAGCTTAAGATGACAGTGATACCCTGGTATGTAATCTTCCTAAGGCTGGCGGCCGCATTAGTCGCCGGCGGCGCGATTGGCTTTGAACGCGAACGCGACAGCCAGCCGGCTGGCTTGCGCACGCACATGATCCTTGCCCTGGGTGCCGCCCTGGTGATGATTTTGTCCATCAATATTGCTATTGAATTCCAGGGTCAGGATGCTGAGCCCACCCGCCTGGCAGCACAGGTTGTTTCAGGCATTGGTTTTCTTGGAGCAGGTGCGATTTTGCGCTTTGGCTTCAACGTAAAAGGTCTCACCACCGCCTCCACCCTTTGGACGACAGCCATGGTTGGTATGGCGATTGGCTATGGTTATTACCTGGTTTCGTTTTTCGCGGTTGTCATCATGCTTGTTGTCCTGACGCTTGTGGAGCGCTTTGAAAAGAGATTTGTGCGTGTCAATATCATGCGTACCGTCGTAATCGATGTTCACGACCGCGAAGGCATCCTGCGTGAGGTGCGCAAGACCATGACAAAGCTTGCGGATTCCATCATCGCGTTTAACGTGCAGAAAAGCGTCAAGAACAAGCACATGCGCCTTGAGATCATCGCGCGTTTCAACCGCAGTGAGAAGCTTGAGGACATGATGGAAGTCATTTCCTCCATCGAAGGCGTACGGGGTATCAAAATCGAATAGACACCGACGCAATCCAGGGGGTGATTGATGTATACTTTTTATCACCATGCCGGATCTGAAGACCCTCTTAGCAAGTTATGACCTTGCTTTTTTGCGTGACATCGCCGAACTCTGGGGAATTGAACTCCAGGCGGTTGAACGGCGCACCGTATTGATTGAACTTGCCAAACTGATGGCATCCAAACAACTTTTCGAGGAAGTCTTTTCCTCATTGTCCTCGTCAAATTCTGCAGCACTAACAAACCTGGCCGGGCTTGGCGGCAGGATGCCCTGGCAGGCTTTTGAACATGCCTATGGCGAGCTGCGCCCGATGGGGCCAGCCCGCCGAAAACGCGAAAAACCCCATCGCTTCCCGCAAAACACTGCTGAGAAACTTTGGTATATGGGACTTGTTGGCAGAGCGGCATTGCGCGAGAATCAGGAACTGAGCGAGTTTGCATTTATTCCCGATGAGTTCCTTTCCTGGCTGCCTGAGCCCAGTCAAACTGTGGGTGAGGGTACCATCCTTCGACAACTCCCGGCATGGTCCGGCTCCAGGGTGACTGCGAATCCGCCACGGGGAGACCAGGTTTTGGATGACCTGTGTACGCTCTTCGCAGCTCTGCGCATGGGCCTTTTGGAGCAGCTGTCGCACATTAGCTCGAAAGAAGCAGGCTACTGGCTGCTACTCCTGACCCTGGCAAAAACCCTTAATTTGCTCGATGAGTTGGCGCAACCAAACGAAAACGCGCGAGTTTTTCTCGAAAAACCACGAGGAAAAGCCTTAAGTTGGCTGGTACAAAGCTGGGAGCAGTCACCGGTTTTTGATGAGTTGCGCCTGATGCCACAGTTAAAATGTGAGGGCAACTGGCAGCATAATACCATCACCCCCCGCCGCATGATCCTCGACTGGCTGGCCGCAATTCCAACAGATACCTGGTTCAAGGTTCAGGATCTGTTGGATGATGTCCATCAACACCAACCGAACTTTTTGCGCAGCGGCGCGGAATACAACACCTGGATCATCAGTAGTGCCGACTCTGACCCGCGCTTGCTGCACGGCTTTGAACACTGGCAGGAAGTTGAAGGACAATACCTTTGGTTTCTCATCACAGAATTTCTCACGTACCTGGGTATGACGCAAACTGGTCAGCTAATTGATCATCCTGAGAGCCAGGTGTTTCGAATCACACCGTGGTTTTCCAAGTTGCTCCGCCTGGACGAACAGTTGGAGCTACCCGAAGAGAACCAGCCAGTTTTGGTTGGCGCGGATGGCAAGCTCGAAATGACACCCCTTGTGCCGCGCATCGCGCGCTACCAGCTCTCGCGCTTCGCGGAGTGGCATCTGCTGCGTTCGGATCGCTTTCAGTATCAACTCACGCCAACCTCGCTGCAGGCTGCCGCGGAACAAGGCTTGGAGCTCAAGCATCTGCGAGCTTTATTGCGTAAATACGGCAAGCCCGGCATTCCGCCTGCCCTGCAAAAAGCCCTCACACGCTGGGAAAGCCATGGGCTGGAAGCCCGCATCGAGCCACTTTTGGTGCTGCGTTTGGCGGAGCCCGAACTGCTCGGGAAATTGCGCGAATCGAAAGCCTCGAACTGCCTTGGCGAAGTGTTAGGACCGACCGCCGTGTTGGTAAAGCCAGGCTGTGGGTCCAGGGTAAGGGCGGCTTTGCGCGACTTGGGCGTCCTGACCGATCTGCCCGGAGATGGCGAATGACACCTGCAAAACCCGGTTTCTTTACGTGGTTAGTGCGATTCAGTTT
>MTKZ01007222.1_pt2 | contig 13623 bp, 10 predicted proteins | sample 1042781 | NCBI WGS metagenome assembly MTKZ01 (sample SAMN06212207, study PRJNA360539) | anaerobic digester metagenome | biome: Wastewater treatment plant; material: sludge; isolation source: anaerobic digester fed with sludge from wastewater treatment plant | place: Denmark: WWTP Viborg ...
TTTCTAACAATGGCTTCAATTTCCTGTTTCTTAGTTAGATCTCCTTGGACTAATATTGCTTTTCCCTTATTATGTGTGATTTCCTGAACGACTTGTAAGCCATTTTCCAAGCTCCGGTTAACATGGACGGCAACTCCCGCACCCTCTTGAGCAAAACGTAAGGCAATGGCTTTCCCGATACCAACCCCAGCACCAGTAATTAGTGCTTTTTTCCCAACTAACTGACCTTCGATATTCGTCATTCTATCCTTTGCCTTTCTCATGAATTCTATCCTGAAAATACTATCAAATGAATTCTTTAATCGGTCATCCTGAGCCCTTGCCTTTTAAGGGCGTGAGGATCTCATCTTTTCATTATTTTAAAAAAATTGACTAAATGAGATTGCCACGTCGCACAAAACGCTCCTCGCAATGACGGAGCAGAAGGTTGAGATTGCCACGTCACTTCGTTCCTTGCAATGACGAATCAGGACAAATTCAAATCCCCCTAACCCCCTTTGCTAAAGGGGGAAATTCATTTATGAATGTGTAATTTCCATCCTCATTTGATGCCACCAACGTGGCATGAGGGTCTATTTAATACCAGCAGCTTGATGAGATTTCTTTTTCAATCTCTTGCCAATCAACGCCTTTGATATTCCCTCTCTGCCAACCACATAGATGAGCAGCAGACCTAAAACGACCAACTGCCAAAAGGGATTTAAATTTAATAAACTAAATCCGTTGGTTAAGAGGAAAAGTGCCAAAACACCCAGAAGAGAACCGGCAATTGTACCCTTACCGCCGGTAATAGCTGTCCCACCGATGACTACAGCAGTCACCACTTCGAGAGGTGAATTTAATCCGGCATCGGGGATAATCGCTCGAATTCGAATCGAAAAGAGGAGACCAGCACAAGCACAAATAAAACCACTTAAAATATAAACGGTATATTTTATTCGGTTTACCGATATCCCAGACAGATAGGCTGAGCGTTCGTTTCCGCCAACAGCATAGATTTGCCTTCCTATATAAGTTCGTTGTAAAAGTAATGAAGATAAAACAGCAAAAACAATCAGTACCAGAAACAAGAAGGGAAAACCAAGTATGGTTAAATCACCATAGGCTAAGTAGGATTCAGGAAAATGGCTGAGGGTTTTCCCTCGAAGCACACCGTAAACAATACTTCTAAGGATGGACATGGTAGCCAGAGTCACGATAAAAGGCTGTAATCGTAATTTGACGATAAAAAGAGCATTCATCAGTCCAGCAGCCATGCCTCCTAATAAAGCAAGCAAGACACATAAAAAGAAAGGGAGTCCAAAAATATACATCTGTCCAGCGATTAAACCTGATATAGCCATTATAGTACCAATAGATAAATCAAAACCACCGCTTATAAAAACAATGGTTTCAGCAATGGCTAACATTCCCAACTCGCTCATACGTTTAAGAACCGAAAGCAAGTTTTCATAGGTTAAAAAAGTGGGTGACAAAAAAGAGAGAATAACAATAATTCCAACATTAATCAGAGTAAGAATGAGGATCGATCGAAATTGTTCACTTCCCGGTTTCATAGAGTCCTCCTCTCACTGCGGAGATGTTGGAAAGAATCCATAGAAATAGCCAATATAATGAGAATGCCGGTAACTAAACCCTGCCAATAAGGATCGACAGATAGCATAGTCAAACCAGCCAAAATTAAACCCATTAAAACCGATCCGAGGAAAGATCCTAAAATACTCCCCGCTCCACCGGTAATGCTGGTGCCACCGATAACTACCGCAGCAATGGCATTCATCTCATAGCCAATACCGGCTTGAGGTTGGATGAAACCACTTCTCCCAACAAAAATTAAACCAGCAAAAGCTGAAAGAATACCGCTAATCGCATAAACGGCTATCTTATATTTTTGAACCGGAACTCCTGAATAGATCGCCGACTGTTCACTGCCACCAATGGCATAAATATTCCGACCAAAACGAGTAAAAAGGGTAATATAAATAAAAAGAATTACTGTTCCCAGCAAAAATAAAAATGGAGTTAAACCCCGGCCAATATACAAAAATTGGGAAGGTATGGGTGTAATATATTTTCCTTGAGTAATGATCATAGTAATTCCCCGGTAGATGTTCATCGTCCCCAAGGTGATAATCATTGCCGGTACGGCAATTCGGGTAACCAATAACCCGTTTACCAATCCCAGAATTAATCCTAATACGAGAACCAGAGGATAAACCACCCAAATCGTTCTCCCATCGGGAATTCCCATTCCTCCAATACTAATGGCAAAAGATAAGATTGAACCAACCGAAAGATCAATGCCTGCAGTTAGAATAGCTAGAGTCATTCCCATGGATAAGATTCCTACAACCGCTATCTGACGTGAAATATTGATGAAATTCCTTGCCGAGAAAAATCCTGGAATAACAAAAGAAAATACAATTAACATGCCTAATATATAAAGGAAAATGGGTAGCTCACGAAAATTACGAAGCGGTCTCCGTTTTTCCTGTATTTTCTGCTCAAGCGGCATATTCATATCGATGAACCCCCCGTAAGAACTGACATCACGTTTTCAGGATTCGCTTCTTCCCGAGTATATTCCTTGACGATTGACCCTTCCCGCATACAATAAATTCGGTCGGAAATGCCTAAAATTTCTGGAAGCTCTGAGGAGATAAAGACAATTCCCTTCCCATCAGCAGTCAAATCGTTCATAATTTTGTAGATCTCGTATTTGGCTCCGACATCAATGCCACGGGTAGGTTCATCAAAAATGAATACCTGGGCGTTGGTGAGAAGCAATTTTGAAATAACCACTTTTTGTTGATTACCTCCCGATAGGGTTTCAACCACTTGATCTCGGCTAAATACTTTAATTTTTAGCTTTTCGATCAATGAATCAACAATATTTTGCTCTTCTTTTCTCTTGACAAAAAGATTTTGAGATATTTTTTTAACAATTGGAAGTGAGATATTTTCTCTTACTGATAAAAGTAAAATGAGGCCTTCCTGCTTCCGGTCTTCGGAAAGATAGACCAGACCGTGAGAAATCGCTTCACGAGGATGACAAAACAGTTTCATTTTTTGATTACTAATTTTTATTTCCCCTTTGTTGGGACAAGTTGCTCCAAATAATGCTTTGGCTAGTTCAGTCCTTCCCGAACCAATTAAACCTGCAAAACCAACTATTTCTCCGGCATGGACTTCAAAGCTGATATCCTTGAATTCACCAGCTCGAGTCAGATCCTTTACCGACAGAAGCAAATCACCTTTTTGAGCCGTCCGGGGTGGGAACAACATGTTCAGAGACCGACCAACCATCATTCGAATAACCTCAGGTGAAGTTGTAGCAGATTTGAGACTGGTCTGAATGTGTTTTCCATCTCGCAGGACAGTAATGGCATCGCATATTTTGAAGATTTCTTCTAATTTATGAGAAACATAAAGAATAGTAATACCTTTACTTTTCAGGGTATTGATGACCGAAAATAGGTTTTGGACTTCTTTTTCGGTTAAAGATGAAGTAGGCTCATCCATAATTAAAATCTGGGTATTTAAAACCAAGGCTTTGCTAATCTCAACAATTTGCTGGTTGGCGACTGAGAGGTCTCCTACCCTATCACGGGGGGAAAAAGAAACATTTAGTTCATTTAAAACTTGTTGGCTTTTCCTTTCCATTTCAGCTCGATCTAAAGCTCCGGCAAAACCGACTGGTTCTCTTCCTAAAAATATATTCTCTGCCACAGTGAGTTCCCGAACAACAGTCAATTCTTGAAAAATTGTGGCAATACCTTTTTTTTGTGCTTCATGAACTGAAGTTATCTGGAGCCGCAGATCATCAATAAATATATCTCCTTCATAGTCGGAGTAAATTCCAGAAATTATTTTAATCAAGGTACTCTTTCCAGCGCCATTTTCTCCAACTAAACCATGTACAGTACCAGAATTAATCTGGAAGGAAATATTTTCGAGTGCAATGACTCCTGGAAATGACTTGGAAACATGATCAATGCGAATCATTGGATTCCACCTTCGTTCCTTATTGCTACATCATTTTGGATTTATCTTTTTTCTTGCAGCAAAAAACAGAAACGGAAGGCCATAAATAAACAAACTTTTATAGCCTTCCGGAGTGAACAGCTGATTCTTAGAATCCAAAAGTATCTACGTTTTCTGGAGTTAATAGCGTGTCAGGAACATAGGAGAACTTTTCTTCAACATCAGTAACTGGTACCTCTGCCCAGCCATATTCGTTTCCTGGAACAGGTAGAACTTTATCTTTGGTTAGATAATCGTAAGCAATTCGCACTCCTAAATAAGTCATCTGAGCTGAATCTAATGCCAATCCACCCTTTACAATTCCATTTTTGACATAATCAGCGTTTTGTTTCGGCATTGAAACTCCCCAAACCGCTACTTTTCCTTCCAAGCCAGCATTAATAATTGCTTGAGCCGCTGCTGGGATTCCAGTGGTGGTGGTACTGGCAAAACCAGCTAAATCAGGATGAGCGAGTAATACTGATTCGCACTGACTCAAGGCTTTTTCATAGTCATTATCATTGGCATACAAGCCCACGATGGTAATATCCGGATGTTGAGCCAATACCGCTTCTATGGCTTTTTGTCTCATTTCAAGATAGGGCTGCCCAAGGCCAGCAGTGATTAAAGCAACTTTCCCTTTGCCACCAATTTCTTTTGCTAAACCTTCACCAATGTTGGTACCACTCTGAACTGGCTCCCATCCCGAAGCGGTCCAAATAATGTCGGTTCCCGGTGCACCAATATCAAAACCAAATACCGGTATTCCCTTGGCTATCGCATCGGCAATCGGCTTTTTCATGGTTTCGGCATCAACTGCTGCCAAAAGAATGGCATCAACGCCTTTATTAACTTGGTCGTTAAAATAATCCAGTTGTTTGGCGGCATCTTCTTTTTCTGGTGCAGTATAAATAATATTAATACCAAGTTCTTCTCCGGCTTTCATGGCACCTTCTCCACAACGTACCCACCAGGGATGACCGAGAGATAACGGGATAACAGCAATAGTAAGCTCTTGAGCGCTGGCTATCATGGTCATAGAAAGCAGAAAAATCACCATCATTACTAAAAATATACCTTTTTTCACGGTTTATTCCCTCCATTTTTTAAAATCTTTTTTCCTTAATGTCGTCTTACCTTAATCAACTACAACTTCCCAGGCTTGAAAAGAATGGTCTTAAAGGTCATAAAAGTTTTTAATAAATATGAAATTTGCTTTTTAAACAGGAATTTTCACCTCCTCATTCTCCTTAGTTTTTCTAATTTATCCTGAAAATACCAGAATGAATGAAAAATGATCAAAAAAGTTAGGTACACCCCCCTGAATCCCCCCTCAATGGGGGAATAAATTTAACAATTCCCCTCCTTGGAGGGGTACCGCTTTCGCGGCGGGGAGAATGTTTTTTATTCGTCATCCTGAGGCTTCGCATTCAGAAGCCGTGAGGATCTCATCAGACGTCACAAGTGTCATCCNNCGTCGCACAAAACGCTCCTCGCAATGACGGAGCAGAAGGTTGAGATTGCCACGTCATCCAACCTAAACCGGTTAGCCTCCTCGCAATCAGGTTGTGTCACAATTATTCTGTAAATTATTTACCCCCGCTTATGTTAATATTTTACAGTAATATTGGGAATAGATAACCAAAAACTGAAGATAAATGTACTGTGTCTTCCACTTTCAAGCTATTCTTGGTGAAATAAGGATTTGTGAAACAGTCTGAATGACATTTTTTTATATAAGTGTTTTCATCCTCATCTGAAAAAAAATGGCATGAGGGTCTATCTTACTGGAGTTCTTTTACCGATTGTAAGACATTTTCAGCCATGTATTCAAGCTGTCCTTGATTTAAGGGATACAAGGGGAGATGAGTAAAACAATGATTAAATACCTGTTCGGCATTAGGGCAGGCCTTCTCCCACTCTTCTTGATTATACCCTAATCTTTTCAAAATATTAAACTTATAGAGTGGTGCAAAGTGAGGAATATTGGTAACACCTCGTTCGTCTAATTTTTGCTTCAGAGTTTGGATATCTCCCTTTAATTTCTTTGGATCAATTTGGAGAAGGTAGAGGTGGTGAGTTGACTGAATCTCTTCAGTATCTAATAATTGGGGTATAATTGCTTCATTTTCTTTAAACCGTTTGGTCAAATATTCGGCGTTTCTTCTTCTCTCTGCGATAATATCATTAATACGACTCATCTGTTGAACCAAACCCAGTGCCTGAACTTCGGTTGATGAACAATTACCAGCAGCAAAAGGACCGTATTTACCTTCCATAGCAACTACATCATACAACCAATTCTTGATTTTTTTGCTAAGATCTAAGCCCAAGAAACGGCATTTCTTCAAGTCATCTCCAAAAGGAAGAGTTGAAACGACAATTCCTCCCTCTCCAAATGACGTTACATTTTTAACTTCGTGAAAACTAAAGGCTCCAAAATGCCCGATAGTACCAATCTTCTTTCCTTTATAGACAGAACCAAAGGCATGTGCAGCATCTTCTAAAACAATAATATCATGCTCTTTTGCTGATTCCATAATTGGATCCATGTCTACTGGCCAACCACCAATATGAACTGGGACAATGACTTTCGTTTTTTTAGTAATCTTTTTCGCCACATCGGTTGGGTCCAGGTTTATGGTTCGAGGATCGACATCGGCAAAGACAACTTTTGCTCCTACTGAGAGGGGATAGGATATGGTTGCCATAAAAGTGATAGCTGGCGCAATCACTTCGTCTCCAGGACCTAAGTTAGCATATTTATAGGCAATTTCAAAACCTGCAGTTGCATTGGTTATAAAGGTGGCATTATTAGTCTCTAAATACTCGTTGACTTTCTCTTCCAATAAGGAGACATTTTCACCTAAAGATAGTTTTCCCGGTGCTTTTCCATGACGGGATAATTTCTGAATTGCTGCCTCGACTTCTTCTAAAGCATCATCGTACTCTTCATCATTTTTCATGATTAAAAATTTGATCAATGCGGTAATATCAGAAGCATTATAATTTTCTCCAACTGCTGCCCAGGGCACTCGAGATGGCCCAGTATTGTAACGAAAATCTGAAGGTTTATTAGGCATTCGTTTCCTCCTCTTAACTTTTAGGGGAAAGCCTCGGTTAATTCTTATATTAAGAACTTCCCCTCAGTTACTTTATATAGGTATAAATATTGGCATTATTATACTATCTTTTTTAAAATGTATTTGTCAAACTAAATTTTTCATCTATTTAATTGGTTTATAATTCAATTATGACATATTTACATATATTTTTGGTAATATTTTGGCTATTTATTTTCATTTTTGTTCTTTATTAAAATTTATTAGGTTTTTTTAACTAATTTTCAATTTTTTTGCCGGTAATGCCAAATATTTTGAGGATATTTAATATTTTTTTTCGTTTTTCTTTAAAAGAGGTCACTGGAAAGGTAGCAGCCAACTACAGGAAATGGGATGTAAAAAGGAAGGTGGAAAAGTATCTAGGCGAGGGGAATCTTAGATTTTCCCTCGAGTTCAATTTCAAAACATCAAACCTGAATCTTACTCAAGACTTTCACCCTCATCCTCACCTTCTCCCATCAAGGGAGAAGGGATTAAAGTGATGTTTCCATCTTCAGGTTTTGTTTTATAGCCGTGAGGATCTCATCTGACACCGCAGGCGTCATCCTGAGGCTTCGTATTTAGAAGCCGTGAGGATCTCATCTTTTATAGGTCTTTGCTATTAAAATACTTTAAATGATGGGATTCTCGCGTCGCATAATACGCTCCTCAGAATGACGGAGTGGATGGATGAGATTGCCACGTCATCCAACCAAAAAACAGTTGGGCTCCTCGCAATGACGGATTTAGATAACTATTTTCATTGTCGTCTGGCGCTGTTATAAAACATGAAGATCTATCCTGAATGCCCACGGGCATAATTAATCAAGCCATTTAAAAAATTTAAAAAACCTTGAGGGCGCAAATTTATTGCGCCCAATTTTATGATTTTTATCTGATACCACCGGGTTACATGGCAATCTATTTTTTATAATATTTATATACTTTCTCAAAAGCTGCTACCATTGCATCAACATGCCAATCTTCATAAACTGGATGGGTTGGAAAACAAAAGGTTCTTTCTTCGATCCATGCTGCATTTTCACAAATAATATTTCGATAATCAACTGATCGGACTTCAGCATATTCTTTGGATTTAAATGGGAACTTGACTGTTCCAAAACCATTGTGTTCAATATAAGCCTTTTCTTTATACATTTGTGGCCAAAGCACTGGAGCAACCGGAACCCCTTCGGCTTCGATTGCTTCCCAAAATTCTTTAATAGTACAAGAAATGCGATCTAAATTGATAACTATAGGGAAAAGCCAGTAGGAAATAAACTTCCCTTCTTTCCCTTGTGGAGGAAGATATTGAATAGCCTCATGACCTTGTAAAGCTTTTAATAATTTGTCTCCAATCATGACTCGGCGGCTTTTATTCCACCCATCAAAACGTTCTAATTCACAGAGACCAATAATTGATTGAATTTCCGTCAATCGGTAGTTAAAACCAACTCGCTGATGAATATAGAATAATTTCTTTTCCAATTCTAATAACCGCAGCCTTTCTCTAACATCATAACCATGATCTCGGAATGAACGCGCTGCCCAGGCAATGTTTTCATCATTGGTAACCACCGCTCCTCCCTCGCCACCAGTTGTAAAATGCTTAGACTGGCAAAAACTGAAACATCCAGCGTGACCGATACTACCTACTTTTTTTCCTCGATATTCACTTCCGTGTGCTTGAGCACAATCCTCAATGACAAAAAGATTACGTTCTTTAGCAATAGCCATGATTTCGTCCATATCGCAGGGAATTCCGTAAAGATGAACGGGAATGATGGCTTTGGTTCGAGAGGTAATCTTTTCTTTAATTGAAGTTGGATCTATGGTATGAGTATCCTTTCTAACATCGGCAAAAACAGGAATAGCTCCAGCCTGGACAACACAAAAAGACGATGCGATAAATGAGTAGGAAGTAACTATAACTTCATCCCCCGGTCCAATATCACAGGCAGCTAAAGCGGTATGAAGAGCTGAGGTTCCGTTAGAGGTTGATATCCCATATTTACAATCACAATATTGAGCCCATTTTTCTTCAAATTCAACTCCCTTATGGCCAGTCCAATAATTTACCAACCCATTCTCAAGAGGAGCCAACGCTTCTTGTTTGGTTTTATCTGAAAAACTCGGCCACATAGGAAATTTCTCTTTAAAAATTGGTTCTCCACCCAACTTTGCCAATCGCTCAGACATGGAATCTCCTCCTTCAGAAAGGAATTATTTTTTTCTTATAAGTAAGTATATCCTTTTTTATTTGTTTTAGTCAATTAAATTATTTACTATTATGTATTTTTTTAGAATTATTTGCCTGCTTGAATGAATATTAAATTTCATGCTCAACAAATATATCCTTTTAATAACATATTTGATAGAATATTAATATTAAATGTTTATCATGTCAATTTGTTTTTTTCTTCTAAGTAAATAACATAAAACAAGGATAAAAAATGGAGAAGCGGAAATCTTTTGCCAAAAGTCACCATAAAGCGGCAATTAAAAGGTTAGTTTACGAAAACGGCTCCCTATCCCGTACTGAGATTCAACAAAAGACCGGCATCCGTCCAGCATCGATTACCCAACTCACTAGAGAATTAATTGAAGAAAAAATTTTAATTGAAAAAGGTTTAGGGAATAATCAAAAAGGAAAAAAACAACGTCTTTTAACTTTAAATCCTAATGGGGGAACGGTTATCGGGATTGAGTTTGATCCCCAATCGATTCATGGCTTACTGATAGATTTAGAAAATAAAATAATCAGTGAGAAAAATTATACCCTCCCAGAAGAAGCTACAGGTAACCAATTCGTTGAACAATTAAAAAAAACTATACACCAACTTATTCATGCCAATCCAACTCACATGACACCATTACTGGGAATCGGCATTGCCGACCCCGGATTAGTGGATCGAGAACAAGGTGTTTCATTGTTCTGCTCACAAATTGCCGATTGGAGGGATGTTCCTCTTCGTCAGATTATGGAAAAGGAATTTCAACTCCCAATCTATGTTGAGGGCAACACCAATTGTAAACTATTAGCCGAAAGCCTTTTTGGCGCTGGTAGGAATTTTCAAAATCAGATTTATATTGACCTCTCTTATGGGATTGGTGCCAGTTTAATGACTCATGGTTCTTTTTACTATGGTGTACAGGGGTTAGCGGGAGAATTAGGACATATTCAATATGATAAAAGTGGTCCGATCTGCAGTTGTGGAAGCCACGGTTGCTTAGAAATGTTTGTTTCTTCTTCGGCAGTAATACGATCGATTAAAAATGCTATTCAGCACGGTGTCATCTCCCCCTATTTAGACCATATTCGTGAAAATACTGCTTTTTTATCAATCCATTCCTTTATAAAGGCAGCAAATGAAAATGATAAATTTTGTGCCAGCTTAGTCGAAGAAATGGGTCGAACTTTAGGTGAAGTCATTGCTAATGTAGTGAACTTACTCAACCCTGAAGCTATACTCATCGGTGGGGAACTTGCCGATCTCGGTGACCTGATCATCAACCCAGTAAAGGGAACAGTACGTCGTCAGTCCTTAGAATTAGCCACTCGGAATCTTGCTTTTAAAGTTGCTGAGATCAAAGATCGACCGGCGTCTCGTGGAGCGGCATCTTTGGTTCTTAATCAAGTATTCAAAGGAAACGAGCTTTTTTGACTTTCAGTTTGGTTGAATAAAACAAATACAAAAAAGGCATTAAAAAAGGGCGCTAATTTATTGCGCCCTTTTTTAAAATCAACCTGGCAACTTATTTTTTAAGCCATATGGATTTCAACATTATCAGCGACACCACCCAGGATAGTATAGGTCCCTGGAACAGTTTGTAAAAGAGAGGCTGGAACTAAAGTATTAACCGGACCATGGGCTGCTAAACGGGCAATAAAACGCTGCCAACTGACACCGCCTCCGAGATATCCATCTAACCAGAAACTCCGATCTTTTGCACCAACAATTTGGGCAGGACCAATTGTGTTGGCTTTGGGAGGAACCCAAGACCAGTCTCCGCTAAAGGAATGCAGAGCATTCTGCATGATGGTCATAGGATGGAGTTCAACACAACGAGGTCCTTGTTTTTTATACGCCTCCAAGTCATTTCCAAATTCAAATCCTAAATGAGCTTCCCAAAAAGCAATATGACCACACCAACCTACACCACCATAACAACAGTCAGCACCACCTAAGTCCTCAATCATTTTCCCATAATCAGGAAGGGCATCTTTGGTAGGAAAGTGGATATTTTTTGAATCTGGTCGTAATTCCGGTTTTATCTTGTTAAAAAAGTTTTCCCACATGGCTTTTTGAAACGAACCTGGCCAATCAATTGGAGCAGTATTACCGTTTTCATCAGCATACTCGTCCATATTGAAGGTATGCACATTTTTCATTGAAAGGTTGAACTCATTGATCAAACGAGCAGCAATTTCGAATTGGGGAACGGGACCAACTGGAAGAATTAAAACTAACTTATCATTCATCTCGGCTGACTTTTTGATCCGGCTAACCAAATCCAATGCAAATTCAATATAAAATTGATTGGGATCCTCAATGACTTTGATCTTAAAATCTGGATTGTGGTGCTTGGTTATATCTCCCTTTTTGATTTTCCTAACCCGTTCACATTCCTTTACATCTTTAAAAGGAATAAAATCAGACAAACCATACTGAAATACCATTTTTATACCTCCTAAATATTAATTGTTTAATATCCTTTAATCTATAACTTTAAGTATTCACTTTATTTAGGGATGTCTTACCTCGTAAATGAGGATTCTCAGGACAACAACATTTTTTGTTGATCACTGTGCATCCTTTACCGGTCGCTACTTAACTAATTCCTCCCCTTAGTAATATTCTGGCTCAGGAATCTGAAACCGATTTAACTCATCAAAGAGTTGCTGCTCAATCAGAGGGTTAATGGCAACTATTGACCGACTCGTCGTACCCCAGGGCTTCTCATTGATTTGTAGCACCCTACCGCCAGCCTCTTCTAAAATACAGACACCTGCCGCTACATCATAAAAAGAAATCCCAAACTGAAAGTAAGCTTCAAATCGTCCACAAGCGACATAAGCTATTCCTAAGGCAGCTGAACCAATGGCGCGTAATGCTTGAGTACGGCATAATAAATGTTTATATACTGGAATAATGATATCACAACGGTTTTGTTCGTGAGGAAAACCAGTCGAGAGAAGGCTTCGGCGCAAGTCTTTAACATCAGATAATTGAATGGGGTTGCCGTTAAGATAGGCTCCATTCCCCCGCTCCGAAAAAAACGTTTCACCAAAAGCAGGTGAATCGATAACACCAATAACTGGAATCCCTTGATGATAGTAGGCTAATGAAATACTATAGAGCGGTAAACCATGAATATAATTGGTTGTTCCATCGATGGGATCGAGAACCCAGGTCGAGGAAAAATCTTTCAAGGGATAACCACTTTCCTCACCCCAGGTGATATCTTCTGGGAAATTTTTCTTAAGGGTTTTTAATATCAAATCCTGAGTTTCGCGATCGATATCGGTAACAACATCCATGGGGCTGGTTTTATCTTCAATATGGCCTATAGATTGCTGTCGCTCTTGGGCAATCATCCCAGCAATTTTGACGATATCTAATGCTTTGTTTAGGCGATCCTTAAACATATTTATTTCTCCATTTCTATCCTGAAAATACATGAATAAGTGAAAAGTGATAAAAAAACAGAAAAAGGCATACCTCCCTTCAATCCCCCCTCAATGGGGGAATGAATTCAACAATTCCCCTCCTTGTTCGAACGGTGTCGCTTTGCGGCGGGGAGGGTGTCTTTCATTCGTCATCCTGAGGCTTCGTTTTTCGAAGCCGTGAGGATCTCATTCCGGATTCTCACCCTCATCCTGACCTTCTCCCATCAAGGGAGAAGGAACTTTTGTCATCATTTGTAAGGAGTGGAGCGATGTGGCAATCTTATAAGCTCAANNCTTTTATTTATCTTACTAAATAATATTACATTCTTACTCCCCTAAACAAGTTCCAGTGGAACGAGCAACCTGCAGCAAGGAATGGCCTAAAGGTATAGTTTTAAGCTTATCAATGGCTTTCTTAATGGGAACCGGTATAATTTCATTGCCTCGCAAAGCTGGAAACAATCCAAATTGTTCTTGAGCAACCAAATCCACTGCCGCTGCTCCAAAACGGCTGGCGAGTACGCGATCATAGGGAGTGGGAGAACCACCTCTCAATAAATGACCAAGAATAACTACCCGGGTTTCAATACCCGTCTTTTCTTCAATCTGCTCACCAATAACATGGCCAATGCCACCCAAACGAATTTGGTCATGGCTCTCTTCCACTTTACGTAATACGGTAAAATCTCCATCTTGAGGTTTCGATCCCTCGGCAACAACCACTATGCTAAACTTTTTCCCAGCAGCAATTCGTTTACGTATAAAAGTACATACATTTTCAATATTATAATCAATCTCTGGAATGAGAATAACATCACCACCACCGGC
>MTKZ01035143.1_pt2 | contig 13620 bp, 11 predicted proteins | sample 1042781 | NCBI WGS metagenome assembly MTKZ01 (sample SAMN06212207, study PRJNA360539) | anaerobic digester metagenome | biome: Wastewater treatment plant; material: sludge; isolation source: anaerobic digester fed with sludge from wastewater treatment plant | place: Denmark: WWTP Viborg ...
GCCCCGACCGCGATGGCTCGCCCGATTCGCCTGCTGGAGTCCGGCCCGGCAGCCGGCGCGATCGCCGCCGCCTGGTATGGCCGGCTCGCCGGCTACGACGATGTGCTTTCGCTCGACATGGGCGGCACGACCGCAAAAGCTTGCGTCGTCGAGGGCGGCCGGCCCGAGTTGGCCCAGCTCCTTGAGGTCGCCCGCGTTCGCCGCTTCATGAAGGGCTCCGGCCTGCCGGTCGTCACTCCGGTTGTCGATTTGATCGAGATCGGCGCGGGCGGCGGCTCGATCGCCCGCCGCGACGAGCTCGGCCTCCTCAAGGTTGGCCCCGACTCATCTGGCGCCGACCCCGGCCCCGCCTGTTACGGCCTCGGCGGCACACAGGTGACCGTCTCCGACGCCAACCTGCTGCTCGGCTATCTCAATCCCGACTACTTCCTCGGCGGCGCAATCCCGCTCCGACCCGACTTCGCCCGCGACGCCGTCGCCGTGCTCGCTGCCGAGCTCGGCCTCACCGTCGAAGCGACTGCCTGGGGTATTCATCGCGTCGTCAACGAGAACATGGCCGCCGCGGCCCGCGTCCATATCATCGAGCGCAACCGCGATCCGCGCTCGCTGGCAACGATCGACTTCGGCGGGGCCGGCCCGGCGCACGCTGCCGCCGTTGCCCGCATTCTTGGCAGCCCGACTGTCATCTTCCCGCCCGGCGCGGGAGTCGCTTCGGCATTCGGCGCGCTCGTCGCGCCAATCGCCTTTACGGCCGGCCGCACGCTGATGACCGCACTCGATTCCGCCGACTGGGCCGAGATCCAGCAGGTCTACGCAGAACTCGAGTCAACCGCTTCCGCCGAGTTGGCCCATGCGGGCGTCGCCTACGCCGATATCCGTTTCCGCCGCTGGGCGGAGATGCGCCTGGAGGGTCAGTATCACGAGATCGCCGTCGACGTCCCGGCCGGCCCGCTCTCCGCTAGCAGCATCCCGGTCATCCGCTCCGCCTTCGACGACGCCTACCGCGAGCTCTATGGCCGCATCCTCGAAGGTCTGCCGATCGAGGCTCTCCACTGGCGCCTCAGCGCTGTCGGTCCTGAGCAGCAGATCGGGACTGTTGACCTTCCCCTCGGCGACGAGTCAGCCGACCCCGCGCTGAAGGGCCGCCGGCCAGTCTGGTTCGACGACCGCTTTCACGACACGCCCGTCTACGACCGCGATCTGCTCCAGCCGGGCATGCGTCTGGTCGGCCCGGCCGTGCTCGAGGAGCGCGAAGCGACGATCGTGATCGGCCCAGGCGATGACGCTCGCGTCGATTCACACCTCGCGATCATCACCACGATTGCCCCGACAGGAGGCGCCCGATGACTACGCAACCTACCTCCCCCGCCGTCGAGTTCGACCCGGTCTCGCTTGAGATCATGTGGAGTCGCCTGATCGGCATTGCCGACGAGATGTGGACGACCGTGCTGCGCACCGCCGTCTCGACAATCATCGGGGCGGCCCAGGACTTCGGCTGCGAGATCCTCGACGAACGTGGCAACTCGCTGGCCCACTCCTACCGCTCGATGCCGGTCTTCAATCTGATCATGCCGGAACTTACCCGCAAGCTCATCGACGCCTTCCCGGTCGAGCAGATGCGCCCCGGCGACATCTTCACCACCAACGATCCCTGGCTCTGCGCCGGCCACCTCGACGACATCGCCGTGATCACGCCGATCTTCCGCGATGGTGTGGTCGTCGCCTTTGCCAACACAGTCGCTCATACCTCCTCCATCGGCGGGGCGCTCGACGGCATGGCTGTCCGCGACCTCCATGAGGAGGGGCTCTTCATCCCGCTGCTGCGTCTCTACGACGCCGGCCGGCCCAACGAGACGCTGTTCTCCTTCATCCGCGCCAACGTCCGTCAGCCGGAGATGGTTCTCACCGACATCGAGGCGCAGGTCACCGCAAACGTCGTCGCCGAGGAGCGCATCCTGGCCCTGATGAACGAATACGGCCTCATCTCGCTACGCGACGTCGCCGACGCGGTCCAGTCGCGCGCCGAGGCTGCCATGCGGGCCGCCATCGCCGCCATTCCCGACGGCGTCTACGAGGCAGAAGAATTCGTCGAAGCGGCCGGAAGCCCGCTCCCACTCCACGCAAGGATCGAGGTTGCGGGCGACGGGATCACCGTCGACTACGCCGGCAGCGCCCCCCAGATGATGGGCGGCGGGATCAACTGCACCTTCACCTACACTCGCGCCCACACCGTCTACCCGCTGAAGTGTTTGCTAACCCCGAACGTGCCGAACAACGAGGGCTGCTTCCGCCCGATTACCGTCCGCGCCCCCGAACGCTCCATCCTCAACGCGCTGCCCCCTGCCTCGGTCAACTCGCGGACCAAGACCGGCTGGCACATCCACACCCTGATCTTCCGCGCTCTGGCCGGCGCCCTCCCCGAGCGCGTCCAGGCCGGCAACGGCCTCATGTTCACCATGCGCGGCTACTCACGCGATGCGGACGGCACGCCGCGCAATGCTCACCTGATCTGCGGCGGCGGGCGCGGCGCGGGCTACGGCCACGACGGCGTCACGCGCAACTGCTTCCCATCCAGCGCTGGCAACGTCCCAATCGAGGTCTTCGAGTCGCGTCTGCCGCTTCTCGTCGAGGAGGATGCGCTCGAGCCCGACTCCGGCGGGGCCGGCCAGTGGCGCGGAGCGCCGGGCCAGCGCGTCAGCCTGCGCCTTCATCCTGACCACCCGCACCCCGTCGCCCTCTACATCCATCCGGACAGGCTCCGCTTCCCCGCCCCCGGCATCTTCGGCGGCGAGCCCAGCCTGCGGAACCAGATCATCCTCAACGGCGAGAATCTGGCGAAGGACGGCAGCATGGAGCACGGCGAGATCGTCCTGGCCTCACCGACGGATCGCCTCACCACCGTCGTCGCCGGCGGCGCCGGCTACGGCCCACCCGCCGACCGCGACGCCGCCCTCGCCGCCCGCGACCGTGCCTTCGGCTATGTCCGGCCGAACGACGGCGACTGACTTCAACGACACCTGACCGGCTACTCAATGGAAACGGGCCGAGGAGGATGTCCTCGGCCCGTTCCCATCTCAGCGGTTAACAGTCTCTACCGACACGTCCCCGGCGCTCCTGCCTCGCGGCGCAGCGCTCGGCCGGCCAGGTTCCCCGTCTCGCGCCCGTCGCGCACGGCATGGACGCCGTTGACGAAGACGTGCTCGATCCCGGTCGGGAATTGCCGCGGGACTTCGTATGTCGAGCGGTCGATTACTGTATCGGGATTGAAGACGGTGATGTCAGCGAACGCCCCCGCGCGGATCTCGCCACGGTCCACGACGCCCAGACGCCAGGCCGGCAGCGACGTCATCTTGCGGATCGCCTCCGGCAGCGGCATCAGCTTCTCGTCCCGGACGTAGTGTCCGAGAATCTTCGGATACGTGCCGTACGTCCGCGGGTGCGGCTCGCCGCCCATCAGGGCATCGGTGCAGTGCATCAGCCACGGCTGCACCAGTAGATGCCGTACATCGTCCTCCTGCATCATGAACAGGATCATGCTGACCGCGTGGTTCTCGTCCAGCAGCAGCCGCACCATCGTCTGATATTCGTCCAGCCCCCACTGCGCCGCGATCTCCGGGATACGCTTGCCGACTGCCCAGCGGTTCGCCTCGGACTTCACCCCCGAGATCATGATCGAGCCCCACGACGAATTGGCAATGCTCGACTCCCAGTCCGAGCGACCCTGCTCAATCTCCCGCCGGATCTGTGACTCGAGGTCCGGGTCGCGCAGGTAGGCGTTCAGCCCGTCGAGACCCCGCGCGTGGCACCACGGCGGCAGCAACGCCGCCAGCATCGTCGAGCCGGCCGCATACGGGTACTGGTCGGCCGTAATATCCAGCCCGTCGGCCCGAGCCTGCTCGACCGCCGCGCTCATCTGTGTCGAAAGTCCCCAGGCATGCTTGCCGCGCGCCTTGAAGTGCGAGATATGGCAGGCCGCGCCACTCTCGCGGGCGATCCGAAACACCTCGTCCATGCCCTCCAGCACACGGCCACCCTCGTAGCGCATGTGATAGACCATGAACGAGTCGTGCCGCCGGACCACCTTGCCGATCTCGATCAGCTCCTGCGTGTCGGAATAGACGCACGGCGAGTAGATCAGCCCGGTCGAGAACCCGCACGCGCCCTGGGAGAGCGAGGCGTCCACCAGCGCCTGCATCGCCGCCAGCTCTGCCTCCGTTGGCGCTCGGTCGTCCATCCCCATGACGTGCAGCCGCACCGTCCCGTGGCCAACCATGCCGGCCATGTTCAACGCCGCGCCGCCGACCCGCTCGAAATAATCCCCGTACGATCGCCACGACCAGTCGAGTTGCGGGTCGTCGTTCAGCCCCGACAGATGCGTCCGCCAGCGATCGACGTCCTCACGCTTGATCGGCGCTTCCGATAGCCCGTCCTGCCCGAGCAGGTCAGTCGTGATCCCCTGGCGCAACTTCGGCGAGAGTTGCCGGTCGGACATGCAGACAAGGTCGCAGTGGCTATGCGTGTCGATGAACCCCGGCGATACCGCCAGCCCCGCCACGTCGAATCGCTCGCCCTGTGGCACAACATCACCCACCGCAGCGATTCGGTCACCTTCGACGACGACATTTCCCAGCCGTCCGGGCCCGCCGCTCCCGTCGTAGATCGTCCCGCCCGTCAGCGTGAATATCATCTTGCCGCCTCCTACCTACCGCGCAGCGGCGGAACGCTCGACCGCCAGCCTGTTCGTATGCCTGTCATTCTGAGGCCGCAGCCGAAGAATCTCCCCAATTGACCCGCCACGAACCTCGAAGAGATGTTTCGCTGCGGCTCAACATGACGGACGAACGGCGAGTTACGGTTCGAACGCGTCACTCCATTCAGCGAGTCAGCTCGCCCCGTATCCTCGCCCGAGGAATCGCCCGTCGCCCGGTCGGGATAGCACTGCCTCCGGCCGGCTCAGGTCGAACGCCACCTGTCCACGGACGATCGTCTTCACGACCGACGCGCCGATCGTCTTCCCCTCGAACGGCGTCCATTTATTGCGATGCAACATCCCATCTCCGTGCGCCTGCCAGGAACGATTCGGATCGTAGAACGCCAGGTCGGCATCCGAGCCAACCTGAATCACACCCTTGCGCGGATACAGAGCGAACACCTTCGCTGGATTGGTCGCAGACAGCTCGACGAACCGCTCCAACCCCAGACCGCGCTTGTTGACGATCTCATCGAACAGCGCCGGATACATTGTCTGCACACCAGATAGCCCCAGTGGCGACTGCCAGATATCGTCCAGCCCGGCCCGCTTCTCTTCGACGGTATAGCCGCAGTGATCGGACGACACAACGTCCACTGTCCCATCGGCGACATACTCCCAGATCCGCTCGACCTCGGCCCGATCACGGAGGGCGGGCGCACACCGCGCGAACGGCCCATGCTTCACGAGATCGTCGAGGTCCAACGAGAGGTATTGCGGGCAGGTCTCAACCTCGACATTCGCGCCGCGCGCCTTCGCCGCTTTGATCAGTGCCAGCGCGTCGGCCGAAGCGCAGTGACAGACATAGAGCCATGCGCCGGTCAGCTCCGCAAAGAACAATGCCCGATGAACCGCCTCGGTCTCGACCAGCGGCGGCCGGCTCTCGTAGTGCGCCAAAGCGTCCTTGCGGCCGGCTGCCTGCATCCGGGCAATCCCTTGTTCCATCAATGTGTCGTTTTCACAGTGGATCCCGAATCGGATGTCTGATCCCGAATCAGCCAGGAACCGGAACGTGTCCAGTAGCACCTGATCATTGGCCGGCGGAAAGCCGGGGCTGGAGGCAGGCATGAATGCCTTCAGAGCGACGATGCCTTCGTCGATCATCTCCTGGATCTGCTCAATCGGTTGCCCGACGACCCCACCCCAGAGCGCGATGTCGATCAAGGAGTGCTCACCGATCAGCCGCCGCTTTTCACGGATATGCTCACCCGTGCTCGACGTCGGGGACGCCTGTGGCATCTCGATCGCGCTTGTCACCCCGCCGGCCAGCGCCGCCATCGTCCCTGTCTCGAACCCCTCCACCAGGCGTGGGTCTGGCTCACGGAAGTGCGTGTGCACATCCACACCGCCCGGCACGACGATCAGCCCGCGTGCGTCGATCACGTCCGCGGACGCCACATCGGCTGCGTCGGTCGTGATCGTCGCGATCTTCTCTCCGCGGATTACCAGGTCGGCGCGCACCGGCCCGTCGGATGTGACGATCGTCCCGCCAGAGATAACTGAAACCTTCTCGGACATTGGCCTTCTCCTCAACTCGCGCGGTAATGGACGACCAGAAGCAACGATACGTGGCATCACGTCAGGTATGCCTGCATATCGACGTCCCCGTCTCACTCCTCCTCATCGGGCTCATCCACCTCTTCAACATCATAGTCCGGGAAGCGGAAGCTCATCTCCCGATCCAGCACCCCGCCATAGGCCAACTGGACGACATCTTCGCTCTCGATGCCACGCCCAGTCATGATCGTCGGCAGCACCAGGTCCGCCACCGTCGAGCGCGAATACATTGAGCACGACGCGAGGTTGACCACTGGCGTGCGTCCAATTCGCGCCACCCAGAACATACTGCCCGGGTGCGCAGGCGCCCCGAAGTGCACCATCTCCGCGCCAGATCGCTGAAGCCCGACCAGAATCGGATCGAGTGGGTCGATCGTATTACCCCCCGCGGCGAAAATCACGTCCGCGCCGGCATCCAGGTACTCCTGCAATGTCACCGCTACCGCGCTGGCATCGGTCTCGATGAATCGCAGATCAACGAGCTCCGACCCATACCATCGCAGCTTCTTCTGGATCACCTCACGGAATCGCGCTCGCGTGCGCTCGTTCAGCCCCTCGGTTGCGAACACCGCGACCCGCTGCGGCTCGTACGCGAGCACTTCTACCGGCTTGTGTCCGGTCTCTGTCACGAGCTGCTCTGCCTGCAGCACGAGCTCCTCCCGAACCGTGATCGGCGTCGTCTTTACGCCCGCGACGATCTTGCCCGGGAGCACCGGCTGCCGATCGAGCAGGCTGAACGCAGTGAGGCCCTCGATCCTGTTGATCGCCAGCAGCAGTTCCCGATCCACGCGAAGCAGGCCTTTCACCGTCGACGCCAGATTCAGCCGGCTTTGCACAGGTGGCCGGATGAGGATGCCTGTTCCAGCCACCACCTCAGCCAGTCGTCGCCCGGCCACGTCCTCGTGGAGGTCCCCCGGCTCCGGCTCGATCAGATGCAGCACGACTTCCGCGACCCGCAGCCAATCCGCCAGTGCCGCCTCGTCGATCGTCGCCCCCTTGCGCATGAAGCGCTTGCGATCCCTGTCGCGCAGGTCGGCCGTCAGAATCCAGCCCAGATGTTCCGGGCCAATCTCCGACGAACTGAGCTCGTGCGCCTTCACGTCGCGTCCCTCTCCTCCCCGCCGACCCTTCAGCGTAGCGTACAACCGTTTCGTGTTTCACGGGCCGTCCGGTCTGGCACTGGTAGTAACCAGCAGTCCATACTTCGCCCGATGGGACGTGATGATCAGAGGGGATGCGAACCAACATGGCGATCTCGATGAACGAGCGACTGGCGATGTTGCAGGCTGCGGCGAACTCCTGGTTGGAGCTCCGCCGTGTCCTCGACACAATCTCCGATAGCGCCCTGCGAAAACCCGATACTGTCGGTGTCTGGCGTGGCCAGGATGTCCTTGTTCACCTGGCGAACTGGGACGAGGAAGCGATCAACGTCCTCGAGCGCATGGCGGCCGGCGAGCCCGCCCACTGGCCGCTCCCACCGGGCGTCGACGGCGACGTGTGGAACGAAGAGCGTCTCGATCCCTGGCGCTCCGCTACCCCGGCTCAGGCTCGCGCGTTTCTCACCGATGCTCACGACCGTCTGATGCATGTTGCCGAAACAATGCAGGCCGTCAAGCCACGAATCGTCCTCGGCGCCACCCAGTATCACTACGGGGAGCACCTCGACGACCTTCGTGCGCTCGCCAAAGCATCGACGCAGTAGCCCACCAAGCGTCATCGAGCTGCGTTTTCCGCGCGGAGTTCCTCACGGTTCCGCGCCGCCGGCCTCGGTGAGAGACGAAAAGGGGGCGACCCGAAGGCCGCCCCTGTCGCATTCGCTGTTGTTCCCGACTCAGGCTGTTTTCTCTGCCTCAATCGGCCGGTCGTTCACTGTCATCAGCAGTGGCTGGATCCGGTTATTGATCACGTCGGCGTTCACAATGCATTTCCGCACACCCTCGAGCGACGGGATCTCGTACATGACGTCGAGGAGCACTTCCTCGATTGTCGTCCGCAATCCACGCGCGCCAGTGCGGCGTTGCTCCGCCTGCCGTGCCGCCGCGTCCAGTGCGTCCGCAGTGAACACCAGCTCCACATCATCGAGCTGGAAGAACTTCTGATACTGCCGGACAACCGCATTGCGCGGCTCCACCAGGATACGTTTCAGATCTTCGTGTGACAGGTGATCGAGCGAGACTGCCACCGGTAGCCGGCCGACAAACTCCGGGATCAGCCCATATTTCAGCAGGTCATCGTGCGTCACCTGCGCGAGCAGATTATCCTGCTCGTCGCGAGTATCCTCCTGGTCCTCACCGAAGCCGATCTTTCGCCCGGTGCCAACCCGTCGGCTGATGACCTCCTCCAGCCCCTCAAACGCGCCACCGCAGATGAACAGAATGTTGCGCGTGTCGATCTGGATGTATTCCTGGTGAGGATGTTTGCGGCCGCTTTGGGGCGGCACATTGGCGACCGTGCCCTCGATGATCTTCAGCAGTGCCTGCTGAACTCCCTCGCCAGACACGTCGCGAGTAATCGACGGGTTGTCCGACTTCCGAGTGATCTTGTCGATCTCGTCGATGTAGATGATGCCGGTCTGCGCGCGCTGGACGTCGCCCGCTGCCTGAATCAGCCGCAGCAGGATATTCTCAACGTCTTCGCCAACATAGCCGGCCTCGGTCAGCGCCGTCGCGTCGGCGATCGAGAATGGCACGTCCAGGATGCGCGCCAGCGTCTGCGCGAGCAACGTCTTGCCCGAACCTGTCGGGCCGACCAGCAGAATGTTTGACTTCTGCAGCTCGACGTCGTCGCCGTCTGACTGCGCCGAGATGCGCTTGTAGTGGTTATAGACCGCGACCGACAGAGTCTTCTTCGCCCGATCCTGCCCAATGACGTACTGGTTCAGTTGTTCGTAAATCCGCTTGGGAATCGGGATACGCGCGAACGACGGCTCCGGGTGAGCCGCTGGCTGCTCTTCCTCCTCGATGATCTCCCGACACAACTGCACGCACTCATCGCATATGTAGACTGCGCCAGGGCCGGCGATCAGGCGGCGAACCTCCTCCTGGCCCTTACCACAGAATGAGCATCGGTAATGGACCCGTCCACCTCGTGACCCAGACATCGCGGTGTCCCCTCAACGTTGCTGATCTACTCCGACGCCCCGATGAGTCCCTGGCTCGCCCGTAGCTCGCGAAGCGCCTGAAGCCGTGGCGAATCGAGCACGTGATCGACCAGTCCGTATTCCTTGGCCTCGTCGGCCGACATGTACTTGTCGCGCTCGGTGTCGTGCTTGATGACGTCGAACGGCTGGCCTGTGTGCAACGACATGATCTCGACCAGGCGATTTGTCAGCAGGAGCGTCTCACGCGCGACAATCTCGATATCCGGCACGTTGCCACGGAAGCCGGCCGAACCCTGATGGATCAGGATCCGCGTGTTTGGCAACGAAAACCGCTTGCCGTGCGTCCCCGCTGCCAGCAGCACAGCGCCCATGCTTGCCGTCAGCCCGCAAGCATACGTCGCCACATCGCAGCGCAGCGACTGCATCGTGTCGTAAATGAACAACCCGTGATAGACACTCCCACCCGGGCTGTCGATATAGAGCCGGATATCCTGCTCCGGGTTTTCGTAATCCAGAAAGATGAGCTGCGCCGAGATGAGATTCGCGATCTGATCGTCGATCGGCGTGCCGAGGATGATGACCCGATCGCGCAACAGTCGCGAATAGATGTCGTAGGCGCGCTCGCCCCGGTTGGTCGTCTCGACCACCATCGGCACGAGATTCTCGGGATAGAAGACGTCGTCCATGACCATCGTGTCCTTTCGCCGCGGGCAACCGTCTCGACCGCGGGGGGTGAGTGAGGACCCCTGTCGCAGGCGCGTTAGCCCTGCTCGTCCTCGCCGTCCTCATCGGCCGGCTTGTCATCTACGTCATGTGCGCCAGCAGATTCGGACGCAACCTCAGAGTCTGGCTCAGTCGGCTCGATTGCCTGCGCATCGTCGGCCTCAGCCGTCTCGGGCACGTCGTCCTCTACCGTGGCTGCCGCGCCGCCAAGCTCCCGAGCCAGTGCTTCCGCGCCGGCCCCGGTCACCGCGCCGCGACCCTCGGTCGCGATCGAGATTACCCGTTCGGTCAGCTTTCGGTCGAAGAGCTCATTCTCCAGCAAACCACGGAAATACTCCGACTCGTACAGCGTCTTCAGTCGATCCGGGCTCTCCGATCCGCCGGCCAGCCGATCGATCTCGGCGCCGATATCCTCGGCGGTGACTTCGACACCCTCGGCCTTCGCGATCTCCTGCAGGACGACCGAGTTACGAACTCGTCGTTCGGCGTTCGGGCGCATCTCGTCGCGCAGCTCGTCCATCGTCTGGTTGTTCACGGAGAGATACTCGTCGAGGTTCAGCCCTTGCTGGGCCAGCCGCGAGCGAAACTGGGTGATCTCATCCTCCAGCTCCTTCTCGACCATGCTGCCCGGCACGTCAATCTCGGCCACATCGGACATCGCGTTGATGACCTCTGTGCCGATCTCGCTTCGCGCTTCCATCGCCTTGTTGCGCAGCAGGTCCTTCTCGATCTGCTCGCGCAGCGCGTCGAAGCTATCGAACTGGCCGACCTTCGCCGCCAGGTCATCGCCCAACTCCGGCCGCACCCGCGCCTGCACATCCTTGAGCGTAATCACGTACCGAAGCGACTTGCCGCGCAGCGCAGGGTTGACACTCATATCGTCGTCGTCAAACGCAAGCGTGAGCTCAGCTGTAGAACCCGGCTGCATCATCTTGATTGATTCGACCAGTGCCTCGAACAGAGAGCTCTCGCCCAGAATGAACTCCGCGTCCTCGGCTGGCTCCTGGAACGGCTCATCGCCGTCGAACACGCCCAGGTCGATCACGATCTTGTCGTCATCGCGAGGAGCGCGCGGTTCAGCCACCGACACCCATTCGGAGTGCTGCCGCTGCAGTTGATCCAGCACCTCCTGGACATCGGAGTCCTCCAGCTCAACCTCACGCGGCTCGACTCGCACGTTCGCGTAGTCGCCCAGCGTGACGGTTGGGAAGACTTCGATTGTCACGGTGAAGGCAAGCGGTTCGGCCTGCAGGATCCCGACACGGGGATCACCGACTGGCACAAGGTTCTCTTGCTCGATCGCCTGTCGGTACAGATCGTCCATCATGTCGCGGCCGGCCTCTTCGACGATCGCGTCGTGGCCGACCATCTTCTCGATAATGTGGCGGGGAGCCTTGCCCTTGCGGAAACCAGGAATCGTCACATCTCGTGAGACTCTGCGGAGAGCCTTCTCGTAGGCTTCTGAGAACTCGACATCGTCCGCGTAGATATCGAGCTCGACGGTACTCCCGGGTATACGATCGACGGTCACTCGCACTGATGCTACTACCTTACATACGGCCTGTATCGTTGAGTCGGAGTATAGCAAACGCCCCCAATCTCCTCCGACTCGCTCGCGTCACCGCGGATCACCCCGGGGGCGTTGATACAATCTGGACAGGTATCCGCTCGAAGACGGCAGGTAGCTCGATGACTCCCGACACCTCCCACGACCCACGCATCGCGATCTGGAACGCCTGGCGACAGACGGCTCTCGCGCTCGGCCACCAGGTTCACGCGCAGCTGCAGGAGACCAGCCCGGTCACCGTTCACGGTCGGGATCTTCGCCCGGACGATGAGGGTGTCGGCTTCCAGTTTCAATATATGCTCGCCGGAGACCTCTATAACGGTGACGCGCGCGCCGCCTTCTATGTCCTCCAGATACAGCTCAAGAAGCGCGCGCGCAGCATTGGCTGGGAGGTGGATGCCGTTCCGGTAATCGAGCGGGCCGACAACAGCTACCAGCTCCACCAGCGCCGCACGTTCGCGATCCCGCTCCACCAGCACCAGCGGCTACGATCGACGATCCTGGATGATGTTGCCAACGACGCCGCCACGTTCTTTGCCGCCGTCAGCGCCGCCCTGCCGTTTGATGGTGTCTCGCTCCAGACACAGCCCGTCACGACCACTCAAGTCTGAATCACGAGGATCTAGTGACTGACCCCAGATCGTGTTCCACCCTCAATCGTCTGCGCTCCGGCGGCATCGCCGAGTGCAAGCTTGTGCCCTGGGGCTCAAACTACACCTTCGCCGTCGCTCTCACCGATCCCGACGACCAGGACGCCGAGACTCTCCTGGCGATCTACAAGCCGCGCGCGGGTGAGGCGCCGCTCTGGGACTTTCCCTCCGGCACGCTGTATCAGCGCGAGTACGCCGCATACCTGCTCGCCGACGCGCTCGGCTGGGATTTCATCCCGCCGACCGTCATCCGCGACGGCCCGCATGGAATCGGCACCGTCCAGCTCTATATCGAGCCGGAGCACGACTCCCATTACTTCAGCTTCCGCGACTCGCACCAGGACGAGCTTCGCCGCATGGCGGTCTTTGATCTAGTCGCCAACAACGCAGACCGCAAGGCCGGCCACTGCTTCCGCGACCGCGCTCAAACCAGCATCTGGGGCATCGACCACGGACTGACGTTCAACATTGAGCAGAAGGTTCGCACCGTGATCTGGGACTTCTGTGGAGAGGAGATTCCCGAGGACCTCGCGGCCGGCCTACGGCGTGTCCGCGATGACGCCACCATATCCGCGCTGCTCGCGCCACAACTCGACCCGCTAGAGATCCAGGCGCTTCGTGCGCGGGCGGCTCGCCTGCTCGAAGATGGCGTGTTCCCCGAGCTCACCTCGCGCCGTAACATCCCATACGGGTGGTAGCGCTCAACCGTCCCACGTCACGGCGACTGTTTCACCACGCACCGAACCGTGCTACTATGCCGTCGCGTTCCTGAGGATTGTTGTGCCGGTCGGACGGCATGGCATGGTCACGATCGAGCCGGAATCAACGACGTTGCGTTCTTGCGAGACTGCCCATCCATGCCAGATGCAATGGCGAGACCCCGAGGCCGTGGTAGCACACGGCACGAGCGTTCCTCGTTGAAGGAGGGAAGATGGCCACCGAAGCGATTGCCAGGCAGCAGGTCTCGATAACGGTCAATGGGCAGCAGCGTCAAGCGGACGTCGAGCCGCGCCGGCTGCTGGTCCATTTCATCCGCGAGGACCTGGGCCTTACCGGAACTCATGTCGGTTGCGACACCAGTCAGTGTGGCGCATGCACCGTCATCATGAACGGTCTCGCGGTGAAATCCTGCACCGTTCTGGCTGCCCAGGCCGACGGCGCTGAGGTCATGACGATCGAAGGGCTGGCGAAGGACGGCGAGCTCCATCCCATCCAGGAAGGTTTCTGGGAAGAGCATGGCCTCCAGTGCGGCTTCTGCACCCCGGGCATGATC
>MTKZ01013135.1_pt1 | contig 13619 bp, 10 predicted proteins | sample 1042781 | NCBI WGS metagenome assembly MTKZ01 (sample SAMN06212207, study PRJNA360539) | anaerobic digester metagenome | biome: Wastewater treatment plant; material: sludge; isolation source: anaerobic digester fed with sludge from wastewater treatment plant | place: Denmark: WWTP Viborg ...
CATCAACACCGTCACACCGGTGATCCAGCGAATTAAGGAAGAAGATCAAAGTTTTTATCGGACTGAAAAGACTTTTCAAAGAGGATTGAATGATGCGCTGCAATTCAGTTATAACGGATTAACACATTATTCTTCGACAACAAATAGAAAAGTATTCGATCTTCTAACTCGTCTGGGTTTTGCTCATTATCATTATTGGACAAGATATGGGCTGGGATCAACCGCTGCGATTGACAGTTTGCTGGGTGTAAAATATGTTCTTACGCATCAAAAACCGATTACGAAAAATTTCAATCTGTTATTTTCAGATCATGAGTATACGGTTTATAAAAATCCGACAGCACTTCCGCTGGGTTTTTCGGTGTCCGATCAAGTCAAAAATTGCAGTATTCCATCTGGAATCGATCTTTTTGAAGTTCAAAATCATATTTTCCATTGTCTGACTGATGATGAGTCAGCGAATCTATTTACAATTCCGCAAACGATAAGATATTCACAAAACGGCAAGGATGAAAAGATCGATCAATCGGGCAAGATAGCCGATAATTCCGGCGATCCTGCTGAATCTTACGCTGAATGGACAATTACAGTCGAAAGAACCGATCCGCTATATGTTCATATACCCAATGATCCGGATGTGACATCTGATTATGAAGTCTATTTAAATGATCAATTCCTCATCCAAAATGAAAGCGTGATTGAAAGCGGAATTCTACCCCTTGGCAAATTTTCTCCCGGTGAGACAATCAAGTTACGATTGAAATGGCTTGGTCCACAATTTTCCCTGAAAGATACTTTGTTCCGATATGAAAATCAGTCTGTTCTGGAATATTATGCTGCCGCGCTGAATCAGAATCCTGCATCCCTGGAGAAATTGAGCAGCTCACATTTGAAAGGTTCCTTTTCAATTCCCGATAAACATCATGTTTTGTTTCTCTCCATCCCATTTGAACGTGATTGGCAGATTTTTGTTGACGGAGAAAAAGTGAGCCCATTCGAAGTGATGGATGGGATGATCAGCATCAACGCCGAACCAGGATTGCATACGCTTGAAATGAACTATATCCCGACCGGATTGATTGCCGGATCAGGGTTGTCATTCTTAGCTTTGATCATATTCATTTTCTGGTTTCTTCAGGAAACCGCTAACGGGAATGAAAGAAGTCAACGGAAGCGGTAATTGGTAATTTAGAAAAGCCTCAAACGAATTTGTTGTGTTGTTATTGTGCTCTGCACAATAACAACACAACAATAAAGCGTTCTACCCTTATTTCGAATCGCCGAAAATCAGACCCCTGCACATCATAATTTTTATGCAAGTTCAAACATACCGGTATACAACTGGTAGTATCGCCCTTGTTCAAGCAGCAGTGATTCATGATCGCCGCGTTCAATGATCTCGCCTTTTTCAAGCACCATGATCGCATTCGAGTTTCGGACTGTCGAGAGGCGGTGGGCAATCACGAAGACAGTTCTGCCTTCCATCAGCTTGTCCATTCCTTTTTCGATCAAAGACTCAGTCCGGGTATCAATCGAACTGGTAGCTTCATCCAGGATTAATACTGGCGGATCTTTAATGGCAGCTCGAGCGATTGCAATTAATTGGCGTTGCCCTTGGCTCAAATTCGCACCATCAGCCNNCCATCAGCCGTAAGAACCGTCTGATAACCTTCGGGTAAATGCCGGATAAAGAAATCGGCATTCGCCAATTTTGCAGCTTTCACAACTTCTTCATCTGTAGCCGTCAAATTCCCGTATCGTATATTATCGGCCACAGTTCCTGTAAACAGGTGAGTGTCCTGTAAAACCATGGATATCGATCTGCGGAGATCATCCTTCCTGATTTTCTTGATGTCAATCCCGTCAAACGTGATCTTGCCATCGTTGATATCGTAAAATCGGTTTATGAGGTTGGTAATCGTTGTTTTTCCGGCGCCAGTTGATCCGACAAACGCGATCTTCTGTCCTGGTTTTGCATATAAACTGATCCGATTTAGCACATTCTGTTCCGTGTTGTACCCAAAATCGACATTTTCAAACCGGACATCCCCTTTGAGTTCCGTATACGTCAGATTTCCTGCACGATGTGGGTATTTCCATGCCCATTTGCCGGTGTGTTCTGACGTTTCTGTGATTTTTCCTTCCTCATCGATAATCGCATTCACCAATGTCACATATCCATCGTCAACTTCCGATGGTTCATCGATTAAGGCAAAAATTCGTTCAGCGCCTGCCAGCGCAGTCAGAATCGCATTGAATTGCTGCGACATTTGATTGATCGGCATTGTAAAACTGCGCGTATATTGAAGAAAAGAACCGATGGTACCGACATCCAGAATTCCGCGTAAAACCAGCGTGCCGCCTACAGCCGCAGCTAAAGCATACTGAACATAGGACAGATTACCCAGAATCGGCATGAGAATATTGGCAAAAGTGCTCGCATTGCTGGCAACTTCAAATAAACGATGATTCAGTTCAGTGAAGTCATTTTTTACTTTCTCCTCATGATTGAACACTTTGACCACTTTTTGTCCTTCGATCATTTCCTCAATATAACCGTTTACTGCGCCCAACTCCCGTTGCTGTTTAATGAAAAAATTAGCGCTGTTTCCTCCGATTTTTCGAATGATCAGGAACATCACAAAAAGATGAATGATAACCAGAATCATCAATTGCCAACTCAGGATGGTCATCATGATAAAAATTCCGACCACAGTAATGATGGAAGTAAAAAATTGCGGGATACTCATCGAAATCATTTCACGCAGCGTATCCACATCATTCGTGAAGCGGCTCATGATTTCGCCGTGTGTATGCGAATCAAAATATTTGATCGGCAACGACTGCATATGGGTGAACATGTCAATTCGAATTTTTCGTAAGGTTCCGGTGCTGATATTTACGATCAAGCGGGAACTGAGATAGTTTGCCACAATACCAATGAGATAGATCCCTGCCATCAAAAAAAGTATGGAGATAAATCCGGAAAAATCAGGATTTTTATTCCCGATGAATGGAACAATATAGTTGTTAACGATCGGTTTAATAAAATAGGTTCCGCTGACCGATGACAATGAACTAATCAGAATACAAATACCGATCAGAATTAGCTGAAACTTATATTCAGCGATGTATTTGAGGATTCGGTAGATTGTCTTCCGTACATTCTTCGGTTTTTCTTTCGGTTTATTTCCACCACCCATTTTTCCGGACGGCGGATTCTTTGGTTGAAATTTTCTTTCCTCGTCAGACATTAATCCACTCCTTTCTGCTGTGATTCGAATACTTCGCGATAGATCGAATTTGAGGATAATAATTCAGCGTGTGTCCCCACTGCTTCAATTCTTCCATCATTCATCACGACGATTTTATCCGCCTCCATCACCGATGCCACCCGCTGTGCGATAATAATGGTAGTGATGTTAGCATGATATTTTCGAAACGCTTCTCGAATCCGTGAATCGGTCGCCATATCAACTGCACTGGTACTGTCATCAAGAATCAGCACTTTCGGATTTTTTAATAACGCTCTGGCGATGCACAACCGTTGTTTCTGTCCACCCGATACATTGACACCTCCCTGTCCGAGATCAGTATCATATCCTTTGGGAAATGACATCACAAATTCATGCGCTTGTGCTGCTTTGCATGCTTCAATGATTTGTTCATCAGTGGCATTTTGATTGCCCCACTTCAAATTATCGCGGATCGTACCCGAAAACAAGACATTCTTCTGCAGTACCATTGCAACCGCATTTCGCAGTGTTTCAAATGTATATTCCCGCACATCATGTCCGCCTACCAGAATTCTTCCGGAAAAGACATCGTATAAACGAGGGATCAAACTGACTAATGTCGTTTTCGCTGAGCCTGTACCACCAATAATGCCTACTGTTTCTCCTGATTGAATTTCCAGATTGATGTTGGTCAGCGTCAGATTATCCGCATTTTTCACATAGCTGAAAGACACATTTTCAAATTTTACGGAACCATCCTGGACATGCAATTTTTTATCCGCGTTCGCGTCGGATAAATCAAGTTTTTCATTTAATACTGCAAAGATCCTGTCTGCAGAAGCCTGTGATATAACAACCATCACTAAAACCATAGAAATGAACATTAACGACATCAAAATTTGAGTGTTATATGTGATGAAACTGAATAACTCACCGGTCTTCATGCCGCCGGCAATAACCTGTTTTCCCCCGAACCATGCAATTGCGATCACACTCATATTCATCGTAAGCATCATCATCGGCGAATTCAGTATTACAATTTTTTCCGCCTTTTTCTGAGCATTTTGTACATCAGTCGCTGAAAACTCAAATTTCTCATTCTCATATTGATGACGGACAAATGCTTTCACAACCCGGATTCCGATCAGATTTTCCTGGACAGATGCATTTAATGCATCATATTTCTTGAACATCTTAACAAAATAAGGATGCACTTTTATTGAAATGAACGCCAGGACAGATGCTAAAAACGGGATTGCAATCAGGAAAACAATTGCCAGGTCTTTATTGATGGAGATTGCCATAATCGTGGCACTGATCATCATGACAGGAGCGCGAACTAATGTGCGGATGATCATCATAAAAGAATTTTGCACGAATGTGATATCAGTCGTCAATCGTGTGATCAGCGAAGCCGTGCTGAAATGATCAACATTTCCAAAAGAAAAATCCTGGATTTTTTCAAACAACGCCTGACGAATATTCATAGCAAAACCCGTTGCGCCAACTGCTGCAAAGCGGGAGGATATGGCACCAAAAAACAGCGAAATTAGAGCAGAGCCGATCATAAACAAGCCAATTTTTACGATATACTGCAAATCTGAATTCGCAATTCCGATATCAATGATCTTAGACATCAATAAAGGAATAAAAATTTCAATCAGAACTTCACAGGCAACGGAAAGCGGAGCCAAAATTGCATATTTTTTAAATTGTCTGATATACGGAAAAAGTTTTATGAAATTCAATTTTTTTCCTTTCCTTCCTTTTCTGTTTTCATCTCTAAATGGATCAACGAGAATAAATCTACAGAAGAATCTTTTCCGGCGACATTATGAATCATTCTGTCAAGAAATTGCCCCAGTAATTCTAATTCGTTCTCCGAAAATCCTTGAAAAAACGATAGGTGAAATTCATCCATCATTTTGCAGGTTTTTTCTGTTGTTTTTTCACCTTCTTCCGTAAGATAAAGCATGTTTTGTCTCAGGTTGGTTTCATCAATTTTTTTACGGATCATTCCAGCACGCTGCAGGCGTTTGGTCGATGAAGCAACCGATGCAGCGGAAACCCCCAATTGATTTGCCACTTCCTTCTGTGTACAACCTTCATTTTTTTGGATAAAAGCTAATACAGGCAGCTGACCTTGATAGAGACCGCTGCGGTGTGCAATCTTATAAAGAGAAATTCGATGCCACAGGAATAATTTGTTTAATTTTTCGGTGATCGAAAAATAATCTGGTTTCACCATACCTCCCTAAAGAAATAAATGCTAAATAATTAATCGATTACCTATTTTAGTCAAAACAGAATAATGTACCGATCCATGTCATAAAATCATGACATATTTAATAAAAAATTAAGAAAGGATCCTGAATTGTTCACATTCAGTTATTTGAAATATAGACTTGCTATTCGAATCAATCGGGAATAACTTGTGTTGTGATATTTTACGCTGTGTTAAACCAATAAATCATAAAATCCACCAATATTTCGCACCGCTGATAATTATCCTGATGCTTTTCGATATAATGAAACCAGAAAATAATAACAGGAGCAGGTATGCCAAAAATTGAAATCATCCCGGTCCATTCCATTAACGAATTGTCAATTCTTTTATCTGAAAATGATTGCCGGATCATTGCCGGTGGGATAGCAATTCGCGACGAGATGGGCACAGTTGATTCGAAAATCAGAAAATTAATCGACATCAGCCCGCTGCATGAGCAACTTTCGTTCATAAGATTCAAGGGGAATCGTATTGAAATCGGCGCCCTTACCTCAGTTGAAGAAATCTTCGTCTCACCAATTCTTCAAAGCTTTTCCCCTGCTCTGATTCGGGCTATCGCTTCCTGGGAGAGCCGCGCGTCATGCAGTCAGGCAACCATTGGCGGAAGCTTGGCATATCGATCATTATTCGATGCGTCAATTCCGGTAATGATTATCCATAATGCCAAAATCAGAATAAAAACCATAAATGATTTTCATGAAATAGAAATGGATCATTTTCTTAGTCAATCGCCAAAATACAGATTAAAAGAGGATGAATTCATATTTTCGGTTTCATTTCGAAAACCGCAAGGATTTTGGGGGTCTTCATGGTCATCCATCGTTGATGAAAGAGACAATTCATCGATTCAAGCTGCAGCCATGATTTCGCTTGACGAAGAACAGAAAATATCCGCAGCGCGGATTGCCGTTCAGCAAAAAGGCCGAATGGTGTTCCGTGCCAGAGCTGTTGAGAAATTTATCATCGAGAATCATGTTGACGAACTGCAAATCGAAAATGCCGTTTCAAATGTAAAAAAAGATATCCCTTCTTCAGCTGTGAATCCACCCCTGAATATCATGGAAAGCGTCCTGAAAACTGTTCTCGCTGATTCTTTAAAGCAAGCGAACACTTTCCAAAAAGAATTATGACACGTAAGAAAAAATTAATACGTCGGGCTACCCCCTTGCAATGACAGATTTTCATGTTTTTTTAACCACCTGCTAATTTTTGTATATAATTGTATAAATCATTAAAAAGCGATGACAGCGAAAAGTAGATTGTTCGGAAGCCGACAGGGACGCACAGGCAAGGACTGAGACCGGTGCGCGGGAGAAGAAAATCGAAGTTCACGCTCGAGCTTCCCGGGGGAACCAGTTAATGCAGTAGTTCGGGACGCAAATCCGGCGTTATTGGAAGAATAAGTGGGTATATCGGTTGAATAAGCCTATATATCAAGCAGGGTGGTACCACGGAAATTGCTCCCGTCCCTTTCAGGGCGGGAGTTTTTATTATTGACATCGTGAGGGATTATGGCAGAAAATGAATTACTTCAACAAATGGAGAAATTTCAAGAGGAAGCAATTGCTGCTTTGGAAAAAGTCAAGGATGAGTCATCCTTGGCACAATGGCGCGTAATGCATCTGGGGAAATCAGCATTCATTTCACAAATCTTTACCCGATTGGCAGAAATCTCAAAAGAAGATCGTCCGAAAATTGGACAGGCTGCAAATCTGGTTCGGAATAAACTGGAAGCGGCGATTAATCAGCGCATAGAGGAATTAAAAGCAAAAGCACTTGCTGAAAGCCTTGAAAATGAAAAAATTGACGTCACTTTGCCTGGACGCCAACCGCATCCCGGACGTCTTCACCCGGCTACTCAAAATATGCGTGAAATCCTCGCAGTTTTATCACAGATCGGATTTGAGATTTTTCGTTCTCCGGAAGTTGAGTCAGACGAGTATAACTTTGAATTATTGAATATCCCGGCTTATCATCCTGCCCGTGATATGTGGGATACATTCTACACAACCGATCCAAACGTTCTTTTAAGAACCCACACTTCACCCGGACAGATTCACGCCATGCATTTGTTTGCTCCGGAATCCATCCGTGTCGCTTTACCGGGAATGTGTTACCGCTATGAACAGGTCAGCGCCCGTTCTGAAATTCAGTTTAACCAGATCGAATTGCTTGCCGTAGGGAAAAATATCACCTTTGGTGATTTAAAAGGAACACTGCAGGAATTTGCTTTCCGCATGTTCGGAAACAACGTTCGGACACGTTTTCGTCCATCCTATTTCCCATTCACGGAACCAAGCGCTGAAATGGATGTGGAATGCTTCCTCTGCGGCGGTAAAGGCTGCCCGATGTGTAAAAACTCAGGATGGCTGGAAATTTTGGGCTGCGGAATGGTTCATCCGACTGTTCTCCGTAATGGCGGTTATGATCCGGATGTATATTCCGGCTATGCAGCCGGTATGGGACCTGAAAGAATTACCATTCTGCGTCATTATGTGGAAGATATTCGCTATTTCTGGGGAAATGATATTCGATTCTTGGAGCAATTCTAATGAACATACCTCTTTCTTGGTTAAAAGATTTCATTGATATCGATCTTCCGTTGGAAGAACTTGCACGTGTCATGACAATGGCCGGTTTGGAAGTCGATGAAGTTGAACTTCGCGGATTAATGGGACCTGAAAACGATCACCACGGTTTCAAATTCACGGGGTTATCCTGGCCGGCAGACAAATTTGTGACAGCTGAAATTCTTGAAGTCAATCAACATCCGGATGCTGATCGTCTGGTTTTGTGCCAATTAAATGATGGCACAGGCGAACGAACAATTTTGACCGGAGCGCCGAACTTATTTCCATATATCGGAAAAGGCCGCCTGAATCCTTCTGTGAAAGTAGCTTATGTGCGTGAAGGCGCCATCTTGTATGATGGACATAAACCGGGGTTTGAACTTACAAAATTGAAAAAAACAAAAATCCGCGGTTTTGAGACAAATTCCATGGTCTGCTCCGAAAAAGAACTGGGGATTTCCGAAGAGCATGAAGGAATTATCATTTTTGAAGCGGATGCCCCGGTCGGAATTCCTTTAGCTGACTATATCGGAGATGCGGTTTTCGTGATTGACATTCTGCCAAATATGGCTCGAAACGCCTGTATCAAGGGTGTCGCCAGAGAAGTCGCCGCTCAATTGAATATTCCGATGAAAAAACCTCAGCGCCATGTGAAACCTGAGGGAAAATCCATCGAGGGCATGTGCAGAATCCAGATCAATGAACCTGAATTAAACAACCGGTTTATGGTTGGTTATGCGGAAGGGTTAAAATCGCAGCCCAGCCCGGCATGGGTTCAACGCAGACTGCGGGCAGCGGGAATGCGACCGATCAACAGTATTGTCGATGCAACCAATTACGTCATGCTGGAAACCGGGCAGCCGCTTCACGCTTTTGATTATGACACGTTATTAAAGCGCGCCGGGAATCAGCCTCCGACAATCATCACACGCCGGGCGTATCAGGGTGAGAAATTAGTCACCCTGGACAACATTGAGCGCGATTTGGATGAAAACATGATGCTGGTAACCGATCAGACTGGATCCTTGTCCATCGCCGGAATCATGGGTGGTTTGGAAAGCGAGATCGTGCCTGAAACTACAAACGTTTTACTGGAATCGGCTGTTTGGAATTTTATTAATATCCGAAAAACCGCCAGCAAGCTACGATTAAGTTCAGAGGCTGGATATCGCAACAGCCGTGGAGTTCATCCCGCCATTGCACAGGAAGCTTGTGAACAGTGTTTAGCCTTGATGGTGGAATGGAGCGGAGGACGCGTGGCTCCGGGATTCATCGATAATTATGCAAAAAAAGTAATCGATCCTGTGAATCGCATCACACTTCAGGACATTCGACGTGTGTTGGGAGTTGAAATTCCTCTGGAAAAAGCAGCGGAGCTGCTGCAACGGCTGGAATTTGAATGTACGCTGGAAAATGACGGAAACGTTCTGAAAGTGAAGACCCCTCCGCACCGCCTGGATATCGGTGAAGGCGTCATCGGCCGTGCCGACATTCTGGAAGAAATCGCTCGTCTGTTCGGTTACGATCACATTCCAACAACCCGTATGGAAGATGAACTCCCTCCTGCTTATGCCAATAAGATGATCTCTTTTGAAGAGAAACTCAAAGATGTGCTGGTCTCTCTGGGATTAAATGAAATAATTACCTATCGGCTGACATCGCCGGAACGAGAAGAACGATTGCTTGGAAAACCTGCTCCCGCCTATGTGCGGCTAGCAAATCCGATTTCACCAGAGCGTTGTGTAATGCGGACGAATTTGAATGTCTGCATGATGGAGATCATTGAAAAGAACATCCGACTGAGCGATCATCTGGAATTTTTTGAAGTCGGTCCGGTTTTTCTGCCCAGAGAAGGACAACAGCTTCCTGATGAAGCATATCACCTCGCCATTGGAATTACCGGGAAACGCTATTCAGAAAGCTGGGATACCCATAATAAAATTTGTATGGATTATTTCGATCTGAAAGGCATCATTGAAGCCGTATTCGAAGGACTTCATGTCCCAAATATCAGTTATAGCCCATATGTCTGCGATTATCTCCATCCAGGCAAATGCGCAGCGATCTATTCAGGTGAAGAATTTTTGGGAGTGTTCGGTGAACTGCATCCTGCCGTCCGTCAAAAATATGACCTTCTTGCTGCCCCGATTCTCCTTCTGGATTTAGATCTTGGCAAAGTAGAGCCGCTGGCAGAACGAATCTACAAAGTCCAGTCCATCTCGCCTTTCCCCTCCATCCTTGAGGACATTGCAGTCGTTGTGGATGAGACTGTCACAGCGGATGAAGTGCTGGCTGTCATCAAACAGGCTGGCGGGAAAACCCTGAAAAGCGCTGAGTTATTCGATATTTTCCGCAGCGCACAATTAGGCGCGGGTAAGAAAAGTCTGGCATATAATCTTGTCTACCAATCCTCTGAGAAGACGTTGACCGATAAAGATGCCTCTGCCATCCGCAGCAAGATCATCAAACGTCTGGAACAAGTCCTGAACGCAAAATTAAGAAGCTGAAAAGCTGAATTAAATGAATCGAAAAAATCCTCTGGTAATGATTTGCCAGAGGATTTTTTTGTGGAAATGCACAAATTACTGAATCAATAATACCAAATATGGAAAGAATGTTTATATTTCGAATCGCCGCTGACGAGCAAAAATAATCATCCAGCAGTAAAATTTATATACTATGGACACCATCACCCGAAAAACTATGCTCTACAAAACACAGGTTCCGGGTCTGGATTACGCAATGAATCCGGTTCAGGGCTGCTCGCATGGCTGCCGATATCCCTGTTATGCCTATTTGATGGCGATGCGATTTGGAAAAGTCCATTCCTACGCTGAATGGATCAGGCCAGTTATCGTAGAAAACACGCTGGACCTCATTAAAAAAGAATTAAAAAAATGGCAAAGCAAAATCCACTGTGTCCATTTTTGTTTTTCAACCGATCCATTTATGTATCAACAATTTGAAATTCAGGCACTGACTCTGGAATCAATTCGGCTCATTAATGCCGCCGGAATTCCCTGCAGCATTTTAACCAAAGGGATCCTTCCATCAAATCTGAAAAATTTGGATCAGCGCAATCGCTATGGAATATCGCTGGTTTCATTGGACGAAGATTTTCGCAAACGTTGGGAGCCCGGCGCAGCGCCGTATGCGGATAGAATTCGAGCGCTCAAAGAGCTCCATCAGCATGGAGCCATGACCTGGGTACACATGGAACCATATCCGACACCGAATCTGATTGCGCAGGATATCGATGGAATATTAAACACGATCGATTTCGTTGATCATATCGATTTCAGCGGGCTAAATTACAATCCTGTCATCCAGAAATATCCTGATCCATCCGGATTTTACAGCAGTATGAAATCGCATGTTATTCATTTCTGCAAAGAACACCATATCCAATTTCAATAATTCCGCGCCAGTTGAATACGAGTACAGCAAGTAGAGACCAATCCTCCATCGAACAGTATTGGCACAGATATTGCACGAAAAACCATAGGATTATTTTTTTGGGTGGATTCAGAAGATCAAAAAAGGCAAAAAAACATGAAAAGAACATTCCGATTTGTAATCTGGTTAGTTTTAATTCTGACAGCGATCTTATTGTCCGTTTATCCGGCAGCAGCCAGTGCCAGTGATGTCCAGCTTGCCAAACCGGTAATGCGAGAGAACTATATCCCTTATGGCGAATATCTGAAATGCGGAGAAACGGCTGAAGCTTTTGTGATTCTTTATAATCCGACCGATGAGTCTTATCCAATCACCCTTCCATCTTCTGTTCGACTATCCGGCGGAGAAAGTCATCCTTTCACAAATTATTCGGCAGACCAGTTAACCGATACATCGGAATACTTTCGTAATAAATGGAAAAAAAGTGTGCCGTTTACCAATCCTTTTATCCTTCCGCCAAGATCGACCTGGCTTTTATCCGGGACAATCAGCAACATGGATCGATATAACATCCAGTGGACGGTTGATATCTTTATGACGATAAAAATCGGTGATTTGACTAAAAATCTGCAAGGAATGCTGTGGCAGCGCGGAAATGGCTGCGGCGCAGATGCCATCGTTCACAGCACTATCACAGAAGCTTATTATGACGATGATGGAAATAACGGGTCCGTCACGATGAGATTAGTCAATAAAATGCCGGATGTTGCATATATCACAATGTCCGACAAAATTCAATTTGCTGCTGTCAACGCTACAGGTACTGCATCGAATGTGACCTGGAATCAGACTCATATCAATCTCGCACCAGAAGCGGCACAGGTTGTCAGGGCTTCTTTTTCACTTGAAAAAGGTGTTGCAGCTTCCAATGAAAGTTTATCCATCAAGACAATTTTAGACTACCCAACCAGCTTGTTCTTCGGACATCTGGAAACTGACGGCACTGCTTTAAAAAGAGGAGATCTCAGCGGTGTTATCAACGCCAATTACCAGAGTGACGGGAGTTCCGGAAATGTGGAAGCGGTATTTTCCAATAAATCAGCAAATGCATTTACCCTTACACTTCCGGAAACCGGCGTCGTTTCGATTCCCGAAGCTGAAATCCTGCCAAAATCGGGATGAATGAATGTTCAAATAACATGGAGAGATGGTTCCACCTTGACTGTTCCTGCCAATGGATCAACCACTGTTTCCGGTACCTTTACATTTTCAGACCCCGTAATTACCGGCACAAATAAATATCTGTGGTTAGCGTTGGACATTCGTGCAACTGATGCCTCAGGCGCCAATTCTTCCATACACGCAGCCGGTGTAGCTGAAAGGAATCCTGATCCCAATCCGACGATCACTCCGGTCAGCTTTTGCCGTGATTATGCACTGACCTCGGCGAACACGTCCAGCACAACCATTACGTTTCAATATACAATACAAAATAACGCCCACATCAATATGATGGCGCAATTAGCGAAATCCATGGCGGTTCAAGGCGTCAAGAACCATGCTGCCATCCAATACAAAGCCTGTTCCAGCGGTTCCGCCAATTGTATTAATCGGATCGATGAAAACTATTATCTGACCTTGAATCCTTTGGAAATTGTTACCGTCACTGGTTCGATTTCAGTCCCGGGATCGATAACCGTGGACATTAAATGGATTTGGACTTCGATGATTTATTACTCTGAGGAATCCGAAGTAGAAGCATTTTCGTTGGGATATGCGACGAATTCCTGTCAAACGCCAATCGTAACCCCGACTCCAGGGGGTGATGATCCGAATCCGACAATATCCGCAATCAGTTTTTGCCGTTCGTATCAAACTGCAGCCGAGTCAGCATCCAGTACAGAAATCGTATTCCAATACGCAATTAAGAATAATTCCAAGTACGAGATGGCTGCACAACTGGCATCCACGATGGCTATTCAGGGAATCAGCACTTATCCGGTTGTCAGGTATACCGCATGCCTCAGCGATAAGACTGACTGCATCAAACGCATTGACCGCAGAAACAATATCACACTAAACGGTTATGAAACGATCCTGGTCAAAGGGAAAGTGACCGCACCCATTGCT
>MTKZ01004545.1_pt2 | contig 13612 bp, 15 predicted proteins | sample 1042781 | NCBI WGS metagenome assembly MTKZ01 (sample SAMN06212207, study PRJNA360539) | anaerobic digester metagenome | biome: Wastewater treatment plant; material: sludge; isolation source: anaerobic digester fed with sludge from wastewater treatment plant | place: Denmark: WWTP Viborg ...
GCCTCTGCGGCGCGCCGCGGTTGGCTTGGGTGGATGGTTGCGTCCGGGCGCGAGCAAGTCGCGCTCTCGTGGAGCGTCGTGCGTTGGGCCTGTGGGCGCCGCCGCCTCCGGGCACCTCGGTCGGCGGTCGGTGCCGTCCCGGTCCCTGAGCGAGCCGGAGGCGAGTCGAAGGGCACCCGAATCCAGGGTGCGTCGGCTGCGCTTCGACTCGGCTGCGCCTCGCTCAGCGACCGGTGCCGTCCCGGTCCCCGGCCGTCCCGGTCCCTGAGCGAGCGGAGCGAGTCGAAGGGCACCTTGGATCAGAGTGGCTCGGCTGCGCTTCGACTCGGCTGCGCCTCGCTCAGCGACCGGTACCGTCTCGGTCCCCGGCTGTCGCGGTCCCTGAGCGAGCCGGAGGCGAGTCGAAGGGCACCCGGATCACGTGTCCCGGCGCCCGAGACGGGCGCCGGCGCTGGCGCCGCGGCGGAGGCCATTAATGGCCTCCGCCCTGAGCGGGGCGCGCGCTGAGCGAGCCGGAGGCGAGTCGAAGGGCACCCGCAGCACGGGACGAGGACTCGTCCACAGGAGGCGGATCGGGGGAGTCGTCCACAGGACGGGATCCGCCCGGCACGGGCGATCGCGCGGCTGGCTAGCGTCGCGGCATGAGTGAACCCGTGACCGCCTTCGTGGCGCGGCCGTCCGGAGCGGCGGCGCGGCCCGTGCGGGCGGGGACCGGCGTGCTCGGCCCGCTCGCCGCGCTCGCCGCCGATCCGGCGGTGACCGACGTCGTCGTCAACGGCGGCGCCGTCTGGGCGGACCGGGGGCGCGGGATGGAGGCGGTGCCGGGGATCGCGCTCGACGCGGTCGAGGCGCGGGAGCTCGCGGTGCGCCTCGTCGCCGCCGGAGGACGCCACGTCGACGAGTCCCAGCCGATGGTCGACGCCCGGCTTTCGGGCGGCATCCGCGTCCACGCCGTGCTCGCCCCGGTCGCGACGCCGGCGCCGCTGCTGTCGATCCGGCTGCCGGCACCGCGCTCGCCCGGCCTCGACGAGCTCGAGTCCGCGGGCGGCCTCGGTCCCGGCGTCCGCAAACGGCTGGAGGGGCTCGTCGCCGCGCGCGCGAACCTGCTCATCACCGGGGCCGCCGGCAGCGGCAATACCACATGGCATAAGTGACGCCACTGCAGGGCGGTCGCCGCAGCCGGGGGAGTGGACACGCAACGCGGGGCAGGAATATTTCTGCAGATTGAATGTTGATTTGAGCGAGGGATGCGGTAATCTACAACCATGTCATTGCTCAGCGCGTTCGATGAGCCCGGCCGAATCATGCTCGGCACGGTGCGGGTCGCGCGCGGACTGACGCAGCACGACCTGGCTCAGGAGACCAAGATCTCGCAGGGCCTGCTCTCGAAGGCGGAGAGCGGCGTGGTCGCCCTGGACGAGGAACGGCTGGCGGTCTTGGCCGAAGCGCTCGGCGCGCCTCAGGACCTCATCTCGATGCCCGTCTCAGAGGTCGGCTCTTCGCCGTATGTGTTCCATCGCAAGCGCTCGACCCTTCCGGTGTCGAAGGTCAACCAGCTGCGTGCCGAGCTCGACCTCACCCACGTGCAGGTCGCTGGCATCCTCGGGCGCCGGGCGCCGCAGCTGCGTCTGGAGCGGATCCCGTTGCCGGAGGACGGCTTCGACAGTCCGGAAGACATCGCTCGCCAGGTTCGATCCGCGCTCGGCGTCCCCGAGGCGCCGGTGCTGCATCTCGCCCGTGCCCTCGAGGACGCCGGGGTAGTTGTCGTGACCCGGCCCCTGGGCTCGACGAGGATCGACGCGATCGTGAGCTNNGCTGGTGCTGCTGGGCGACCACGCGCCTGCGGACCGCCAGCGGTTCTCCCTCGCGCACGAGCTCGCGCACGCGGTGATGCACCAGGTGCCGACCGAGGAACAGGAGAGTGAGGCGGATCGGTTCGCGAGCGAGTTCCTGATGCCGGCCGCCGCGATCCGTCCGCAGCTGGAGGCACTGACCATCCCGAAGCTCGCGAAGCTGAAGGCCACCTGGGGTGTCTCGATGGCAGCGTTGCTGCGCCGGGGACGGGACCTCGGTCTGGTCAACGATGCGCAGTATCGGCAGTTGAACGTAGAGCTGTCCCGTGCGGGCTACCGGACGAATGAACCGGTAGAGGTTCCTCGCGAGAATCCCATTCTGCTGCCGCGGGTCATCCAGGAGCGCCTGGCATCCGGAGAGACCATTTCAGACATCGCTCAGTCGGCGTGGATGACCGAGCGCGAGTTCATCGAGCTGTACGCAGGAGGGACGGCATGAGCACCGAGATCATCACCGGTACCGGCGGCCGCCCGCCCGGCGGTATCGGCACCGCACCGAACCCCGCCGAGACCCGGGCTGCCAAGCGCCTCGGTACCCGTGTATTGGTCATCGCCAGCGGCGAGGCCGAGGCCACCGCCCCGCACGTCGACCCGGTGGTGAGCGGGCTTGTCATCGCTGGTGCCGTAGCGCACCGAACGCTGCGCGCGCTACGCAAGAACTACCCGGAGCTCGTGATGATGATCGAGCCCACCTCGACCTCGGTCTGGGCGACTAAGGAGCTCCCGTTCCTGCTCGACGTCTCGGGGATCTTCCCCGAGGAACTCGACGATGTCTTGGACGCGCAACTGCAGGCGGGTGCGACCGTGGCCGTCACGCCGACCGCCGTGTTCCAGGCCGGCGACTCGGATGCCATGAAGGCCGCCCTCGAGATGGTGAACAAGCTCGAGCGCGACGACTTCGTGTTCTTGCTGCCGATCCACTACCGGTGGCTGGACAAGGCGAACATTAAGCAGCTCATCGCGATCATCAAGCGCAGCCATCACCCGGTGGCGATCGCGTTGGTCGACAGCTCCTCGAACCCGCTGGAGCACGCTGGCGCGATCCCGGGCTACCGTCGCCTCTTCGAGGCGGCATCGTGGGCGATGCCCTGGCGTGCAGACCTCGGCGCATTCGACGCGCTCGCCCACGGTGCTCGCGCAGCGGTGATCGGCCAGCTCCCGAGCCTGCGACGGATCGCCCTGCCCGGCAAAGGGGGCTTCTCCTCCGACAAGAGCGACATGTCCCCACACGTGCTGCTGCGCAAGCTCCTTCGGTACCGGCGCAGCAGCAAGATGCAGCAGGACTGGTTCGCCAGCGCCGCGCCCGAAACGTGCCCGTGCCCGCACTGCGGTGGCCGCGCGATCGACCGGTTCAACGGCTCGGACGAGCAGCGCCTCGAGGCGCACTTGCACAACCTGCACGAGACCACCGTCATGCGGCGCGAGATCGATGGCTACACCCCCGAGCAGATCGCCGCCTGGTGGACGCAGCGGCTGCTCGACGTGGAGTACGAGCGGCAGGCTCTGAAGGGCCGCATCGGCGTCGAGGTGAATCTCACCCCGGACGTCAAGGAGTGGCTCCGCGAGAGCTGAACAGGCCTAGGCGCCGATCGTCACCTGCTGGGCAAGGAGGCGTTCGGCGAACAGCCACGACGCCCCGGTGTACCGCGCGGGGGCGAATGGCGCAGGCTCGATGATGCGACTCGGTGGCTGGTCGAAGCCGTCGCAGCGTACGGAGATCCCTATCCCGAGATAGCCGGCCTCGAGGCGCAGCTCGACGTCGTCGGCCGGAAGGCGGTCGAGGATCAGCTCGCGCGAACCATAGGGCGCGAAACGCGACGCGACGCTAAGCCCGTCGCGCCAGCGGGTCGCCGTCACTGTCACGTGCCGGACGCTGAGTGGCGGCGATGCACGCCGAATCGCGCCGGCGGCGCCGTGGGCGGTGCTGATCTCGACGGCGCCGCTGCGCGCGCCGATCATCAGCAGTCTCCAGTCGAAGTCCGACATCGCCTCTTTGCTGACCGTCGCAGCGTGCGGCATCGCCACGAGCACATTGAGTAGGTCGAGGTTAAGGAGCGGTCGGCAACCGTCTCGCTGACGTCGGCGGAGCTCATGCTGATCAAGGTCAACGTCGATGACGACGTCCAGCCGTCCCAGGCGCAGCGGCACGCGTACCGACGGAACATCGGCGGCGGCGCTGTTCACAACGAGCCGAGTCATCTATGCCTCCTTCCCCGCAGTGATAGGTGCGTCCGCGCCTGCGTGGGCGCGTTCCCGAAGCTGGGACATGGCTCTCCAGAACGGGTGGCTCTCCCGGCGGTAGCGCTGCGTCCGCTCACCGCTGCGCCGCTCCACGCGCGACAGGAGACCCACCGAGCACAAGATCCCGAGGAGCCTGTGCACGCTGCTCGCGCCGAGGCTGGTGGCTCGTTCGAGTTGGGGCGAAGTGAACTCGACCGCGCCCTGGGCGATCGCGCTGGTGACGTGGAGCATGTGCTGGTTGCCGAACAGCGTCTTTGACCACGACTGCTCCGTCCCCACCCTGTTCTCCACGACGCTATCATATTCAAGATTCCGGTATCTTGAATAGTGACGAATCGGACGCGCCGACCGTTGGACGGAGCATTGTCACGGCTCGCGACCGATCTTCGGCTGCGGAGGCCGTGAGTATCGCGCAGATCAGTGCTCGTCGGAATGACAGCGACGCCGTCTTCCAGCGCTGGCGGAGTGCGTCGGCACCGGTGGACAGCAGGCGGTGGCTGCTGTGTGCAGCCAGGTCGACGGCGTGGCTCTTGATTGCGGCGATGGGGTGGCGCCGCTGGTCAAGGTAGGCGGGTCGGTCTAGGTCGCCGCCGCCGAAAGCGGCCGAGAGCGTCCGCAGCTGCTCTCGAGCGCTCCGCAGTCCGATGAGCAGGCTGTTCAAATCCGCCAGGCGGTCGGAGGTGATGGTGTGCTGTTCGATCTCGGCGAGAACGCGCGACTCGACTACAAGATTCATGTAGTCGGCATCGGCGACGCGGGCGTTGCAGTGCTCGCTCGCGCTGCGGCAGGAGTAGACGCGTCGGCCACGAGATGTGACGCCCGCGACGAGCCGGTTCCCGCAACTGCTGCAACGTGCGATGCCCCCGAGAAGGCTGCTGGATGAGCGCGCAGCGTCACGGCGAGGAGCGATCAGGAACGCCTGGATGAGCATCGACTCGTCCGGTGTGATGATCGGGTCCCATTGGCCGGGGACCTCGGCTTGTCGGCTCCGATCGAGGCGCCGCCGATGGAGTCGATCGCTGCGGAGGATCGAGCGGATCGTCGTCTCACCCCACGATGGCTGGCCCGTCGGGCTCGGGAGGCCGGCCGCAGTGAGCTCTCGAGCGATCGTGCTCGCGGAGATGCCGACGAGGTAGTCGTCGACGATGCGTTGCACGACGCCGGACTGCGTGGCGTGGACTCGGCCGCCGGGGAGGTAGCCATAGGCGGCTCTGCCATGCCAGAGCCCGCTCCCGGCGCGGTGTTGCNNTATACGAGTTGACGGGCGAACAGGCGTCCCTCGTGTCGATTCAGGTCGAAGGATCCGCCTTGGACGGATTCGATTCTCACCGGATGGCTGTCGAGCAGATCCAGGAGTTGCTCGAGCTCACGAGATTGGCGATAGAGCCGATCCAGGTGCCACACGATTACTGTCGCCGTGGGGGAGCGTTCGATCTGCTGGAGGAGGTGCTGGTAGCCGGGGCGGGTCCGGTCCTGGTAGGCGGAGACGGCTTCGTCGACGAACTCGATCGTGCGCGTATATCCGAGTCGGTCCGCCAGCTCGGCGCAGTCATCGCGTTGCTGCCGGATGGAGGCGTGCTCGCTGGTCCGGTTGACGGAGATCCGGAGATAGACCAGGGCGGTGTTGAGTTGTATGAGAGTGCTCCAGTGCTACCCGGGCGCACCGCAGCGTCCCGCCCGTGGCGAGCAAGCTGCCAGGCTCGGCGTCAGGGGTTGTAAATGATGCGGACCCGAGTCGGGTCAAAGCTCCGGCCCCGCCTGCCGGGGGCTACGTTCAGCTTCTTGATGAGGGTAGTGATCACGGCACGTCGATCCGTGGTGTCGAGGCTGTGCCACCAGGTTTCCAGTGCCGCTGGGTTGCCGATCGGTGCGGCGTAGAGGGCGACGGCGCCTCCAGCGGCAACGAGTTGCTGCTCCGCTGCCCGCAGGGCATCCTCCGCCGCCTGGAGGCCCGCCNNGGAGGCCCGCCCGAAACTCGCCGCCGGTGATCGTCCGGGCCTTGCGATCCTCCTCAAGCTGCCCAATCCGGGCATTGATGTCCACGATCCGCCGCAGCACCGCGGTCGTCGACTCCGTGTTCTCGGACGGCCGTGGGTGGCCGAGCCGGTGCAGGACGCGTTCGGTGACGTAGTCATCGAGGTGGGTGGCGCTGATGCTCAGGCCGCCGCGCTCGGGCCGGGAAGGATCCTTCTGGCAGACGTACCGCAAGGTCGATGCAGCGCCGGGGGAGGAGGTGTGCCCGGCGATAGTGAGCCCGGCACCGCACAGTCCACACTGCGCGATACCCCCGAGAAGGGTGCGGCGTGCCGGGGCGGTACGGCGACGCGCAGGATCGGCGAGGATCGCCCTGATCTGCTCGGTCTCCTCCGGGGTGATGATCGGTTCCCAATCGCCGGGGGCCAGGATTTCTCGCCCGCCTGCAGGGTCGGCGCGGGTGTCGGGTGCGTAGGCGCGCTGTCCGGATATCCGAGCGGACGCCAGGACGCTGCGCACCGTCTGCGAGTGCCACAGGCCGGACGTGCCGCCCCCGGCTCGCAGAGGTGGGATACCGGACTGGTTCAACCAGGTCGTGATCGAGCGGATCGAATCTCCAGCCAAGAAACGGTCTGCCATCTGCCGTACCACGGCTGCTTGTTCCGCGATCAGCACGCCTCCGGCTGCGTACCCGTAGCGAGCAGGCCCGTGCCAGCGGCCCTGCTCGGCCAGGCGCTTGTTGGCGCGTTTGACCCGGTCGGACTTGTGCCCGGACTCGTAGGCGGCGATCGCCACGAGCTGTCGGGCCATCAGGCGACCCTCGGTGGTGTTTAAGTCAAAGCCGCCGCCGCGGACCGCGTCGATGCGCACCGGGTGGCGCTCGACCAGAGCGATCAGATCCTCCAACTCCCTGGGCTGCCGGTAGAGACGGTCGACGTGCCACACGATGACCCGCGAGACGCCAGCACGGATCCGCGCGACGAGTGCGTCGTAGCCGGGGCGGCGTCCGCCGTCGAACGCGGACACATCGTTGTCGATGAACACCTGCGGGTCCGTGAAGCCGAGCTGGTCGGCGAGGGCGAGGCAATCCTCCTGCTGACGTTGCACGCCGGCGTGCAAACCGGTGCGGTCCTGCGAGATCCGCAAGTACACCGCCACATCCACCGTCTGCCCCGTCCCGTTCCCGGCTCCAGGGTGCGGTGCCGCGTAGGACTAGCTTGCTGGAGGCGGGCCGGTTCGGCCTTGCAGCCTCCACCGGCGCGCCTCATCTAGGTCCGGCAGCCCGCCGTGCGAATCCGCGTGCGGACGCTCCCGCAAAAGGGTTTCGGCCTCCAGGATGGCGGCGGCGACGTCCTCGTTGGGGAGGAACGTGTCGGACTCCCCATAGATGCCGTCCCACTGGATCAAACCCATTCCCGGAGGATAGTCCCGCGCCCGAGACCGAACTAGTGCTCAACGAGCGGGNNCTAGGGCGACGAGCCACTCGAGCCGTGCACGAAAGAGGAGCTCAGCGGCCGGCAGATAGGTCTGGATGAGGGTACGAGTCTCGTATGGCAGTCCCCGAGGTACGCGCCACGGGTATCGCATTTGGTCGGGTCGTCGGGCGCCCAGTGAGAACGCGACTTCCGCGGTTCTGCCGACAAGATCGTCGATGTCCGTCGCAGCTATTGCCAGTTCGCCCAGCGCGTCGCGGATGTCGCTCCAGGTGTCTGCCTTTGTCGCTTCCGGGTCGGGATTGACGATCATGTTCGTGGCGTTCGTGTATGCGCAGGTGGTGTGGGCTGGCGCGAACCGTGTGGGTGCGACGTAGACGCATTCTTCGAGAAGTCCCCTGGCGTCGCACAGAGCTTCGAGTTCCGTGTAGGTATGGCAGATCGGTGCGACGTACCGCACGAGCCCCAGGTCCGCCGTGCGCGTTTCCAGCTCCTCCTGCAACTCGTGCTGCGGGAGGCTGCCGACGTTGTCGGTTCGGTCCACGTGGAAGCGCCAGTAGGGACCGCCGAGGTCGCCGAAGTAGGTCGCGTAAGGCCGGTGAAGGTAGTCCGAGCGTTTGAACTGGAAGAAGACATTGAGAGCCTTCGACGTCACGGCCGCTGTGGGACTGAGATTCGGGTTCCATGCCGGTCTCGACAGGCCAGGAAGCGGTGCGGAGTGCAACAGGCTCCACATCGGATGAGCGTGAGGGAGCCACCCGCCCAGATCGAACCCGGCTTTCGCTTCAAGGACCTGACCGATGGGCGCCAGCTCAACGCCTGCGTGGTTTCTGTGCGTGAGGTCGTCCTGGAAGAAGACGGCGAACTGTGACTCCTCGAACTCTGGCCTCATGTCACCCTCCTGGTCTGTTGCTGATGTCCTGGATTCCCGTCTACCCGTCCCATGTGTGGAGTCGGCGGTCGTGCCCGTGAGTTGCGCAGAAGTCGTTGACTTCGTCGACGAGTTGTCGGCGTTCCCGATCGACCTCGTCAGGGGCGGGGTGGGGGAGGAAGTTGTAGGGCTGGAGGTTCCGCTTGACGATGCTCGCCATGCGACCGACGTGGGTATCGATATCTTCGAGGATCTGAACGTAGGCCGTGTCATAGAGCGAGATCGGCTTCGCCTGGATCCGAGTTCCGCGGACCTGGCCCTGGTTGATGATCTGCTTGACCTGCCGGAGCGCATCGAGCATGTCGTCGAAGTCGCCCTCGACATGGGTCATATGCCTGATCGCATCGCGGTCGAGGACCCCGAGGACGACGTCGAAGCAGTGTCGGTCAGACTGCTCGGTGAACTGATGCCACGGAATGCTCTTTGCGAGTCGATCGTCGAGAGCCCACAGCTGAGCAAGGTTGAGGTTCTCGAGATTCAGCAGCTTGCTCTGAGCGAACAGCTCGGCCCAGGGCGCCAGCTTGCTCGACTTCTTGACGGACTTGATCCCGACGAAGATCAGGCGATCGTATCGGGCGTCGAGGTTGTGCCGTTCGAAGGTGTCCTGGGTTTCAACGATCTTGTCGGTGTCGCAGGTCACGGTGACCTGGACGGCCAAGCGTCGTGCGGCATCGTGTAGGTCGACGGCTGGGAAGTTGCGGTCCGGGAAGTTCGCTGCGGTGAGGTTCCATCCGTGAGTGAGGTTGAGGACCTCCCGGTAGAGCACTTCCAGGGCTGAGGTCACGTCGTTGAGACTGTGCGCGACTCGACCTGTCACGTGTGATTCCAGCAGGCTCATCCGGTCGACGATCCGGGCCTTGACGACGCTCTCTTCCATCGGACTTCTCTCTACTTTGCGACCAAGGTCGATGGGCTGTCTCTGGGCTCGGGATATATCTCGGCCACGAGATCGTGGGATCGGTGGATGGAAGACACGGTGACGACGATTGGAAGGGCCGGGGCTGTAGTGGGGTGCGCGGCCATGTTCCTCAACTCCCGGGCGAACGTCAGCATCTCTACCATTTCGGGTTCGGGATGGGTCTCGCGCTGGAAGCGCCGTATCAGTTCGCTAAAGGTGGTGTTCTTGCCTGCGGAGAAGCGGTGGCGAAGGGCTGCCTCGATGGCCTGCAGGCTTTTCTCCAGTGCGAGCGCGGCGAACTCGTAGTGAACGACGCTGGTCTCAAGTAGGGCGACGGACAGCTGAAGGAGCGCGGCCACGTCCGTCGGAGTGCTCGTCGTGCGCGCAAATGTTCCGGCATGCGCGGAGACTGCATCGGGCGTCATGAAGATCGGGGACGAGTTTTCATCGGCCGCGATGATCGACGAGTGGGTGGATCGTGCATCGAGCGCGAAGGTCCATGTTGTCGGGTGGGGTCCAAACGTCATTGTGTCGCCTGCAGGTCGGTCTCGAGCGCGGTGAGGTCTTTCCGGGCAGTGGCGATGAACTTGAGTCCNNCGAACTTGAGTCCGCAGGCAAGGCAGTAGTGAAAGCTGTCGCGCTCGATCTTGATCACCAAAATCCGGTCGCCCTTGAGGAGGATGTGGCGCTTATTCCCTTTGCAATAGTGCTTGCGGCCGGCGACACCCGCAGTGAGCGATTTGAGCAGGGATCGTTGGCTACCCATGACGCAGCTCCTCTTCCACGCTGTCGACGATCTTCGGCAGTTCCTTGATGAGATGGTCCAGGTCCGTGGCGGAGTACTCGCTACGGGTGGTTGCGCCGCTGGGGACCGTCTTCTTGATCCGAAGGTCGATCGCGGATTTCACGACCTTAAAGTTCTCGCGGGTCTTATCGAAGTCGCGGCCGGCGTGCTTGAGGCTGTGCTTGGCGAGGAGCTTGCCGACGGCGGTCTTCACGAGCTCGTCGAGAAGCGCCCGCTTCGCCTTACGGGACGCCTGCTTGGTGGGGGTGATCCGCTGCAGGCGGTCGAACTGCTCACCCGTGCTGATGCCGGCATCTTTCAGGACTGCGAGCGCCGCTGCGACCTTGGGGTCGGCGGTGAGCAGGGTGAGGCTCTCGAGCAGGACATCGTCTTGGGCGGTGATCACCGGAAGGCTGCCGCCTCCGCCGTTGCCTCCGGGGCCGGGTTCGCGGGTCGGGGTGGGTTCGATGAGGTCTTCGTCGATCAGGTTGGCGAAGAACGCCTGGTCCGCTTCGGCGAACTGCTGGAAGTCCGTCCAGACCCCGGTGATGTTGCCTCCGACATGGAAGACCACCACTCCGTCGTTGACGGGGTCGAAGGGGTCGACGCCGGGGATGGTGCGCATGATGCGGCCGACGAACTGCATGAACGGGCCGAGGTTGCTGAAGATGCTGAACACCGCGGCGACGCTGAGGTACGGGTGATCGAACCCTTCGCCCAGCTTCCGCACTTGCACGATGACGTCGAGCTCGTGGTTGTCGAGCTTCTCGTGGATGCGCTCGTTCGCCTTCTCCGCGAGCTGGCTATGGACGAAGTCGGCACGCATCCCCAGTTCGCGGTACTTCGCGACGACCTGCTTGCAGTGCTCCATGTTGAGAGCGGAGGCGATGATCTTCAGGCGGGGCTGTCCGGTGGCCTCTCGCATCTCCTGGAGCTTGCGGATGGATGCTTCGGCGATCGTGGTGAGGGTGGCCTCGGAGCTGACGATGCTGCGTCGGAAGCCGGCATCCTCCTCGCCGAGACGGCGCACCTCATCCAGAGAGACCTCGACCTCGGCGTCTCCCTCGTGGCGAACGTAGTGCAACGTCGTCGGGTTCAGCCGGTATCCGTTGATGCGCTTGACGTACCCCTTCTCGACGGCCTTGGAGATCGGGTAGCTGTAGATGACCTCGCCGGTCATCACTTTTCCGTCTGCTCGAGCCGGGGTCGCGCTCACGTTCAGGATTCGCGCATCGGGGAACTTGCGTCGCAGCACGTCCCAGCTCTCGCCGACGTTGTGGTGGCCCTCGTCGAAGAGGATCAGGTCGAAGAAGTCGCTGGGGAGCTTCGCGAGCCACTTGTTGTTGTCGCGCTGCAGCTGCTGGATGTTCGTGACGACGATGTCGGCTTCCTCGAGGTCGCCGACGTTGCTCGAGGCCCCGCGGATCTCCGCGGGCTCCGGGAACGGCTCGCGGTCGAGGACCTTCCGCTTCGTGTAGAAGTACTTCGGGTTGCTCGGTGTGAGGTCGCCGAGCAGCTGGTCGGCGATCTTCAGGTTCGGTGCGACGAGCAGGGTGCGCCTCGACTTCGCGGCGAAGGGCGCGAGGGCGAGGAGTCCGGACTTGCCGCACCCCACTGGCAGGACGACCGACACCTCGCGGGCGTCGGCAGCTTGAAAGTCGTGGTTCTCGATCGCCTCATAGGCGAGAATCTGCGGCTCGCGCAGCTCGGGATTGCCGGCAACCGTGGGNNGAGTGGGTTGCACGACGACGTACTGGTCGGTCTTCACTTACTGCTCCGAACATGATGGTGATGGGTTGGTGTTTATGCTGGGAGCGGGACCGCCCGCCAAGGCGGCCCCGCTTGGTTCACGCGAAGTCTCAGCCGCTCAGCTCTTCTTCTTGTGGACCACCGTCGTTCTCGGGTTGCGCTTCGCGTAGCTGAGCTTCACGAAGCGTCCCGAGACGGCGCTGCGCGCGTGGCCGCGTGACGCGGCGGGTCTTCCCTTGGGCATGTCTGTCACCTCCTTCCTTGAGGTCGTGCGAGGGGTCATCAGCTGGCCTCGCTTATCCAGTCGGCGATGCCGATCCGGATCGCCGGCGGCAGCGTGCGAACGGTGAAGTCGGTGATCGACCAGGCGACCTGGTTGCGGCTCACCGAGCGCAGCCCCTCGATGGCGGCCATTGACATCTCTTCCGATTTGACGTCCTGCAGGACTGAGACCAGCACGTCCCGCACGTGCCAGCGGTTGTGGTCCGGGCCGAGGACGGCGAGGGCAGCGACCGCCATGCGCAGGATGCTGGAGTCGCCGGTGACATCGACGGCGCGGCGCATGAAGTTCGCGAGCACGTCGCAGTACTCGAACGAGAACCCCGTGCGCTTGACGTAGTCCGAGAACCGCTCGAACAGACGACGGAACGCGCCACGGTCCCGGTCCCAGAGGAACTCGATGGACGACGAGGTGCACCACGGCAGGACGCGGCTGAGCGCCTTCATGTCATCCTCGTCGGATTCGTCGAGAAGCGTGGCCCACTCGAGCATCTCGATCAGATCGGCCGGCGTCGTCGACGGGCTCAGCATCCGGTCGCGGAGCCGTTCAGCGGTCTGTTCCCGGGACTCCCAGTTCTCGTACTCCTGGTGAGTGCCGAGCGAACGCTCGAGCGCCTCGAGGAACTCGGCGACAGAACCGTACCGGCTGGCAGGGTTGTTCGCGGTGGCGCGCTCGACGACGGGTCGCAGGGGCCCTGCCGCCATCTCGGTGTTCACCGGGTACTCCTGGGTCACGAGCTCCTGCAGGATCTTTCCGAGGCTGTAGACGTCCGAGCGGTGATCGGCGCTGCGCGCGAGCGCCCACTGCTCGGGGGCCGCGTAGACCCAGGAGCCCATGCCTGCACGAAGCGTCGACGTCAGAGGTGTAGTGCCCCGCTCGGCCTCAACCGCCAGGCCGAAGTCGGACACGGCCCATTCCCCGCTCTCGAGACGGAGCACGTTCGCCGGCTTCAGATCACGGTGGTAGACGCCGTTGCTGTGGATGTATGTGAGTCCAGCGCAGATCTGACGCATGATGTCCACGATCAGTGGCGGGTTGCCGTCGACCTTCTCGATGAAGTCGGCCAGGCTGCCCTGCGCCAACGGCATTGCGTACCAGACGTCCTGCTCGTCGGTCTCGCCCTGCGCGATCACGGAGATCACGTTGGGATGGGTGAGCCCTTCGAGCAGCCGCAGTTCTCGCTTGAAGCGGCTGATCGCCTCCGGGTCCACGGTTGCCGTGTCCCGCAGGACCTTGACCGCAACGAGGTTCCCGGTCTTCCGGTCGGTCGCGCGGAAGACGTCGGCGAATCCGCCGCTTCCGATTGCGGGAAGTTCGAGGATGAACCGTCCGCCCAGGGTTCTGACGGTGAGGTCGGACTTCGGGCGTCCGGCCTTCCTTTGACGCAGGCCGGATCCGTTCCAGGCCTTGACGACGTCCAGATCCCAGATCGGGCCCTGGGCGATCTCCCCGACCGCGTCCGGGAAGTC
>MTKZ01036832.1_pt1 | contig 13612 bp, 34 predicted proteins | sample 1042781 | NCBI WGS metagenome assembly MTKZ01 (sample SAMN06212207, study PRJNA360539) | anaerobic digester metagenome | biome: Wastewater treatment plant; material: sludge; isolation source: anaerobic digester fed with sludge from wastewater treatment plant | place: Denmark: WWTP Viborg ...
TTCGCTACGCATAAGCGGCCTCGGCGTCGATTTCCGCATACTCTTCCGCCGTCATTTCGCCGCTGGCGATTGCTTCGGCGCGGACTTCGGCGCGGAGGGATTCATGTTCAGAGGGAATCATGCCCGTGATCAAAAAATCCAACTGCTCGGGCGAGAGTTCGGGAAACATCTGGAAAGCGGGAATTTCACCATCCAGCCAGTCGCGCACTTGCAATATGGTAATAGGCAATTCCATCGTGTTTTCGTTTCCGGTCAGAATCGACTTGCGGGTGATTTGCATTTTGTTTTCTCCTATTGTTAAAGACAATGTACCAGAATCGGGTTATTTGTCAATCGCAATTTAAGCGTTTACGCCGACAATCTGCCCGACTTCCACGCTCCAAACATCATCATCGGAATCCCTCACAAGTAAGTATCCGTCTCTATTTCCAATCACTCTTCCGGTAAAATCATTGGGGAACAAATCATTTTCGCGGGCTTCGACATCTACGGTTTTATTATCGAAGTGCCTTAATTCAAGAGGATACATAAGACAGTCATCGTGACCGCAAACGGGGCAAGCAGTAAGGTTTTCATCAAACACCGCATCGCAATAATTGCATTTTTGAAAGTCCATTTTTTTATCTCCTATTGTTAAGGACACTCTACTACCAAAGCGGGCGATTTGTCAACTCAATTTGCAAACTTTTTCCTTATAAAGTTTCGCCGCAACCTTGCCGACTTCCTTTTGAACGGTGTCGCTCCAGACGACGAAGCCTTCCGATTCGCGCTTAACGTCTTCAATCATGGCGCGGACAACATCTCCCGTCTTAGACATATCAGAAGGGTTGTCAAGCTTGTCCAGAACATGTTCGAGGCGCATAGGAACAACCCATTCCTCGGCAATCAGAATAGCGTCATTCAAAATCTTTTGCTTTTCGGGATCGACAGGGATGGGGGTTTTCGTTTCGGAAAAATCTGATCGCTTATGCTTGCAGATGATACGCTCGCCATTGTTGCGAGTCAGTTCCAGAAGGGGGCGCAAAACCACGCCCTCGGCCTTTTTATCTTCGGCAATTCCGTTTCGTTTTGCTTGGCGCGACGGCATATCGCGGATTGCATCGAGGGCAGTAAGATCGGTAGACGTTTTAACATAGTCCACAAATTCAAAACCCATGTTTTTCGCCAAAAGTTCAGCAGTAGGAACATCCAACCAGCAATCCTTGATTTTGACGTCAAAAACAATGAATTTCAGGTTAGCCCCATAAGTATGAGACATACCCTGTTGCTTCCCGCCATAGGCTTCTCCATAAAAAACGGTATCAGCGGAAAGTAGCATAAGCGCATTAGCGGTTAGGCTGGCGAGATCAAACAAGGCGCAAAACTTCTCATGCTTTTCGCCGCCGCTGAAAAAGGTAAATGCTTTCTTCTCATTGTCCCAAGCAACATGCGCGGACGTGCCGTGGATTTTCTCCATAGCGTAGCACTCGCGGAACATGAGAATAGTCTGATCAGCGTAAAGATTTTTAATATGTAGATAAGACAATTTAAGCCTCTTGGGTTAGATATTTTTTTATAGCCGAGATGTCTAGAGAATTTTTTTCTATAAATCCTATTTTATCTCCTATTGTTAGAAACAGTATGGCAGATTTTCGGAAAAGGTCAAGTTAATTTTCGAGAACGCGGGCGGTTTTCTTTTCAGTGTCAATCTCGATTCGGACATATTCGTCGTATTCTACAAACTTTGAAATGACTTTCTTGACTTTTTCAGTAAGAACCGCATGGCCGTTGTCCGACATATAATCGGGGTCTTTGAATGTTAGGACGATTTTCATGTTTATCCTTCCAATTTTTCGCCAGTCTTGCCGTCGTACTTTTGGCCCTTGCCCGTTCCAAGCCCGCGTCCGACCTTTTGAAAACATGTCGGGCACATAAGTGCCCAGCACCCATAAGCGGTATTCCCATCCACAAAGTACGGCACGTGATCCTTCAAGGGCTTCCCGCACAGATCGCACTTTTCAAAATTCGACATCCACTTTTTCATTTTTGCCTTTCCTTATCTTCTGGTTAAAGCATACGCTTTTTAATGCGCGGCGTCAACAATATTTTTCAAAAAGAGCGCGAATAGTTCCGGCGTTGCTTTTATGCCGCCCGTTTATCGCGTAGACGTTGGCGGAGATTTGAACGGCAAGGAAAGTATACTCGAAGAACCGCAAGATTCCAAGGTATGCGTCCAACTGTTGCGACGTACAACCCTCGCCGTTTTCAAGCAAGGTTTCCGCCATTTTTTTCAGGGCATTTTGAAAACTCATGGCAAGACTCTAACACTTAAACGCCCAAAAATCAAGCCCTAATTATTTTTCCCTTATACCACGCTCTCGAAATCGTAAGGCGACAGGTCTTATGAATCAACGTGCGGTTGGCCTGAATCTTGTTATGAACGCAAGTTCCGACAAGCAATTCCTGTCCGCAAGCGCAAACATAACGATGCAGAAACGTACGACGTGCGCGACACCCTTCCACGTTCATGTTGTGGCACCGTTTTGGTTCGACGTTGAAAACATCCCGCATGATTGCCCGCCATTCCCGATTGTGTCCGCAACGGCAACCATAATACCACGTTGCAATCAAATGGCTGACCTCATGAAAAATCGTATCTTTAAAAAAAGCTTCTTGGTTTTTCTCGGCAATCTGGAGGTTCCAGCGGATTTTATTCGAGCTAGGGAAAGCCCATCCCGCCGTTGTTCCGCGCAAGTCGAAAACGTTTTGCGGGTATTGATAACCGCGTTTCAGCTTTTCGTTTGCGGTGTCAAAAGCCTTGCGGGTAGCTTCTTCGATCAAAGTTTCTAATCTATTATTCATGCCTTTAGGATATTAAAATCCGCCCCGAAAGTAAAGATTTATTTTTAGGCCCGGAAAGTTTCAGAATGTCAAGACAATTTTTCAGGAATCTTTATCCATAAGTCCATGCAGGACAACGAGTTGCGGCGGGCGGGTAGTCGGCGGCATAAGTCCTTCTGCGGCAATGATTTAGAAAAGCTTTTGGGCAATAAAAAAGACCCTTAACGCGGGTCATACGGCTTTATGGCAATGATTAAATTATTCCAATTTTTTCTTGACAATCATTGGATATTATTTAGAAAACGGCTCGGCATTATTGTGCCGATTTCCCTCTTAATTGGGGCGGGCGATTTGTTTAATTGTCGCCACCTTTTGCGTTGCCGCTTAGAAACTGGGATTCTGAATCTTGCTCAACTCGAAGCTCTTGATCTGGCGATTGTCCAGATTGTCCAATCCAACCAAAAACTTTTTGCCGTTATGGGAACGGATGGCGCGATTCTCGACCTTGCCCCAACGCGGTTCATCCAGAGCATCGGACGTCCCGATCAAAACGTTCCGCAACTTATTATCATACGTAAACCGCACGATCTTGGTCCCTTTGTCCAAAATCTTCAAGATTCGGGATTCAAGAGAAGGCGTGGCAACCTTGGCAGGAGCCTTGCGGCGACTGTTGACGGGAGAAAGCTGGCTGGCATAAACGGTATACTGCGAGCTACCTTCTCGGCCAAAATTACCCCAATTACGACAACCNNAACCCTTGCGAAATTCCACCGTGACCTTATCCTTGGGGCCAATCTGCACGACGAAGTACGTACAGTCATCGTTGCCGCTCGACTTCACTTCCATACCGATCCGAATATCCTGAATTTTCATTTTTGTTTTCCTTGTTCTTTTCTAACTGTGAGACTATATATTAACCCATCGGGGGCGGATTGTCAACTGTTTTTTTTAGGATACCTTAACAACATATCCATCCTTCAACGTGACGCTGGCATACCACGTGTGGGGCTTAGGGTAGTGAGGCCCTTCCACGCAAACCTTGCCGTTCTGGGGGATAGGTGTCCCAAAAATGTCGTTAGGTTGGAAAACGGTTATCTTCTCTCCAGCCTTTACGGCTTCGCGGAAGGACTTTTTACCCGGAAAATTTCGGCTTGCGTACATGATTTCCTCACTTTCTGGATAAGAGTATCTCACGGTTGCTTAAAAAAGTCAATGGATATTTTTGGATATTTTTATGAATATTTAAGCTTGACAAATCAAAATGCCGCGAGAATGTTTATGACGTAAGTGATTGTGGGAGATAGAGTTAGGATGGCGGGGTAGCGGGCGGCGCAAGTCGCTCGGGGGCAACGAATTGCGATTGAAGATTTATTGATTTTGGGCTTGACTTATATGATTTTATACTCGCAACCGAAAACGCAGAATCCGGTTTCATCGGAAATTAAATCGGCAAGTTCTTCGTTGGCGTCAAAATCATCTTCAACGTCGAAAACGATTTCCTTCGGCAAGTCGATCTTTTGGCCATCTGTATCATATTTAATATTGAAGGCGCGGATTTTCATTTTGATTTTTCCTTATTAATGCCGCTTGTAGCAAATCTCAAAAACGTTCTTATCCCAACAAGCGCGACAATCGCCACAAGCCCCGTCGGTTTTGTATGCGTGGCAATTCACGGTTTCCATGTTTGAGGAAACGGAAGAAACGACAAGCCCCAACTTTTTCGCCAAGGTTTTAACGCTTGCATTTTCGGCGTCGATCATAACGCAAGACAAGCGCACCGTGAGATTTTCGGGCAGGGTTTCCGTTTTCAAAAACTCCATGATTAGCGCGTTTTCCTTAGTGGGAAGCCAAAACTTGCAAGACGGGCAACGCTTGGCAACTTCCACGATTTTCCGCAAGTGTTCCATATTTTGCAGGTCTCCACTATCGTTTATGCGCATGAAGGAAAGATTCTTTTTTGTCACGGCGAAAACCATAGCGTCAACCCAACCATCTTTTGACAAACTTTCCAAACGTTTTTGCAAAGCATTTTTCACAACGGGGAAAACGTAGCACCCTTTGCAAGCGTAGCACTTTTCACAAACGGAACCTTTTACTTTCCGCAACTTTGCGCCAACCTTGCAAGCCGTGGCGGGAATTGAATAAGACGGGCAAGGCATTTTCGAGGGTTTGGAAAATCCGCCGACATATTCCAGAGCGTCTTTGATTTTTGAGAATTGCATTTCGGGTTTCCTTATCTTTTATGTTTATAAGAGTATTCTATTTTTCGCGGCGCGTCAACTTAAAAATGTTCACGATTGCAGGGATTCAAACCCTGACCGTTTCCGGTTTCAGCACACCACCATAAGGGAAAATCCCGAACAGAGTAAACATTCCGTGCTAATCGTTATAAGAATATACTACCACACTCCGAAAACTTTGCAACGTTTATTTTTTGATATATTTCAACCGCCGTATCTACAAATAGAAACGTTTGCCGCAAATAATTAGTTTACTCTTTATGCGTGAAGATGTCAAGATTATTTATATGTTTTTGCAGTTATAAGTCCGTGCGGCAGAAGGAGTTACGCTGGGAGGTAGGTGGCCGCTGTAAGTCATTGCCCTGCAACGGCATACGCTGTTCGCGAATCACGAATCTTTGCGGGTGTCAAGCTCCAATTTCACGACGTCGTAAATTCCCTTGACAGCGCCAAGGCTTAGTTTCCCGCCCATCAATTCAACCGTAACCGTGCTGTCGCGGTTTTCCAAAAATTCCACGTATGCAACAATCACGATTGTACCACAGGCGGTCGTATAAAAAACCCTTGCGAAATTCGGGTCGTTGTCACTGTATGCGAGGGTATACATTTTGCTCCTTTTATAAAAGTGCGCCGAGTGGGGAACGATCCCACGGCCCTCAGATTAAAAGTCTGATGCTCTGCCAACTGAGCTATCGGCGCGAAAAAGTCCGGTTTACCTATACACCGGAAGGTTTTGTTGTTTCCTAGATTTTTCTAGGCCAAAACGGGCGAAGGGTTCTGGATTTTATCCAGCGCGAACGCCTTAAAGTAAGCGGTATCGTCGTTCATCGGGCGAGCGATCAGATACTTGCGCGAGCCATTTTCACGAATAGCGCGATCCTTCTGCACGCCCCATTGACCCTGAAAAGCCGCGCCCTTGTCGCCCACCAGCACGTTGCGCCGCTTGCCGTTGTAGGTAAACGCCACGATACGGGTGCCGCGAGCGAGGATTTCCTTGATCTTCTGTTCGATGTTCGTCATGATTTTTTCTCCGGTTTGGTTTCTCATTTTCAACATATATAGATTAGTCTATTCGGGCGGGAAAGTCAACTCATTTTTCAAAAGAATTTTCATTTTCGAGCGGGAAGAAGATTTGCCGTTGTTGCGTTCGCCGCTGTTCTTTTTGGAAAACTTGCCTTGGCAACAAGGGCAACGCTTCAAACGCTTAAATTCGCCGTGGAGAGGGCGCATTTTTAGTTTTCCCCAAACAAAAGCGCGACAAAAAAATCCCCGTTATCCGCGACGTAAAACTCAAAACTTTCGAGAGGAAAATCCGTTGCGCCGATCTTCTGTTCGTAAATCTTTCCGATCTTCACAACCGCGCCGCCGTTGCCGTCAAGCTTCACGCTAACCACGACGGGAGAATAACGCTTGATGTAGGAAAAGATTTTCTTGTCATAGAGGACGGAATTGACCAAATCCGCCAACCAAAAACATTCGGCGGATTCGCAAAGGTATTTCATGCCGTCCGTCAAAACAAGCTTGGGGCTGATTCGGTGGTAAGCCAACGTTCCGTAGTAATTTCCCAGACCTTCCAAGATTTCAGCTTTGGTTTTCATATTTTTCTTATCCTTTATGCGTTAAGAGTACGCTATCCGTAAAAAGATTGCAAGTCTTTTTTTAAGAGATTTTTGCCGCTTTTTTCTGTTACTATAAATAGAAACGCCCAAGATATAATCTTACTCTTTTTACCTCGGGAGTCAAGCTTTATTTAAAAGTATTTTCAAGCGCAAGTCGTTGTGAGACAGGGAGTTGCGGCGGGCGGTAGGTCTTCGGCGTAAGTCGTTGCAATTGAGCAACTTACATCCGCGAATCTTTTAGGTTATGTGCAAATGTTATTTAGTCGTCTAGGACTATTTCAATTTCCTCATTCGGGACGATAAACAGCGAGCAATCATCATCCTCTATCTGGACAATCCCATTTCCTATTCCCTTAATCGTACCGGAGCAAACAGGACTATTTGCCCAATCTAAAAGTTCAATTTGGTTGCCGTTTTTATCGCGCATAATTTTCCTCCAGAGATTTTGCGGCATTTTTAAAAGCTTCATCAAAACCAAGGATACAGGCGGTTTCCAAAAACCCTTGGAGATACCCAGATATATAAGCATAATCGACAGAACCATCGCTCCTCTTACTTCTCTCTTTTATGTCGCGGAGCATCTCGTCTAAGATTTTACGGTTGGTCTTCATATTTCCAATTTTCATCGCTTTCCCTTAATCGCTCGAATCCGATTCATAGCTGACGCGGACAATCTGCTTATATTCTTCGATGATAAACATCACGCGGTCACAGTCTTCATCGTTATGGATGCAGAAGCAATAGCGCGGATAAGCGATTTTCATGTTTTTAATCCATGCGGTGATTGCGACTTCCTGCAAAGCATCTCCGGAAAGGCCCGCGCCATACACTTCAAAAATCTCACGCGCAACGCCTTCTTTATTCGTCATTTTTCTCATAGTCTCTCTCGCTTTCATAATTACAAGATACCATTTGGCCATCGCCAGCGCAACTTTTATTTTTAAAAAGTTCATCTTTTTTTAAAACCGCAAGATATAGGAGGGGGTATTCTATAGGTTGTATGGTTATATCCTAAAAGAAGATTCGTATCTTGTTTATGGACATGGAGTTATGGCCGGAAGGTAGTCGGCCCCGCAAGTCATTCCGCCGTAAGCGTTTACAACTGGAAGATTATTTACCGCGCCAATTTTCGCAAACGGAATTAGGGCCGCGATGATTAGGCTTCATATCGGAGTTATCATAGAGGCAATTTCCGGTTTTCCATTTCAGCAAATCTCTATCATCGAAGTAAACGCACCCGCCGCAAGTTTTGGCCGGAACAAACCCGCAGTTGAAACATTCCCCTCCAAAGTTCAAATCGTGACAGGAACATGGACGAGATTTCGGAGTTTTGGCCGAGTGTTCGGTGTGGGATTTTCCGTTTTTGTTTTTCATATTTAACCCGCATTGAAACTTTGCAAAATCCAGCCCTCTTTAGTTCCCGCTTTGGCCTTGCCGATATATTCAACGGAAAGGGGAGTCACGGAAAGAGTGCCGCACCCCCATTCCTTTGCCTTTAGCGGAGTCGCGGCGGCGACAACGGCGGAATCGTATTCATCATAACCGACGCTATCATTTCTCGACACAAGATAAAGATTCATGGTTTTATTCCTTAGTGAAACGACAACTGCAATTCGGGATACTTTTCGACATTTTCGCGGGCCTTGACGAATTCATCGCGGCGGGCGAGTTCGGCGCGAATATCTTCTTCCGTGTAGAAAAAGAACGTCTTTTTTTCAAGCATGGTTTCGAGATCGGAACGGAGGAACGTGCGGATAGCGTACTTTTTCATGATTTTTTTTCCTTATTGGCGGCACTCGTTTTCCATCATATAATCGGCGTACTCGTTTACCTTGTTCATCACTTCACCAAAACCGTCCTTGTCTCCAAGGGACGTCGTATAATCCGCAATTGCATCATATCCATCGTTTCCCAAGACAATAAGAGCAATATGCTTCTGGTCTCCCTTCTTGAAGAAAATGCGCGATTCATCCACGGAAAAAACGGCTTCCAAAACTTCCGCTTCGGAAACAGTCTTGACCATTTCGCCTCCATCGTCAACGCAAATCGCTTCCCATCCGTTCTGTTTCATAACGCGGACAAGGTGGCGAATCAGGCGACGTTCGACTGCGATGCGTTCTTTAATGTTCATGGTGATAATGTACCTTACTTGCGGAATTTCGTCAACGTTTTTCTTGCGCAATCGTAGCAGTACCAGAGGGCGCAAACGGCGAGCGCGGCGAGGGTTTTCATTGGTGAATTACCGCAATAATATCTTCATCGTTGGGGAGCTTATTAAAACGATAGGTGCTCCCATCGTTATTTCGAGTACCAAGACCACCATTTGGATACTCAACAACGTGCGGGTAAAAGCAGTCGCTATCCATCTTAATATATTTGAAAATCGTTCCATGTTTTGAAATCAGAATATCGCCGGGAGAACATTTGCGCAAATCGACAGGTTCGCCGTAAACGATTTGCTTGACGATTTGGGCCAGCGTTTCAATGGAGATGTTTTTATTTTTCATGTCTATAAATTACCCTTTTTTATTCAATCCGTCAACGTAATTCTTTACAAAAGTTTCCGCATGGATTTTGATTTCGGTTTCGCCGCCTTTTACGATATAACGCCACTTTTTGCCGCAACCGCACGGGCAAAGATCATACGGATCATCGGGAACCGCCAACAGCCAAGCGTCTAGGGCTTCGAGTTCTTTTTTATCTTTCATAATTAAAGAGTACCATTTCCCGCATAGAACGCAAGCTTTATTTTCAAAGAATTTTGAGTCGTAAATCGTTGCGGCGGAATGAGTTGGGCGCGGCGGTAGGCGGCGGCGCAAGTTGCTGGAGTGCAACGGGTTGCGCCTTGATATTTCGAGACGGTAAGACGCAAGGGTTTGTTTATTAAAAAACGATCCTAAAATCCCGCTTGTCAAAAAAATGGCTAGTGTTAAGACGATTCTTAACGGGCCGCTTGCGATACAGTTCCCAAACCGCAACGCCGTTTATTTCGGCAGACCGGACGCCATAATTTGCCATGGTGTCCCCAAAGAATTTCATGGTTTTGCGGTCAAAGAAGTGCGATGTTTCGTCGCGAGATTCGACGTGGTATTTCAATTCGGAGGGTGTCATATTGTTCCTTATCTTGGTTCTTATATTCTCACAATCGGGGCAATTTGTCAATTGTAAATTGCCGACAATTTCCCACCACACATCTCAATCGCTTCCGCCAAGGGAGTTCCGCTAGAGACAAACTCGGCGGCTTTTTCCATCGCTTCTAAAACCTTGCTCTTAGAACCCTTAAAACCATAAACGAGCTTGCAGATTGAAAACGCGGACTGGCCGCGCCGCTTCAATCCAGACGCTTCGAGTTTTAAAGCGCCTTTGCGGGAGAAAAGTTGAAAGGCGCGAATGTCTTCGGGGGTCTTAACCATGATTGAGTCGTTCATCTTCTTATCCTTTATATTTATATATTCCCATAAATCGAGAGGATTGTCAATTATATTTATTGTCGAACTCGCAAGCTTCTTTTGCTTCTTTTAGGCTTTTACATGTGCAAGAATATCTATTCCATCTATTTACTTGCCACCGTCCAAAGCTGTTTTCCTCATACAATTGGACAATCTCAAAATCCCCGCTTGTGAGAATCTTGCATCCGTCGCGTTTTTCGGTTTTCCATTTCAATTTCATAGTCTTAGTCTCTCATCTTTGGGGCGAGTTGTCAATCAATAAAACGAATATGCCTATGCCCAATCCATTCAATATGATAAATACGAAGCTCGCTGTTTGCGCGGAATCTTTCAGCGGGGACGATACGGGGATTATGAACGGCCCAGCGGCGAAAATCCTCGACGGCCTTGTTATATTCACGGATAACAGCGATGATATTCGGGCAAGCAAGAGTGCAAATCTTCTTGCGCAGGGCATCGATATTTTCGAGATGTTCGGCTTCGGCCATTCTAAAACTCCCTCACTATTCCGGCCCAGTGGCGCGTGATGTTTCCATCAATCGCCGCCGCCAAAACGTGCAACACGATTCTGCCCGTTTTATACTGGACCAAGAAATTTGTGATTTTCCTTTTCATGCTTATACTGTACCACACAGGGAGAGGGATGCAAGTGTTATTTTTAAAAAAGAGGAATTATTTTCAGCGTGTAAGGCATTGGGAGAGAAGGAGTTGCGGCGCTCGGGTACTGGGCGGCGTAAGTCGTTGGGCCACAGGGCTTTATGATCAATATCTCCAAACGCTTAAGGCAAAGATTCCGCAACAATAAAAACAAACATTCCCAAAATCCTTTTTGCTAAAGGCATGGCGAAAATTCCAGTTGCGGGAAAACGGGCCGAAGTATTTTATTTCGATTTTCAAGCGGCCAATCTTTTGAGGGTTGAAACGTGATTCTTTGCGCGGTTTCCAGTTTGGGAAAACCATTTGCTCTGCCGCAACTGTTCCGCCATTGTTTTCCAGTCCCGCGCATCGCAAGCCGCAATCGTTTTTTGGAATTTGCGGAAACCAGCTTTCCCGAGATTGAAGTTAGCATCGACGACGATCAACTTTACTTCATGGGGAAGCGAGTCAAAATCCTTCACGGAAGTTTTTGCGGCAATATAGGCTTCGATCATGTCGCGCTTGAAGATTTCCTCAATTTGAGCATCCGATAGAGTAAGGCCAAGATAATTTTCTCCAGCCTTTAGGCGATGCCCGATTCCAATCGTCGCGTATCCAGCGGGGCATTTATAAACTCGCCGCTTTTTCCCCTCCCATTGTGCGGTAAAGTTCATGTAATCATAAATCGTGGTGATTCCCGCGGCGTGCGGACGGAACACAATCGCGCAATTCCGCGTTGCGTAGATCGCCGCGACCACGGCAAGCATGAAAAGAGCAAAGAGGAATTTGAGCATTTTAAACCCCGTGTTTGTTTTCAAGCCACTTGAAAAAAGCGGGGATCAAATCATCCCGATAAAAACAATCGGAATCCGTACCCGTGATTTCGTCATAACTATCGGGATCAATATCAAAAAGGGCATTCATAAAACTTTGTCCAACTCTAAAACCATGTTTAACATGGAATTGAGCGCGGGCCGTGAGTTTATTATAGTCGATCATTTTACATTACTCCATCGCAAAGACTCTCGAAATTTTCGGTATCGCGATTCCGCAACGCTTCTTTAATGTCGGGGGAAATCGCATAGGCCGCATCCTCATGGGAATTGTCGAGGCGGGCGGGATTCTTTTTCGCGTCGAGAAAAGAAAGATCGATTTCCCCGTGTCCCTCGTGAACCGTGAATCCGTCGGCGTCGATATGCTTTTTCATGTTTTGTTCCTTTATCATGTTTATAGAGTCTCAAATTTCCTGCGAACCGTCAAGAGATTTTTTATCCAATCATTTCGGCGGTATCAAGTTTTTCGTTGAGTTCAACCCTTAGGGATTCAAGTTTAGACTGTTCGGCCCTTAAGGCGCGGCGATAGTTAATTGCTTGTTCGGAGGGGCACGGATTAAATGCTGGCATAAATCCCTTGAGTTCGCAATTTACCGCGTCGAGATTCCTGTTTACAACGGCCAGAAGTTTTTNNTTGGCGTTCATTTTTATCCTCTGTAATAGATACTCTCAAAAATTCCCTTATCCGTCAAGAGATATTTCCAACTTCTTTTTCAAGCGAGGCAATCCGGCCAGCGAGGAAAGCGCGGTTTTCGGGCGTATCGGGCAAGCCGCTAAAGATTCCCGTGAGGGTTCCAAGTTCCGCCGCCGTGGAGAAAAGAATATCGCTTGAACCGCGCTCGGCAATCTTTTTCGCAAGTTCCGCAACCGTGTTGACTTGTTCGTAGATTTTCATTTCCTTATCCTTTATATATAGACTACGCCGATTTTCAAAATCTGTCAACGTTTATTTTCCGATATTTTGATACGCCTCAATCAAGTCGCCAGCGGTATCCATGTCGGCGGAATTGTGGGAAACGCACATACAGAAACGCGGATAAACTTGCCGCATATTCTTGATCCATGCCGCAATCAAAACGTCCTCCATTTGAACGCCAACCAAATTCTTACCATGTTCTTCCGCGACTTCCGCCGCAACCTCTTGAATGTTCTTTATTTTCATATCTACAGAATACCATTTTCCCGAAAAAGCGCAAGGGATTTTTTCATGTTTTTTGAAAGAAAGTTTTGGGCATCTATGGGTTGTATGATTAAAACGCCGCGACACCATATGCAGGGGGTTGTTTTGGATATAAGATGTTGAAGGGCAATGAGTTACGGCGGCGGGGTACTCTTCGGCGCAACTCGTTGGGCTACAATGATTTGCGGGGCCGATTTTAGTCTTGACTTTTCCAGCTTTTATCGCGGCGATATTTGCGGCGTCCGTGCCGCTCCGTGGGGCGGGGCATCTTTTTGCGGATGCTTTTCATGTAGGCAAGTTGATTTTTCAAAACTAAACCTTTCCGCCGTTCGGGCCGCAAGTGCCGTTGATGTATCCGTTGAAACGTTCGCGGTTGAAATTCGGATTCTGCGCTTCGAGATAATCGGCAAACTTATCCACGACAAGAGACAATTCAATAAGCCCATCCGCGTCTCTGGCGATGTCTTTAATAGTATCTGCAATTTCGATGATTTGCTTTTTTGTAATCATTTTTTTGAATCTTTTCTTATTTTGTTTTTAGATGGTAATAAGGATAATTCAGGAATTAGCGGAGAGAATCAAAATCTTGAATGCACACAAGGTCAATCGCGGGCGGCGGCTCGGGCAGGATGATCGCGCAATCCATCCCGTTAGCGTATTCGGCGGGATTCAGTTCTTCGCATTCGATTTTTTCGTTCATGATTTTTCCTTATTGTGTTTATATATTCTCAAAATCGGCGGGATTTGTCAACCCTCTAATTCGGTTCCGTAGCGGGAATAATAATCTTCGGCGGCGTTTTCGCGCTTGTAGTTTGCGATTTCCTTTTCCGTGCAG
>MTKZ01085894.1_pt1 | contig 13600 bp, 9 predicted proteins | sample 1042781 | NCBI WGS metagenome assembly MTKZ01 (sample SAMN06212207, study PRJNA360539) | anaerobic digester metagenome | biome: Wastewater treatment plant; material: sludge; isolation source: anaerobic digester fed with sludge from wastewater treatment plant | place: Denmark: WWTP Viborg ...
CCTCTTCTTGCGAGGCAACCCTCATCATCAAGGAACCGAAGCTCTGGTCGCCGGAATCACCGAAGCTCTACCCGGTGGTGATCGAGCTTCTGAAAGATGAACAGGTTGTTGATCAGGTGGAAACCTATTTCGGCCTTCGCGAGATCTCCGTCGCCACGGCCCCCGGCCGCGACTACAACTACGTCTACCTGAACGGCAAGCCGATCTACCTTGCCGGCGCCCTGCACCAGTCGTTCCATCCCGATGGCATCTACCAGTATCCGAACGACGCTGTCACGCGCAGCGACTACGAATTGTGCAAGAAGATCGGCATCAACTTCCTGCGGATTCACATCAAGATTCCCGTGCCGCGCGAACTGTACTGGGCCGACAAGCTGGGCGTGATGATCATGCAGGACATGCCCAACTTCTGGAACAACACCGGGCAGGCCCGCAAGTGGTACGAGGAGATGCTGGACGGGGCGGTGGCCCGCGATCGTAACCACCCGGCCATTTATGCGTGGGTGAACTTCAATGAGAGCTGGGGACTGGACAATCCCGGCCCGTACAACGAGGAGCGGCAGGCGTGGGTCGAGAAGATGTACGAGCTCACCAAATCGCTTGACTCCGGCCGGCTGGTGGAGGACAACTCGCCCTGCAAGTACGACCACGTGGTCACGGACATTAACTCGTGGCACTTCTATATCAACGACTACGCCGAGGCGAAGAAGCACATCCAGGAGGTCGTCGATAAGACCCACCCGGGCTCGACGTTCAACTACATCGGCAGCCGCAAGCAGGCGGATGCCCCACTGATGAACAGCGAATACGGCGGGATCAGCGCCGGGCTGGGCGACCAGGACATCTCCTGGTGCTTCAAGTATTTGACCAATGAGCTGCGCAAGCACGACAAGATCTGCGGCTACATCTACACCGAGCTGTCGGACATCGAGTGGGAGCACAACGGCTACGTCAACTACGACCGCTCGCCCAAGGAGTACGGGTACGATTTCTGGTTCCCCGGATTCTCGCTGGCGGATATCAACAGCCCGGACTTTGTGGTGATTGATGCCCCACCGATGGTCGAACTGAAGGATGGTCAGCCCCGCGAGATCCCGATCAAGATCAGCCACTGGTCCGACAAACAGGCCAAGGCACTGACCCTTCGCTGGCGAGTGGATTGGATCGATCGGGACGGCGTGAAATGGGAGGGTCAGGAGCGGAAGACACAGCCGGCCGTCTGGAAGCCGTACGAAGTCGTCGATCAACCGGCAATCAAGGTTTCTGCGGAGGCTGGGACGGGGCCGGCCGTGGGGCCCCTGCTGGTCGAACTGGTGGACGGCGACGACATCCTGGCCCGCAACTACGTCAACTTACTGGTTCAGCGAAGTTTTCCGGCAGTGGAGGTGGTGGGCAAGGCCCGCTTCCTGCGTTTCCGGCCGGGTGACTTCTCCTCCTGGCAATGGCAGGAGAGCCCAACCGCCATGCCGGCCGCAGTCAACGCTGACAAGGTATGCATTCGCGGGAGCGGCTACATCGAATACCAGATCGATACAGGGATCAAGAGCCCGGACGGCCTGGTTGGCTTCGATCTGACGGCCGGGGTGTCAGCCAAGGCCGGCGACGAGAAACTGGACTGGCCGGAGCGGAAGAAGGACATCGACTACCCGCAAACCGATGTGAAGAAGTGGCCGAGCGACCTGCGGATCAGCATCAACGGCGTGGAGGTTCACCGCGCAACGCTTCCCGACGATCCGGCGGATGCACGGGGAGCGCTGTCGCATCATCGGCAGTACCACCCCGGCTCCTACGGTTTCCTGATTACGGCCAACATTCAAGACGAGTCAACGGTGAAGCGGGTCTTCGACGCCGGCAAAGACGGCATTCTGACCATTCGCTTCGAGGTTCCGGCCGACGCCCAGAACAAGGGCGGCCTGGCGATCTTCGGCGACACCCTTGGCTGTTATCCGGTCACGCCGACGCTTGTCGTGTACTCCAGAGATGAGATGCCGCAGCCGCCGGCGTCGTTCATCCCGCCACCCACCGCCGCGGTCAACCGGTTCGCGGATCGGGCCAAGACGCTGCTGCCCACGGCCGAGGCGGGCGGCCATGCCTGGCGCTGGACCACCGACAAGCCAAGCGACAAGTGGAACCAGACGGACTTCGACGACGGGCAGTGGAGGACCGGCAAGAGCGGTTTCGGCAAGGAGGGTACGCCCAGCACGATCATCAAGACACCCTGGACGAGCCAAGACATCTGGCTGCGAACCGAAGTGACGATCGAAGATCCCGCTGTCATCGCCGCCGGCCAGTGGCGGCTCTACCACGATGAAAACTGTGAGGTCTTCATCAACGGCAGGCAGGTCATCCGGCAAAGAGGCTTCGTCACGCAGTACCAGGATGTACCCCTCGGCCGCGAGGCCCTCTCCGCCCTTCGCCCCGGCAAGAACATCATTGCCGTCCACTGTCGCCAGACCGAAGGCGGGCAGTATATCGACGTGGGGCTGTCGGTGATGATGAAATAAGCGGCACCGCACGGGATGCCGTGTGCCACTGCTCTATTGAGCAGTGTGGGGGTGTGAGGTCTTCGTGTCGGGAGCAAACGGCATGACCGTGCACCACCGAAAAAGACGTGAAGCCTGGGACGAACCCGGTCACGCCCATTTCGTGACCTATTCCTGTGTGCGACGGTTGCCGCTGCTCTCCAAAGACCGGACGCGACGATGGGTTGTCGAAGCGATCGAATGCGTGCGGAACGAGTTGCGGGTTGCAGTCTGGGCCTACGTGATCATGCCCGAGCATGTGCACCTGCTCATCCATCCTCAAGACGCCCGATTCCAGATGCGCCGTATTCTCGCGGGTCTCAAGCGGAGCGTGTCGGACAAGGCAAAGCGTCACCTGGAAGCCGAGGGGCGTTCCGATTGGCTGCGGCGTCTGACCGTCTCTTATCCTTCGAGACAGGTGTTTCGGTTCTGGCAGCCAGGCGGAGGTTTTGATCACAACATTTTCCGCGAGAAGACCGTACCCGCAGTCATTGAGTACATCCACGCCAACCCGGTTCGCAGAGGACTTGTCAGGTTGCCGACGGACTGGGAATGGTCCAGCGCTCGGTTCTGGGCGGGGCACCCTGACGTGCCGATTCGAATGGACTCGCCCAACTCCTGAGCGGTCAGCACTGCTCAATAGAGCAGTGGCACACTGGATGTTTCCTCGGGTCACATTCAGTAGAGCAGTAGTACAAAGGGATTGGCACTCTCCGCACTGCTCAATAGAGCAGTGGCACACTGGATGTTTCCTCGGGTGACATTCAATAGAGCAGTGGTACACTGGGTGTTTCCTCGGGCGACGTGCAATAGAGCCGTGGCACACGGCTGTCATTCCGCCGTGAACGCGTGTTTGCCGCCGGTCAGCGTTTTTTGGGGCAGCCCGGGAATGTCGAGCACACCGCTCACGCGCCTCGGCAGCTTGATTTGCAGATTCATGCCGTTGCGGCCTCGCCGCCCCCATTCCACCTCGATCGGTCCGCGAGGCGAGGGAGAACGCACCTTCGCCCAGTCCAGATCGAACATCCGCGGGGCGATTCGCACGGTCTCGAAACCGGGAGCGGTCGGGGTCACGCCGCCGACCTGTTCGGAGAGGTGATAGGTGGGGCTGGCCGACCAGGCATGGCAGGCGCTGGAGTCGCCGTAGGTTTTGGGTCCGTGGTTCCAGGACTCATACCAGGTGGTCGCGCCGTCATCGAGCATGCGACCCCACAGCTTGCGGATGCCCGCGAGTGCCTGGTCGCCATAGCCGGTCTGGAAGAGAGCCTGCAGGACGTAAGCGTAGAAGAAAGACGACGCGATCGGGTGGTCGGCGCCGGGCCGCTGAACGTTGCCGCCGCTGTTGGCCGCGAAGAGGCGGTCGTGGTTTTCGAGAATCCAGGCCACCCGCCGCCCGATCTGACGATGCCATGGTTTCTGAACGCCCGTCAGGATCGCGTATGTGTTACCATGCTGGGCGACCTGGCGATACGGCCGGCGGTCTTGGGGGCTGTAACCTTCCCAGAATTGTCTGCCCTTGGCATCCCAGAAAGCGCGCACCACCGCCCGTTCAACCTTGGCCGCCATCGCGCGGTATCTGCGGGCCTGCGAGTCGTATCCCAGGTGCCGGGCCATCTTCGCGGCCACCTGAAGGGCCTCCAGATACTGGAGGCTGAAGGTCGCATTGTAACCGGCCTTGAACAGGGGCGCCCAGTCCAGGAACAACCATATCCCGTGACCCGGGAAGCCGCAGAGGTGCGTCTTGCCCGCATGGTTCTCGAACCATTTCATTGCCTTGACCACCGCGTCGATATGCTCGCGAATGGGTGAGTCGTCGCCCGTGTAGAAGTAGTAGTCCCAGATCGAGCAGACCCAGACCAGTGTGTAATCCGGCAGGATGCAGGAGTGACACTCGCAGGGGAACAGCCCATAGGTCAGACCGTCATGAACCTGTGACTGGGCCGCCTGGCGAATCCCGCGGCGGAACAGGGCCTGATCGCCGAACGCCGCCATGTTCACCCGCCACTGGACTCGCGCGTCGCCCCACCATTGGGCCTGTTCGCGCCACGGGCAATCCATGTACGCGTCGTGCATGCAGAGCTGTTCGGTCCACACGCCCGTTTCCCAGATGCGGTTGAGCAGCGGGTCGCTGCACTCGAACGCCCCTCGCCTCTCGACCGGGTAGCTCGTGAACGTGTAGTCAATGCCGTGCACTTTCATCGGCCTGCGGACGTTGCGGAAGACCGCCAGAACGTAGCGGAAGCCTTTCCATGAGAAGAACTGATGCTGTTGCCGCCCCTTTCGGCAGCGGTAGCGGTCGGTGGTGCTGTTAAGCGCGCCGGTCTGCGACCGGATGACCGCGTCGCCGTTGGGCCGGACGTGCTCGCAGTAGTGCAAATCGATAACCTCGCCGCCGGCGGCCTCGACATCGATCTGTAAAAACCCGCAAGTCTCGCGTCCGGCGTCGAGTACGACGGCATGAAACCGGTCGGGCCCCGTCGGCCGCACGATCATGCCGTTCGCGGACCGGGTTGACTGGAGAGCAGCCTTCTCATTCTTGAAGACGGCCTGTTGGGTCGTCATTCGCTTTTCGCCGGCCAGCAGAAGGCCGATGTTCTCGCAATCCTGCCAGTCCTTGCCGTTTCGACCGGCAAAACGGGCAACAATCCCGGCGAATCGGCCGGGCGTCTCCCGCTCGAAGGGAATGCCCCGCGGCTCCAGCCTCTCCACGGGCATGATCGTGGCCGCCCCGCGCACCTGCGCCTCGGGCCAGCCGGTGTCGTTGAATTGCGGCCGCGCCCAGCGGGGGACGTCCTTGGCGGCGTCGAAATCCTCCTGGAAACCGAGTTGGACCGTGTAGCGGGTGGTCTTGCGGTTGTAGGCTTCGGACCGAATGCCCTTCCACGTCCAGTCGGAGGAGATATCGATCGTTTCCTTGCGGTTGACCCGAACCTCGCCGTCGAGCAGGAAGCCCCACCCCCCGCGCTCCAGCGACTGAAACGTGCTCTCACCGTAGTGATGGGCCAACGCCGCGATCACGTTCTTACCCCGCCGCAGCCAGGGAGCCAGGTCGACCTCGTCGTATGATTGAAAGCGGGGCTCGCACCGCGCCGGTCCACGACACACGAACCGCGCGTTGACGTACAGGACGTAACGGTTGTCCGCCGAGACTCGGACCGGAGCCGCTGCCGGCGGCGCCGTCAGGCGGAAAGTCTTGCGAAGATATACATACTCGTTGCGATGCTCGTGCGCCAGACCCGCACTGCCCCAGATCCAAAGCCCTTTCCATTCCTCTTGCTGTGGCGCTACCCTGTGTGCCATGAATCACTCCCACGAACGAAGTCAACCGGCTCAGTATGGATGGCCAACCCAAACCGAACACTCCAGGCGTATCCTAGGTCCGACTGCAGAGCTGTCAATTGTGCGAGAGCAAGGCATGGGTGATGCGCGTGGTCCTGGATGTCACGCGCTGATGCACCAACAACACGCCAAGGTCCTGATGGTCGTTTTTGGANNGGAGGAGAGACGGACATCGGAGTCGACGGGGCGTGGATCCATCGGTCCGGCGACTGCAAGGCTCCAGTGGCCAGCAGGCACACGGTCGCGTGCGGCAGCCGAAAGGCTACGAGCCGAGTTCTTGGGTTAATGCAAGCCTCCGCAGGCAGTGTGAGTCGAAGGCGAGCCTCGATTGATGGGAACTGATCCATTGGTTTTACGGGGGCTCCGATTTCCCAGTGTTCTCATCGTCCTCTTATATAGCGCGCGTATACTTCGTTCGTTGTGGGTCCCCGAGGCGGTACTGGGGCCTGCATGATAGCATCACGGCCGAGCAAGGCCGAGGCGTCCGCAAGTCTTTTACGCAAAAGGAGTTAGGTCATGAAAAGAGCGTTGACATGGTTGGGTTTCATTGGCTTGGCGGTGGCTGTCGGGGTCGCGACGGCTGGAGATGCGCGAAAGCTGTCGCTGGATCAGATCCCCGCGGAGGCCCGGGAGATGCTGGTGACGCTGGCCGACGGGGCGACGATCGCCGCGGTTGAGCGAGATAAGGAGCACGGCATCGAGCTCTATGAGGCCGAGTGGAAGAAAACCGACGGCCTGGAGGCTGAGGCCAAGGTCATGGCCAACGGCGACCTCGTGGAGATGGAGGAGGAGACTGACGCCGCCGCCCTGCCCGCCAATGTGAAGGCGGCCGTAGCCAAGCGCTTCCCCGCCGGAGCCAAGCTGGAGTGCGAGAAGGTGACCCTGCTCATGTAAGAGATCGAGGCCAAGGTCAACGGCAAGGAGAGGAGCATTCTCGTATTGCCGACAGGCAAGATCCTTGGCAGGGGCCTGGAAGGGGATGATGACGACGACGATGACGATGACGAGAATGAACAGGGCGTCTCGTTGGACCAGCTGCCCCCGGCGGTGAAGGCGACCATCCTGGCCGAGGCCAAGGGCGCGCAGGTCAGGGAAATCGAGCGCGAGAACACCAAGAACGGGGTGGTCTATGAGGCCGAATGGGTCGAAAACGGGCACGAGGTCGAGATCCAAGTCGCGCCGGACGGCAAGCTGCTCGGCAGGCAGGTCGAACAGGAGGACGACGCCGACGACGACGAGGAGGACGATGACGACAAGTAATCCGGGCATTTTCGGCAGGGGCGCTTGCGGGGTCGCAGGCCCCATGCCATGCTGGTGTCATGCGCGTCCTGTTCGTCGAGGACTATGAACCGCTCCGGACGTCGGTGAGCCAGGGGCTCCGTGAGGCCGGCTTCGCCGTGGATGTTTCGGCGGACGGCGAAGAAGGATTGTGGTACGCGGAGTCCTGCGATTACGACGTCATCATCCTGGATATCATGCTCCCCGTCGTCGACGGGCTGACGATCCTCAAGCGGATCCGGCACTCGGGCCGGGCGATTCCGGTGCTGCTGCTGACTGCCAGGGATACCGTCCAGGACCGCGTCAGAGGCCTGGATCTTGGCGCCGATGATTACCTGGTCAAGCCCTTCGCGTTCGAGGAACTCCTGGCCCGCGTAAGAGCGATGGTTCGCCGAAAGTACGCCGCCAAAGACCCCGTGCTGCGGATCGAGGACCTGGAGATCGATACTGCCCGGCGCACCGTTCGCCGGGCGGGCCGGCCGATTGAGTTGACCGCGCGGGAGTATGCGCTGCTCGAGTTTCTGGCGCTGAGGGCCGGTCAGGTCGTCTCCCGCACGGACATCTGGGAGCACCTCTACGAGTTTGACGCCTCCGTGGAGAGCAACGTCGTGAACGTGTACATCGGCTACTTGCGCAGAAAGATCGAACAACCGGGGTTGCCCCGCCTCATCCATACCCGCCGAGGACAGGGCTATATGCTGGGACAATAGGGCATGCGAACTCTGCGAACTCGGTTGCTGATCGGAACAGGCGTCGGTGCCATGGCGGTACTGCTGGCATCGGGCATCCTGCTGTATGCGCTGGTTCGCAGCGCGTTGTGGCACGCGTTCGACGAGTCGCTGGCGGCCAAAGCCCGCTCGCTCGCGGCGATGGCGGAACAAGAGAACGGAAGGATCGAGCTGGATTTCGACGAGGCCAATCTCCCCGAGTTCAGGCCGTCGGACCATGCGGAGTTCTATCAGGTCCGGCTGCCGGGGATCCGGAGCATTGCCCGTTCCGCCTCCCTTGAAGGTTGTGACCTGATTGAGATCGAGGGTCCCGTCGGCCAGCCGGCCTTCGGATCGACCATTCTGCCGGACGGCCGGCGGGTTCGGGTGGCGGGTATCCGGTTTACACCGCGACAGGAGGATGGCAGTCGAAGCGATCGAAAGCCTCTTGTGGTCACGCTGGCCCTCGGTCGTCAGACAAAGGGCATTGAAACGACCTTGGCTCGAATCAGGTTCGCGATGGCGGGGGTCGGGGTTGCGGCGGTTGCGGTTGCTCTTGGCGTACTCGCCTGGTCCGTTCGTCGCGGCCTGCGACCGGTTGATCGGCTGGCGAACCAGATCGCGGGCATCGGCGAATCCGATCTGGGTGTCAGGATTGCGCCTGCAGGTATTCCGGTGGAACTGCTCCCGGTGATCGATCGCCTCAACGATTTGCTCGGACGGCTGGAATGTGCGTTTCATCGCGAAAGGCGATTCACCGCCGACGTCGCACACGAGCTCCGCACGCCTCTGGCCGGCATTCGCTCAGTACTGGAAGTTACCCTTTCCAGGGATCGCGAGCCGGAGGCCTACCGGAACGCCATGCAGGACTGTCTGGGCATCAACGATCATATGCAGCGGATGGTTGAGAACCTTCTGCACTTGGCCCGTGCCGATGCCAATCAGCTCGAGGTCGCGAGCGAAATCGTCGATCTGGCCGCGCTGGCTCGCGAAGGCTGGAAGCCTTTGGCCGAAGAGGCGGAGCAGAGGCACCTCCAGGTGGAGTGGCGGCTGCAGGAGCCGTGCACCATCGTGTCCGATCGCGGCAAACTGCGACTGGTCCTGCAAAACATCCTGGGCAACGCCGCGGCGTACGCGGATGATGGCGGGCGAATCTGTGTCGACGCCGTCCTCGATAACGGGTGCGTCGAATTCGCGGTCACCAACACCGGCAGTGCCGTGCGCGAGCCGGATATCCCACGGGTCTTCGATCGCTTCTGGCGCGGAGATGCGTCCCGTCAGTGTTCCGGCCGGCATTGCGGGCTGGGCCTCTCGCTCTGCAAGGTGCTGGTCGAGCTGCTCGGCGGCTCGATTGAAGCATCCGCGCTGCCAGGCAAGATCTTCCGAATCGCCTTTCGTCTGCGGGCGCCGAGCGACGAGATGCAGGCCGGCCTGAACGCCAATCCTCAGGATTCGGTCGCCCCCAGGTGGCCGGCATAACCTCTTTCAAGTCATGGGCTCGGTGTCTCTCGCGAGTCGGGTGCTTCGTTCGACGGGGCCCGTCACGGCCGAGCCTGCATTCGCGAGTCCGGCTGAATCACGCTTCGAGGCCGCCGACCCAGCAGAATCAGCAGGATGGTCGGATAGACGAGCCCGAGCAACTCCACGATCAGCGCTCCGACAACACGGGCGATAACGCCGATCCGGTCGTCGGCGGGCAAGTCATCCGTGCCTTGCGTGGCAAGGTAGATGGCGGCGGCGACGGCAATGAGCCCGGTGATGACCTGTCCGACAGCGGCGGTGAGGGCCAGCCGTCGCCCCGATGGCCACGAGGCCAGCAGCGCGATCCCGGAGAGCAGCAGAATTACCGCCAATGCCAGGTTTGTACCATGCTGCAGCCACACCCACCGGTTGGCCTCCGGGAACTGGAACGACATCTCTCCCTGGGTCCATGTTTTCCCCGCGAAGGTGGAGACGATCCACAGCCTGAACGCATTCACCGCAGTGCCCAGCAGCCCGAAGACGATATTCAATGTGCCAAGGATGCGAAACCCGTACGGTTGTCGCGAGGTCGCTGCCGGCAGGGGGGCCGAGCGCATCGCGGTCCGCACAGGCGCTGCCGGACGCGCCTCCGGCACGGATGCGGACCCGGAGTCCGGCAACAGATCGTCGCCAATGTCGCAAATGCGTTTAAACTTCAGCTTTCCACCTTCCACACGAAGGTCGATGCCGAGCACGCCGAGAACGAAGAACCCGACCCCCATCAAGGTGCATAACGCGCCTGCGATGATGATGGGCGGCCCTTCGGGCGTCGCGATCTCCTCGCCCTCGATGATACTCCAATCCGGATCGGAGGGCAGGTATCGCACGCTCGCCGTTTCCGCACCCGCGAGTGCTTCCCAGGCGGCCGGTTCCATGACCACGTCCCGTTGGAATGTCCGGCCGTGGGCGTCCTCGAAGGCATATTCCAGATGGGGCGTGATGTTGTACCGGTAGTGTCGGACGATGCGGGCCTCTACGTCGACGCCTTCTCGCGCCAGCGACCGCTTGTGCGTGAGGGTGTTGAGGCTCTGACCGGCAACAAACAGGCCGAGCGGTGCAAAGATCACGCCGGCAACCACGAGGAGGCGGGCCCCGCGTCTGGCCTTGCGGCGGCGCTGCTCGATGCTGCGATCCCGGTCATAGGTGGGCGCTCCGCGAGCCAGTGCCGAACGGGACTCGACCTCGGCCACCAGCGCCGGGAACCTCGGCAGAGTACCGACGATCCTGGCCAACACGCGACCGCCTTCGCCGCGAAGAATGAGAACGTCTTTGGGATTCTGTCCGCCGATCTCCGATGTGCGGTCGCGGGCGACCTCGGCGATGTCCGACCAACGGATGAATAACGGGGTGATTCGCCGCTCGAGAAGAAGACCCCGTGCGTCCACCACCACCCGAAGGGGGTTCCGCAGGCGGACGATCGCAAGACCGATCATGAAGATAGGGGCCACCGATGCGCCCCCGATCACGCCGGGCATGTACGGGCTATGACTTGGCGACGACAGCATCAGCAGAAACGTCGCGATCAGCAGGAGACCCAGGACGATGCCGCCGGCCAGCAGCAGACCGGCTTGCCAGCCACCGGTTTTCTCCGCGACGAACTCCAACCGGCCCTCAGTGTTCTTTGGCGATCCGGGAGACTGGTGTTGGGTACTCATGCCAGATGACCTCCGGCGGACCAGGCCGCAGAAGCTGTGATCGACAGGCAAAGTCTCCTTATAAGGCCTGTCGACGCCGCTCACAAGGGACACCACGCTCGGCACCGATTGCCCATCGGGTCCGTGACAGTCCAGGCCGGAGGTTTGAGCGTCGTTACAGAACCCGGAACGCCGGCAACCTGACCTTGACCGAACCCCATAAGTCGATCAAGGGCGGGCCGGACGGCAGAGCGGTCGCATAACCGAAGGCCGCGCGCCGGCGCCCGGGCCTCTGAAAGCGACGCCTGAACCATCAGGTACCCCGCTCATCGCCGGTCTGGCTGGCGTTGGACGCCGCAGCCGGTTTCCGCTAGACTGCTGCGGTCGAGCGTGGGACGGCAGGTGAGTCCCGCATGCCGGCCCAACTATTGTGATAACACGTGTCCGTCCGGTGAGCGAGGTCTCTGTGGGCCTCTCTTGTCGGCCTGGGGGTCTGGGAGACTCAAGTCGTGGCCAAGTTTTCGCTTCGTCGATATGAGGACCAGGCGCGGGTCAGCCTGGTGGCTGCCCTGGCCTCGGCGGTGACTTTCGTCGGGCTGCTGGTACTGGTGGTGCGCCGCTTCTCGCTGCAGGAACTCGCTGTCTTCTACGGCCAACCGACCAGAATAGCCATCCTGGTCGCGACGGCGGTCACGGCATTGCTGGCGGTGATCGGCTTCGGCCTGGGCATCAATAGTGTCGGTCAGCGTCGCAACGAGAAGCAGGGCCTTTCGTGGGCGGGCTTCTTTGTTGCTGCCGCGGTGCTGGTGCTGACCATCTGCGTGTTCACCTTCTTCTTCCTTCGGGGTGAGTTTGTGGGTCATTGACACGGCAGCCTCGACTGCCGGGATATCGCCATGAAAGTATCCCTCTTTGTCACCTGTCTCACCGACGCGTTCTATCCGGATGTGGCCGAATGCGTGGTTCGCATCCTTCGACGGCTGGGACACCAGGTGGAGTTTCCCAAGGGCCAGACCTGTTGCGGGCAGCCGGCCCTCAACAGCGGTTTCTTCGACGAGGCCCGGGCCATCGCCGGGCGCATGATCGACATCTTCCGGGACGCCGAGATGGTGGTGACACCCTCCGGCTCCTGCTGCTCGATCGTTCGCGAATACTATCCCCACCTGTTCAAGGATGACCCGGCGATGTACCCCCGTGCGGTGGCGATGGCCGAGAAAACCTTCGAGACCGTCGAGTTTCTGCAGAAGAAGCTCAAGGTCGACTGGTCGAAGTGGAACCTCTCGTACCCGGCCGTGGCCACCTACCATTACAGCTGCCACAACCGCGGCATTGAAATGACGCCCGAGGACGTCGAGGGGCTGATCCGGCAGTTCCACGGCCTCGAGTACCGCCGGCTGGACAAGATCGACCAGTGCTGCGGTTTCGGCGGGACGTTTTCGGTTAAGCAGAGCGTTCTTTCGGGTGCGATTGGCCGTGAGAAGGTCAAGTGCATTCAAGCAACCGGTGCCCCGCTGGTGATCTGCAATGACGGCGGCTGCACCATGAATATCCAGGGGGCCTGTCGCCGGGCCGGAGTGAATGTGGAGTTCAAGCACATCATGCAGATCCTGGATCACGCGATGGCGACAGGTCGGTCGCGGGAGGCCGCGGGCAGAGTTGTTGCGGAGACGACCCGATGAGCGGCGAATCAACGCAAACGCATGAGTTTCACCCGGATTTCAAGAGGTCCGCTGCGGCGGCCGTCGCCGACGAACGCATCGGCATCGTCTTCGACCGGGCCACGAGGCTCAACTTCGACAAGCGGCGCGCCATCATGCCCGAGCTTGGCAGACCGATGGCCATCCGTGAGCTGGCCGCCCGAATCAAGGATCACACGCTTCAGAACCTCGACCGCTACCTCGATCAACTCGTCGGCAACATTCGCAAGCACGGTGGTCAGGTGCACTTCGCCGAGACCGGTGACCAAGCCAACGAGATCATCACCGGAATCGCCCGCGACGCGGGGGCCAAGCTGATCGTCAAGAGCAAGTCGATGGCCAGCGAGGAAATCGAGCTGAACCACGAGATCGAGAAGGCCGGCATCGAGGTCGTCGAGACCGATCTGGGCGAATACATCATCCAACTGGCCGGCGAGAAGCCTTCACACATCGTCACACCGGTCATCCACAAGACCAAGGAAGACATCGCCGCTCTGTTTCGTGACAAGCTGGGCATCGAGTACACCGTGGACCCCGAGGCCCTGACGGCCGCAGCCCGCAAGGTGCTGCGAGCCAAGTTCAAGGCCGCCGATATGGGCATCATCGGGGCGAACTTCGCCGTGGCCGAGACGGGCACCATTTGCATCGTGACCAATGAGGGCAACGGCCGATTCTGCTCGTCGCGCCCGCGCGTGGTGGTCTGCCTGATGGGGATTGAGAAGCTGGTCCCGCGAATGAAAGACCTGAGCGTCTTTCTCAAGCTGCTGGGCAAGAGCGCCACCGGTCAGCGCCTGACCTGCTACACCAGCCTGATCACTGGTCCCCAACGCCCGGGCGATTTCGACGGCCCGGAGGAGTTCCACCTGGTGATTCTCGATCGGGGCCGCTCGAGCGTCCTGGCC
>MTKZ01011883.1_pt1 | contig 13599 bp, 9 predicted proteins | sample 1042781 | NCBI WGS metagenome assembly MTKZ01 (sample SAMN06212207, study PRJNA360539) | anaerobic digester metagenome | biome: Wastewater treatment plant; material: sludge; isolation source: anaerobic digester fed with sludge from wastewater treatment plant | place: Denmark: WWTP Viborg ...
CTTTTCTTGAAAATTTCTTTCGCCATATTAGATCATTGCGAAAATTATATCCCTGGCTGGCAGAAGTAGTATTGCTGAAACCGTCGTTTGTAAAAATTTTATCTTCCGACAAAGTTTGGTAATCTGTTTGTGAACGGTTATTGGTTTTCTGGTAGCTGAATGACGGAGTGATGCGGATCGAGTTCATAGAATCAACCTGGAACAACGTATTCAGGTTGAAACGATGGTTATTACTCAAGTTATCTGTAAAGGAATTCTGGTTATAGAAATAAGAAGAATCTGGTAAAAAATATTGACGTTGTAAATGACTTTCCAGGTTAGGATTAAACCGGTTGTAAAAATAATTGCTTTGAAAATCGAGTTTGGTCCCGATAATATTATTGTAATTCAATCCGCCACCCCAGGCTGTATTAATACCATTATTTCTGCCGCCGGCGTTAATACCCATAGCAGCCGCTTCGTCCCCTGAAACATTAAGATTTATATTACCTCCGCCGCCTCTCTGCATTCTTGATAACTCCCCGGTAAAATTTAGTATGTCCATAAAAGAAAACCCTTCTGCATTGGTGTTGTTAACCATTCCAATCGCTGAGAATTGTCTTGCTCCTTTAAATGAATTGACATTGAATTTTCCTTCATACCGCTCTTTATTACCGGCACCGGCATTTATCTTACCAAACACTCCTTTCTTTTTATCCTTCTTTAGTTTCAGGTTGATGGTCTTTTCATAATTGCCGTCTTCAAATCCTGTCAGTTGTGCCTGGTCACTTTGTTTATCATACACCTGTACTTTGTCTACAGCATCGGCAGGCAGATTCCTCGTGGCCACTTTCGGGTCGTTGCCAAAAAATTCTTTGCCATCCACCAGCACTCTACTCACCTTTTCTCCCTGTGCTTTAATGGTTCCATCTTTTTCTACTTTTACCCCCGGAAGCTTTTTCAGTAATTGCTCCACACTGGCATTGGGTGGGGTTTTAAAAGAACCTGCATTATATTGTATCGTATCTCCCACCAATGTAACAGGTGGTGCTTCGGCTGCCAGCACCACCTCTTCTAATATTTTGGCTTTGTCATTCAGTACTACATTTCCAAGTTCTGCATTTTTATCGGCGTCGGTAATTGTAAAATACTTGTTGGTGTTATAATAACTGACATGAGAAATCATCAACCGGTATTCACCATTGGCGAGCCCTTTTAATTCAAACCGTCCATCGTTTCCGGTCATCGTAAATGTTACTAAAGAAGAATCCTTCCTCTCCAACACTGTAATCGTAGCCGCTGCAACCGGCAGCTTGCTGATAGTATCAAATGCAATCCCTTTTACAGAACCATTTTTTTGTGCCAGTAAAGTAGTAGTAAAGCAAGCCGCTAACAATAGTAAGTAAACTTTTCGCATAGCTATTTCATTTCGGCTACGAAAATATTCTGAGCGGCCGGGAATATGGGTTAAAGGGGCTTTGTTTAATGTTAATGAAGGTTAAAGAATGAGTCGCTCCCGACTAATAACCCAAGACTCAGAATTATTCTCTTATTGCACCTCTCTCATCATCCTCCCTGTCCTTATCATATACCAGCAATTTCACCTTCCATTCCATCGGTGCAAAGTATTGCATAGAAATTTCAACCCGGAGTTTCTTTACCGATTCGTTCTCCGGTTCTATTGAGAAAATAATACTGGTAAACTTTTTTTCGGCTGCCGGAACTTCATATTTTCCGTTCATCCTGAAATTTTTTTTGTCAATATCTACAGACAAATTGTTCAGTTGATTATAGAGTGCTTTGAATTTTTGTTTTGCCTTATCAAAATTCTCTGTCGTCAGCATCAGTGCCTGCCAGCTGCACACTTCCTTCCTGGCCGAGTAACGGGTAATAATAGCTTCTTCAGCACCATGTATATTAAAATTGCATTGATAGTCGGTTGACTGAGTATTTTCAGCAACCACCTCTCCCATCAGGTTAATGAAACGATTAGGATAATCTTCCAGCACTTTTTTTATATCCCCACCAATAGCATTCATAAGGGGGAGTTTCAGTTGAGCTTCAGCCAAATTGAAAAGAAGTGAAGAAATAGTAATGAGCACAAGTGATTTTACGGATTTTGTCATCAGAGTTGGATTTAGAAAGTTGGTTACAAGGCCCAATATTATAAAATTTAAATTTTATTGCATACTTTTAAATATATCTTATACGTTAACTCTTAGTAAAATATCCATCTATGAAAAAAAGAAGTCTTACCCATCACCATGAAGCAGCGAAGATTTACCAGCATTATTATAAACCTTCGCTTAATTTTCTCCGTTTATTTAAATCTGTATTGGCGGTTTTCCTTTCGGGCAGTTCCCCGGCAGCAACCACCCATTACAGAAAAAGATAGGTACTCTTATATTTTTCTCTTACTAACCCCGTAACATAGTAAAACGTCCCTCATTGCTGAAGGACGTTTTTTTATTGTATGCTCAAAGTATAGCCTGCTTAATACATTCTTACATCCCGCATTTCTCTTTGCATCTGCCTTGGCATTCCCGGAATAGCATTATTATTGGTTCCTCCGCCCATTCTTTGCAGGTTGAACATAAAGCTGACCATAAAGTACCTTTTTAAAACAATACTCCTTGTATCCTGGAAATAGTTGTCGCTGGTACTCCGGACAATACTTTGATTCTGGTTCAAAATATCATTAACAGAGAATTTAAGTTCGCCGTTTTTCTTTTTAAATAACTGTTTGCTGAAGCTGGCATTCCAAAGTGGTATGCTCTGATTAAATCCTTCACCGAGCCCGGTATTAATTAAGTAATTGAAATTAGTAGATACGATGAAGGTTTTGGCGAATGTATAAGAAACATCGCCTGAATAGGTTTGGGTATAGTAGTCAATATCTTCTTGTTGCGGGTTTGAATAGGAAACGGTGTTATATGCCACATTGGTTTTTACTCCAAAGTCTATTTTTTCTTTATTAATGTTTACGCCGGCTCCCTGGGTTACAGAAAATGTTTTGGAAGTGAATTTTACACTTCGCAGCAAGCTCACATCCCTGCTAAGGTTCATATTATTGGTAAGGTTAACGCTGGACCCTTTTAACTTGGGATTCTTAAACGGCAATCCCAGTGTAATAAAAGAGNNAAAAGAATTAGCACTGTAATATCCGTTTACGTTGGCATACCTGGTTATTTGTATGGGGCCCTGTACACTTATGTCGTTTACAATTTTATTCTGCGTGGTGTTAAAGCTAAGGTTGGCAGCAATGAATTTGAAAGTGAGAATATTAAATGTATTAAACCCAATATTGAAATTATGATTGAATTCCTGGTTCAGATTAGGATTTCCAATTTTTTGGTTCAGAGTATCTGTCACATCCGGCACATTTTGCAATTGAGAAATACTTGGCTGGTTGGTTCTACCATTATACCTGATACGAAGGTTTTTGCTGCGGCTTGGTGTAAAGTTGAAATTAGCTGTAGGAAATAAATTAGTGAATGAATTCTTGTTTACAGAATCCTTACCTGTAAACGCCTGGTAACTCTTACTTTCCAATGTAGAGGTCTGTACACCAAGACCAAACTGGTAATTGTATTTTTTCTCCTGCACCCTGAAATTAGCTCCTATACGATGTGCCAGGAAAGTGTTCTCAAAATTATTAGTCAGCCGCAGATTGGGCTCATCATATTTTCCTGAACCAGTATTATAGTTATTTACTTCTCTGTCGGAAGTGTTCTGGTTGTTGGTATAGGCATAATTCAGTTCCAGTAATTTATTAAGGCCAAAAGGCTCCGTATAAGAAGCACTTACAACATTATTATTGGTGGTTGTCTTCTGATTGCTTTCCTGGTTTTGCAGTAAGGACCGGTAAACTATTCCATTGGACAGAAAAAACTCATTGTCAGAATTAGTTAGCCCGTTGCTTTTGCTGTTACCCATTGTGTTGTTCCAGCCGAAAGTAAACGTACGTCCTATTTTACCAAACTTGTGACGGAACAAAATATTATTCCCCAGGTTAAAGCCGTCTCTGTCATTGGTATTTCTGCTTTTTGTAGTAATAGCCAGGTACTCGGCAATGGGGTCTTTAGAAATGCTGAACGAAGTGTCGTCACTGAAATTCTCCGAATGTTGTAAGGTAAGGGAGGGTGTATATAAAATAGAATTAGCAGAATCAATCTGGTATTCAAACCGCAGGTTAAACCGATGGTTTTGATTTTTATTATTGGATACTGTTTGCCTGTTCAGCGTAATTATGGAATCTCCAAAAGTAGTTTGTCGCAGAATACTTTGCTCCTGCCTCGTATCAGAATTAGAGAGGAAATAACTAGCCGTCACTTTTATTTTACTTCCCCATTCATCTGAATAGTTCAATCCCGTTGATAGAGATTTGATAAGACCGGTACTGCCAGTACCCCCGCCACCAAAACCACCACGGCCACCGGCCATTTGCATAGCACCGCCGCCAAAATTATTGCCGCCGCCGCCGCCAAAACCACTAAAGCCTCCCATCGCACTGATAACATCTGAAAAGGAGAATCCTTGTTTATTAATATTATTGGTATTAAAAAGAAGGGAGATTCTTTTACTTCCATTAAACCTGTTTACACTCAGGTTACCCTCATACCTGCCATTATCTCCCACACCCAATAAGGCCCTGCCGAAATATCCTTTGTTGCGGTCCTTCTTCAGTTTTATATTAATTGTTTTACTACGACTGCCATCATCTATTTTAGTAAACTTCGCCTGGTCACTCATATCATCAAACACCTGCACACTCTCTATCATATCAGCAGTCAGGTTCTTTGTCGCCAGCTTGGGATCGTTTCCAAAAAATTCCTTACCATCTACCAGTACCTTCTGTACTGATTCTCCCTGTGCCTTTATATTTCCTTCCTTATCCACATCCATTCCGGGAATTTTTTTCAACAGGTCTTCTGCCGTTGCATTGGGTAAGGTTTTAAAACCACTGGCATTAAATTGAACAGTATCATTCTTTATGACGATAGGAGATTCACTGGTAATAACAACCCCTTCAAGTGTTTTATAATCTTTTTCTATACTGAGGTTTCCAAAGTCGATCAGTTTTTGGGTAGCGGTAATGGACACGGTTTTTTTGAATTCCATATATCCTTTACTGGAAACGATAACCCGGTAATCTCCTTCGCCGAGGCCTTTTACTTCAAAAGAACCCTGCTTATTAGACAGTGTAAAAGTGGCAAGCGAAGAGTCTTTAGCATTCAAAACAGAAACCGTAGCATCAACAATGGGCTGTTTGGCAGCAGTATCCATCAGCTTTCCTTTTATGGAGCCATCAAACTTTTGGGCATTAACTGTGGCAAACAAGGCCAGCAGAGAAAGGGATAAGGTAAAAATCTTCTTCATAATCAGTTTAATAAGTGTACGAAAATAGACGTAAGTAGCCGCAACAACCTTCGAAAACTTGTTAATTTTGACGAAATACCGGTTGAAACGGCTGATAATGCCGATGAAAGGACTAACTAAACAAATACTCCACATCTTCCCTTGTCAACGCCTTCACAAATGAAGCATCATCAGAAATAATGTCTTTTGCCAGGGCCCGTTTCTTTTCCTGCAGTTGGAGAATCTTATCTTCAATTGTGTCTTTACAAATCATCCGGTAAGCAAAAATGTTTTTGGTCTGGCCAATACGATGGGTTCGGTCAATAGCCTGTTGCTCTACCGCGGGATTCCACCAGGGGTCAACAATATAAACATAGTCAGCAGCGGTAAGGTTAAGTCCCACACCACCTGCTTTTAATGAAATCAGGAATACCCTTACTTCATCATTATTCTGGAAGCTCTCAATAGCCGTTTGGCGGTCGGGGGCTGAAGTGCTGCCATCAAAATATTCATACTTCACTCCCAGTTCATCCAATTTTGCTTTTATTAATGCCAGCATACCGAGGAACTGTGAAAATATCAATGCCTTATGGTCGCCAATATTCTCTGTTATCTCCCGGGCCAGTTCATCCAGTTTGATAGAATGATTTTCAAATTTTTCCTGTTCGTTGAGTATTGCAGGTGAATCACATATCTGCCGGAGCTTCATCAACGCCTGTAAAATGGTAAGCTGTGATTTTTGTATACCCTGTGTTTCAATCGTACCCAAAATCTGGTTGCGGAAATCATTGCGATAAGCATCATAAATATTACGCTGCTCTTCTTCCATTTCGCAGAACAGAATCATTTCCTGTTTTTCCGGCAGGTCTTTCGCCACTTGTTCTTTTGTTCGTCGCAAAATGAAGGGGTATAATATCGAGTTGAGATGTTCCTTCCTGTCCTGCTCGCCAAACTTATCAATGGGTATGGCAAACTCCTGTCGGAAAAACTCCATAGTGCCAAGCATTCCAGGGTTTAAGAAATTCATCTGCGCAAAAATGTCGAACGTATTATTCTGCAGCGGCGTACCACTCATACAAAGACGGTTCTTTGCATTCAGCAATCCGGCGGCTTTGGTTACTTTGCTAGAGGGGTTTTTTATAGCTTGCGATTCATCCAGTATTACATAATCAAATTCTACACTCACCAGCAATTTTATATCACTACGCAATGTTCCATAGGTAGTGATAGTTACATCATGGTCAGTCAGCTCTTCTTTTGTCCTCGTCCTTGTGCCGCCATGATGGATTTTATACGTCAGCTCGGGTGTAAATTTCTTTATCTCATTTTCCCAGTTGTATATCAACGTTGTCGGGCAAACCACCAATGCTTTCAGTTTTCCATTCTCTTTTTTAAAATACTCCATAAAGGAAAGAGCCTGCACCGTTTTACCAAGACCCATATCATCTGCCAATATGCCCCCCCACTTAATATCTTTTAAATAATTGAGCCACTGGTAGCCGGCCACCTGGTAAGGCCGGAGTATCATTTTTAAATGATTGGAAGGTTCAATTTCTTTTATCTGGTTAAACTGGCGGAGGTTTTCATATTTTTCTTCCAGTTTTACTATCAGCTCTTCTTCATCTCTGGTCTCATATAACTCATCCACCACACTTAAATGGTAGCGAGACAGTTTTAATGAATCCGTTTTCCCTTCACCTACCCGGAATAACAGTGAATATTTTTTCAACCATTCTTCCGGCAATATGCCGAGTGTACCATCATTCAGTTGTACAAATTGTTGTTTATTAGCCAAAGCCCTTTTTACTTCGGCCACTGTTACTTTCTGATCGCCGAAAAGAATATCCACTTTTGCATCAAACCAATCCGTATTACTGCTGATGAAAATTTTTGTTTGTGGTTTGGCGGTATTAAACCGGAAATTTTTTAGTGCATCAAATCCGAACACCGGTGTTTTCATTTCTTTCATGGCATCCACAAACAAAAAGAACCAGTTATTCTTCAAAACATCTGCTCCTTTTAATGCCAGCGTACCCGAGTCTTCATTAAAAACAAAACTGGAGTGCAGGTTTTGCAATTTTTGTATGAATTCATTTTCCTTTTCACGGTTGCGATGCACTACCAACACTTTATCCCCCTGGGGCACTATCATTTCATCCCTGTCCCTTGTCTTTGTTTCAAACCCTTTGTAAGAAAAAGATGGTTGAAAAACCAGGAAGTCTCCTTTCTCCAGCAAAAATAATTTTACTTCCGGGTTACCATCTTTTATTTCCTGCACTAATGATTTATCAAAATCCACTTTGTGCTCTTTTGCCAATGGCATAATAAAGCCATTCAATGTTTTGCTCCACTCCTCCTCTTGTACACTCATCTTGCCGGTTGGTAAAAATTTTTCTACCAAATGAATCACATCATTATTTTTCCAGAGATGTGCCTGGTTATTATACAGGAAGAATAAAGGGCTGGCCGCTTCATTATCTCCTAAGTCAAATTCCAGCGGACCGGCTTTCACCCTGCACTGAATAGTATAATGGGAGTTTTTCTTAATAATGAAATGCGGCCGGGCTTCTTCGCCCTGTAGTTGCATGGGCTCCAGGTTGTTTGTTTTAAACGCCTTTTTATCGGGCAATAAAAAAACAAACGGGCTGCCTGCCGATTCTATAAATATTTTTTTAAGCTTGGGCAAAAGGTATTCAGCCATTAATTCTTTCGTTTCATCCGGCAAATCATCTTCTTCATGGTGTATAATGTTTTCCCAAATACCGGAGAATGGTGAGTTGCGGCTAATATATTTATTGATCTCCGACTCCTGAAGTTTTCTTAACAATGTCAGCAGGTCTTTATCACTTTCGGGCAAGTTGTCGGTATTTACATAACGGCTGATGTCCAGTTTCTCTACTGTGCCGGCAAAGGCTTCGCCGGTTTCGTTCTGCTCCCCCATCACTACATCTACCGTAAATTGCGGATACGCTTTTTTATTAAAATTAAAAACAGTACCAAGACGATGCGATGGAAGGGCCTCTTTTTCTTCGATGACTTCCGTCACCGTCTCCTGCTTCTCTTTTACAGGAAGCAATACCGGCCTTGGTGGAGTTGCTACCTGTGCCACTCTTTTAATGCTTACATCCAGCACCCGTAAAAATGGTTTTCCGTCTTTATAAACAAACTCAAATTTGCCTTTTAAATCATCGCTTAAAGAATAGCCGTAAGCTTCTAATAGTTTATTTTTTTCTTTATCCCAATTACGAATACTGTCGAAATAATTAGCTCCGTGTGCATTCAGTAGCTGAACAAATACAATCAGTTTGGGGAGGCACAACAAATGCTCTTCATCTTCAAAATCACAACTCGTATCAATATTTCTTTCTTCATTTTTACGCAGAATGACTTTGTACTCCTTTCCTTCCAGTTTCACCGTAGCTTTTACTGTTTCGTTTTCTGCAAATTCAATAGTGGCTTTATGTGTTCTTAAATATGTTTCTGCCTCAGCCAACTTCTCTTGTGATGACAGCAACCGCAATGTTTTCAAATCAATGGTTTTCATTTTGGCAACAGTGTGCCGCTGATCGTATTTTACATTGTCTGATTGCAGGTGTCCACGGTCAATCATTTCCTGCAACTGAAACATGGCTGCTGCTTCGTGACGGCAGATATCCCCAAGGTTATAAGGACAGGCGCAACGGAGTGATGTAGCTTTTGGGTCCTTGAATTTTTGAATGTAAACTTTATAATAAGTAGAGTAGGTGTCATCTTTAACCCGGAATACAGCAGAACCAAAGAGGTCATCATATTCTACTAATTCCACAAAACTCATGGCATGTATTTTCTTGCCTCTGCGGATTACTTCATCCGTTCCATGGGTATAAACGTATTTGATAAGGTGCGGTAAAGCCAAAACTATTGCAGGTTTTATATTTCAGATTGCTGATGGGAAATCACTATTCACCAGCTGAATCAAAAAAGGTTAATCGGCAAAAGTAAAAGAATGTGCAGCGGATTTCCTCGTAAAAGAGAAGAAATAATAAATAAATTTTATCAGGGATATGTACTGGAAAAATAAAGTATCTTAGTAGATTTTTATTTCGCAATCAGCTTTCCGTCACTATACATAGGTAATACATTTGCCACATCATTGGTGAGGCAAAATTTAATATCTTCTATCAACCCAAATCGTTCCACCAGCCGGTGATAATGCGTAAGCCGAGGAGCATATTCAATCATTTTATTTTTATGTGTTGCATACATTGTTTCCGCCATCAGTGAGCTGTCGCAATGAATGGTGAATTCTTTTGCAATCCGGTTAATAACCGCCCCGGCAAACAAGGTGTCTTCCAGGTTGAAGCGGTCTTTCCAGCCGGCACAACCCAGCACTACATTCTTTTTTTCGGCCACTAAAAAATCACACACTGCTGATAGATTAGGAAAAGAGCCGGAGATAATCGTATCGGCATTTTTATCTAACGCCATTTGTAAAAGTCTTGTGCCATTGGTAGTAGTAAGCACCAATGTTTTGTTTTCAATAAAATCACGGCCATATTCTAACGGAGAGTTACCGTGTTGCAAGCCTTCAGCAATCATTCCATCTCTTTCACCGGCAGCAATACCACCGATACTTTTACTGATTTCAATAGCTTTGGGTACGGAATCCACCGGAATTACACATTTTGCCCCGTTGCACAATGCAGAGGCGATAGTGGAAGTAGCCCGGAACACATCAATGATAACGACAACACTGCTGCTTAAATCATACAGATGTAATAAGGCCGGGGATAAGGATGTGTAAATGCTTGGCTTATTGCTCATAGTAGAATAACAAAAATAAAGGAACCTAAATTAATGAGACAGCGATTTATTTTATCAGCAACTTCTTCCACCTCTCTGTTTCGGCAAATTCTTTTATAGTTTTATTTCGCTGCTCGAGCAGCCGTTTCATGTAGTTGGTGAGATAAAGGCTGTTGAACCATTGCCCGAGCACACCATAGGGTGATTCAAAATGTAAAAGATCAATAACAATAGTGCCGTTATCGCAAGGTTTGAAATGATGCTCATGCTTCATCATTTTAAAATCTCCCTGCAACTGTTCGCTGGTAAACATGTCTGGTCTCTTCATCTCCGTAATCTTTACCCGTAACAACCGGTTCTTAAATAAATGTTTTGCCTGCCAGGTTACCGTCTCTTCCTTTTCGATCAGTCCAAATCTTGTTCCCGCCACTGCTTCCTCCCGAAATGAAGACATGGATTCTTTGTGTAAACCAATATGACGGCTGAGGTCAAAGACCACATCTGCCGGGGCAGCTATAAACGTTGTGAGATGTATCGTTGGCATTGGAGCAAGTTTGAAATAGAAATACCGGGAACCCACCTGCCTGTACAAAAATCTTACCGCTCTGCAAATATTATGAAAAGGGAATCTTTGAAACTTTCGCCTGTAGGAGTTTATCCCGCACTTTAATGTAAATATTCGAATCTATTGGCGTAAATGGAAGATGTACATATCCCATTCCAATTGAATTGCCAAGGCTGGGTGATTGAGTGCCGGAAGTAACGTGGCCAATGGTTCTACCTTCGTAATCCTTTATTTCATATCCATGTCTTGGTATTCCTTTTTCTATCATTTCAAAACCCACCAGTTTCCTCGTTACCCCTTCTGCTTTTTGTTGGGCAAATATTTCTTTTGCTGTAAAATCTTTTGTGAATTTCGTTATCCACCCAAGACCAGCTTCTATGGGAGATGTGCTATCATCAATATCATTTCCGTACAAACAAAAACCCATTTCTAAACGTAGTGTATCCCTGGCACCCAATCCAATTGGTTTTAATCCTTGCGGGCCTCCGGCAACAAAAATTGCATCCCATATTTTATCAGCAGCCCCGTCTTTATCTTCAAAGTAAATTTCTACACCGCCTGCACCGGTATAGCCTGTCGCACTAACCAATACATTTTCTACCCCGGCAAATTTTCCTTTAGTAAAGGTGTAATACTTGAGATTCAAAATATCCATCTCTGTTAAGGGCTGCAAAATCTTTGTAGCGTTAGGGCCTTGTATAGCCAGCAGGCAGGTTTTCTCAGAGATGTTATGCATCTCCACATGGTTCGTTTTATGTTTTTGAATCCAATTCCAGTCCTTTTCTATATTAGAGGCGTTGACGACCAGCATGTATGCTTTATTATCTTCAAGACAATAGACCAATAAATCATCAACAATTCCTCCTTCATTATTGGGCAGGCAACTATACTGTGCCTGGCCAGCTTTCAGTTTGGCCGCATCATTACTGGTTACCCGTTGAATAAGGTCAAGTGCATGTTCTCCTTTCAGCACAAACTCACCCATGTGACTTACATCAAACACTCCGGCATTTTTTCTTACGGCAGCATGTTCATCATTGATACCGGTATATGATATAGGCATATTATATCCGGCAAATTCAGCCATCTTGGCGCCAAGGTCAATGTGTTTTTGTGTAAAGGCGGTGTTTTTAATACTCATACAGCGATTTAATAAGGTCAGCAAAGGTAAGAGAATACGGTAAAGTTTATATAATCAGAAAGACTCCCGAAGGAGCCTTCCTAAATCCCGATACAGGGACTTCCAACTTCAACCTAGTTTATAATGAAATTAATGTCCGTAACTTATTATCCTTGAAATTTTCCATTTACCTCCCTCTCTTTTCCAGATATGAATAAACTTGAATGTCCCACAATCCTGTTGCCCGTTTTCCGGATGACAAAAGCGATGTTTTCCTTCTTGTATGGCTCCATAATCTTTTATGGGATATACTTCAAGGCTGCCCTTTACCAACTCCCTTTTTAATCCATTTGTTTTAGTAAATAGAGTTTTAAAAGCCTCCATATTTTGCTGGTAGTTTGACAAACCTCCTTTGTCATGATAAAACTCCAGGTCTTTTGTAAACAAGTTTTTTGCTGTGACAGTATCTTGTTGCTGAAGAGCTGTAAATAAAATACTATCCATTAGGGCTATCGTATCATATAATTCCTGCGAAACCGGTTTATACTCTTTTGTTTCTACCGCCTCCTGTTTACTATCTCTATGAGAACAGGCGGACATAAAAAGAGCTGAAAACAGCAGTGCGTAAATTATTTTGCTTCTGCAATACATCTTCTGACGTTTTAAAACCATTCTACCAATGAAGTGACAGATGAAGGTCCGGCAGCAATGGCATCCTGTTTTTCATTTTTAGTTTCTTTCTTTTGTAATGTCGTTGATTTAGGAGCGGTTGTTTTTTTCTTTTCTTCCAGGTCTTTTATTTTCTTTTCGCTTTCCTCTTTTTTACGTTTTTCCTCGTCAATTTGTTTTTGAATGTCGTTATTAATTACACTGTCAGTTCCGGGATAGCGATAGTCGTTCGATGGCTTTGTTGTTACCGTGGTTCCACTGGGATCTTTCAATAGTCCGTCTGCACCCATTATGTAGTCTACGTTTGTTTTATAGCCAAATGAATCATCTTCTAAATCCCAATCCCTTTTGCCGTTTCTCCGCCAATCATTTCCTTCATTGATGGTGATGTTAAAGGAATGTAATTTGTCAATCGTTTCATCAAATCGTATTTTCTTTCCTGCAGGAACCCTGATGATTACAATTACTTTTTGACCCCTGAATTTTGCTTCCTTGTCAATAGCAATACTACTGCCCAGGTCAAGTATGCTATCGTTAGAAGAGGCATTGAACTGAATTTTCTGTGCCCTGCTTTCTGCCTCTGGAACTGTTCTTCCACGACTGTATTTTTTTATTTCTACATGATAATTTCCGTCGGCACTTAATAATACGTCTTCAATTTTCACATTAGCGATTTTCAGGGTGTCTTGGGTTATATCTAACCCTTCACCATCAATATCCACCCATGGCATAGAGCCACTGTATTCTACTTCCGGCTCACTCACTTTCACAATCATTTTTCCATTTACAGGCTGTGTAATGGCCATTTCAGCAGCAGGTCTTTTAAAATTACTCATCCTGAAATCACTTACCAGGCTTGCAACAAATAATGTAACACAAACCCAACCAATTGCCCACAAACCACCAAATGTCCAGCCGAGATAATTATGCTGTGATTTTACTTTCATAATACGGCGCAGCAACCAGACTATAAAGCCAATCAAGGGTACACCGAGAAAAAATATCATGGTACCCCAACCATATAAATTTTGCCACGTACCATCTATTATGAAATTTTTCAAGGGCCACACACTTACTCCTCCAATCAAAATACCTATCAACCCAACAAATAAAGCAAAGGCGATAG
>MTKZ01010106.1_pt1 | contig 13597 bp, 17 predicted proteins | sample 1042781 | NCBI WGS metagenome assembly MTKZ01 (sample SAMN06212207, study PRJNA360539) | anaerobic digester metagenome | biome: Wastewater treatment plant; material: sludge; isolation source: anaerobic digester fed with sludge from wastewater treatment plant | place: Denmark: WWTP Viborg ...
CTAGGGCGGCGCCCGAACACGCGCCATCACGGTCCCCGCTGCCGTCGGAATTGGCAGATCATGACCGTGTTGCCTCATGTCCGAACCTCCGGGAAGGGTGATTCGTTGCCGCACGTAGAATCTCCGGGAGGGTTCAGGCGTTGAAGGCCTGGTTGACGCGTGGTGCGTCGACAGAGGTTCTGGTGAGTGCGGGCTGGTCGACTCGAGCTGGGTGGCGAGGGCAGCGATCTGACGTTGGAGCTTGCCGGGTTGGAGCTGGTTCCGGGTGCGGGTGAGCCCCCGTTTCTGGGTGGCGGTGAGGACCCCAGCGTTGATGGTCCGATGGTAAGGCGTCTGGGCTGGGTCGTGGCGTTTGATCACTTTGGCACCGACTCGTTAGCGGCTGGTCAGCTTCTGTTGGGTGCAAAACGGGTTCGTGAACCGGTGGTCCAGATCCCAGATCTTGTTGAGCACCTCCACTTCGGTGTCGTTGTCGAAACGGAGGTAGCCGACGAGGGTGCGGACGTGGGTCCAGTTCTTCTGCTCGACGTGGGCGCCGTCGTTCTTGTTTCCCGGGCTCGACCGGGTGAACATGACCTTGTTCGTCTTGCAATGGTCCAACCCGTTGCTGCGTCAGCCATGGTGAGTGTGAAGCAGAACTCGGCGTAGCTGTTCCCGCCTTCGTGGCCGACGAGATCGATCTCGACGAAACTTGGGACAGCGTCGTCCCATTCCGACCATGTTCGGATCTTGATCTGGTCTTTCAACAGGGTTCCAACGCAGAGACCAACACCGGCGGAAAGGTGGCCGTGCGCGGCGTCCTGACAGCCGTCGCACGCACGGTCCCAGCGTGGTGGAGCTGGGTTCAGGCATGGTCACGGTGCCACCCGGTCAGCTCAACCAGCTGATCGAGGATCTCGGACTTCCCCGGTCGCGTCGTTTGCTTGTATTTGGTTGCCTGCCGGTTGGTCACTGCGTGCCGCTCTCGCATCGAAAGCTGCATCGCTCAGGCGCAACCGAGCCCAGCCCTACGCGGAGATTCCTACGTGAGGCAACGAACCCCTGGAACTCCCCCCTGAGCGGAGGTAAGGAGTGAGCAAAGCGATGGCAGAACTCTGTTATGGTCCAGCACTACCGTTTCGGCGCCGCTCTCGAATCTGTGGGCTTTGGACCGTGGTCTGACAAGGTCAGCCTTTCGGGACTACGGATAGACATGCCGAGACTCACGCCCAGCTCCAAGGGAGAAGCCATGATTCGATATTGCGTCCGTTGTGTGATGCCTGAGACAAAACCAGACATCTTCTTCGACGATGACGGTGTGTGCAGCGCCTGTGTCCATTTCGAAAGCCGGGCCGAGGTCGATTGGCAGGAGCGCTCTGATGAGTTGGACAGGGTGCTGGAATCGTATCGCGACCGTTCGGGACAAAACTACGACTGTATTATTCCAGTCAGCGGAGGAAAGGATAGCACCTATCAGGTTATCCGGATGCTCGAGCTGGACATGACGCCGTTGTGTGTCACCGCAACGACTGACGAACTCTCGGAGGTGGGACGCAGAAACATTGAGAACCTCCAACTACTGGGCGTTGACCATGTGGCAGTGACTACAAACCCTCGTGTGCGTCGCCGAATCAACCGGTTGGCGCTTACGCAGGTCGGTGACATCTCGTGGCCGGAGCACGTGGCAATCTTTACCGTTCCTGTGAGGCTCGCAGTTCAACTGCACATTCCCCTGATTGTCTGGGGTGAGAATCCCCAGAACGAATACGGGGGACCGGCCGCGGCCGCTGACGAGAGAGTCCTGACACGAAGGTGGCTGGAGGAGTTCGGAGGCATGTTGGGTTTGCGAGTGTCCGATCTTCTGGGGCAAGAAGACATTTCACAACGCGATCTGATCCAGTACACCTACTTGGATGATGCTGCCCTTGCACGAGTCGGTGTTACCGGGTTATTTCTAGGCTACTTCACACCATGGGATGGTTGGGGCAACGCGCTGATCAGCCAGGCGCACGGATTCGAGACCGTTCCGCGGACGGTCGAGGGGTCGCTCGTGAACTACGAGAACCTGGACAACGTCCAGACTGGGATTCACGACTATTTCAAGTTTCTCAAGTATGGATTCGGACGAGCGACTGATCTCGCATGCATGCAAATCAGGCGAGGACGGCTTAGCCGGCAAGATGCCGTCCATTTGGTGGGACTCTTGGATGGCAAATTTCCGTGGACGTATCTGGACTATCCCATTGAGGAGACCCTCAGCAGGATCGGCATGTCGATTTCTGAATTTCAAGAGGTCTGTGACCGGTTTACGAACAAGAAGGTGTTCATGCTAGACGGGCGCGGAAACCTTGCGAGGGACGCAGTAGGCAACCTCATCAAGATCAACGATGACAACGAGAGCTGATCAGAACCGTGAGCGGCACTGCTGTAATCGACAACGGGCTTTCCAATATCGATTCCGTCGTACGCGCGTTGAAGGAGGTGGGAGCAACACCTTACGTCGTCGGGTTTGCTTCGGAAATCGGCGAACCGGACCACATCGTGTTGCCGGGCGTGGGCTCATTCTTCGACGGTATGTCGGCCCTTAACAGGGGAGGTCTGAAGGCCGAACTTCTCAACCAGGTAGATTCGTACGCCGTTCCTTTGCTCGGCATTTGCTTGGGCATGCAGATGCTTGCGACAGCCGGAGCCGAGGGAGGACAATCCGAGGGGCTCGGACTGTTGCCAGGTATTGTTGCAAAACTGGAACAGGACGGTGGGTCACCTCGGATCCCACACATCGGTTGGAACGAATTGCACCAGGTAAGGTCCATACCGCTCTTAAAAGGAATCCCGACGGGTACTGACTTCTACTTCGTGCATAGCTATCACTTCCAACCAGCCGATTCGGCGATGGTTGTGGCGACGACGCCGTACTGCGGCGGATTTACATCGGTGGTGGCACATCCGGAAATGCCAGTATTCGGGGTGCAGTTCCATCCTGAGAAAAGTCACCCGGCAGGATTGCGACTGCTCTCCAACTTTTTGGAACTCTGATGCTGAAGGCCCGGGTCATTCCAACACTGCTCTACAAAGATTTTGGTCTCGTCAAAGGAGTGGGCTTCGACTCCCGAAGGGCAGTCGGCAGTCCCATGCAGGCGTTGAAGGTCTATCAAATGCGTGGAGTCGATGAACTCGTTCTGTTAGATGTCGCGGCCACCAAGAATGGTGCAGGACCTGATCTTCATCTGGTCGATGACCTCGCTGACGAGTGCTTCATGCCGCTCACGGTCGGGGGCGGGGTGCGGTCCGTGGAGGACGTGGGAGAGCTACTCCAGATCGGCGCCGACAAGGTGTGTCTCGGCACAGCGGCGCTTGATGACCCACAACTGGTGGAGCGATCGGCGGCGAGGTTCGGCTCCCAATGCATCGTCGTAGCGATTGACGCTCGCCGTGAGGTTGACGGGATCCACCGGGTGTATAGCCATTCCGGAAGTTGCCCGACGACGCATACTGCGCAGGACTTTGCGGTGCGGATGGAGGCGATGGGCGCAGGCGAATTGCTGGTGCAATCGATCGACCGCGACGGAACTATGGCGGGCCTCGACATTGAGCTTGTAACCCATGTGGCCACAGCCTCATCGCTTCCGGTCATCGCCAGTGGGGGAGCGGGCACGTATGCGCACATGCTTGAAGGACTTCAGATTAACGGGGTAGGTGCCGTTGCGGCAGCAAGCATGTACCACTTCACGGAGCAAACGCCTGCCGAGGCCAAGGCTTACTTGGAAGGTCACGACGTTCCAGTGAGAAGGTGAGGTCGATTACACCTCAAAGCGTCCTAACCAGGAGCTGCCAAGCCTCGAATTGGACATTGAAGCAGCACACGAAACGCGACGCGGTGAATTTGATCTCGTTGAGGCGATCACAAGTCCTTTCCCCCTCTCGCTCCCGGTGCTCGACGATGATCTATGACCTTACCCAGAACCGAGGCGTAGAACCGTTTGCTAGAGTTCCAACCGAGAATTCCACTTAGGTCTGTTGGATTCAACATGGAGGAGTAGCCAAGCTGAATGTACGCTTCATCTCGAGCGGCTCGTTGGTCCAATCCGGCACCATGCAGCATCGGAAATGTCGAAACGAAGTCGGTCAGTTCCTCATTCTCGCCGCTTCGCGACATCGTTGGAGTCGCTGGAACGATTCGGATGCGCCGGCCCAAAGCTCCTGCGTACCAGATGGATGACCCGAGCTGATCGGCCAAAACCACTTCGTGCGACAATATCTCAGCGTACAGTCGAAATAGAAAAAGCGGATCGTCCCGGGTCCCGCAGCACACGATACGCCATCCAGCTTCGTCAAACGGATCGCGGAAACCTGGCCTATTGATATCCTGATAGAAGAGCGAGGCCGTAAACGGCCCTGTCTCCGTGGCTTCCACGTGTTCGACAAACCTACGATGATTGCGGTCAACTCGAAGTTCTCCTGCACTGTGGTAGGGAAAGCAAAGAGTCCCCCTACCCGGCGGGGTCCGCAACGATCCTCGACCAAGTAGGTCGATAAGGTAGAGGAACGGCGCACCAATAGACCGTGTGTTCGGGACGCCATTCTGCTTGGCTTCAGCAGCAAGCAGTTCGTTCCAGACCAATAGCGGAGCGGACGTCAATCGCCTATGACCGGAACCGTCCATCTCGGATCGCCAGCCGTGCATGAGGGATCCAAAGATGGCCGGCGGCTGAAGGTGCCCGCAATAGAGCGAAAGGATGTATTTGTGTCCGTACCAGTCGTTGTCGGGGATCATATTCTATAGGATACCCTTGTAGAAGAACGGCCAGCCACTGTATCCACCTCGAAAGTCGACATCGTACGATCGTGGATGTCCAGGTATCGTGGAACCGGTCGCGAACTGCAATCGCTGCCATCAAAGAGCGGGCAAGGGCTGAGCACGGTCGTGGGGCCCAGAACGATCAGGTTCTCAGACTGGTGTCACCAAGTTCCGATAGACCGATAGGAGTTGAGATGCGACGGCCACGCTGGTGTGGCGCGGAAGACTAGCGGCTTCGTGTTCGACGACACTGGTCCGGAATTTGGGATCACCCACTACGTCGCGGATCCGCTGGCCCCAAGCCACATGATCATGGGGGTCCAGGATCGCGCGCCGATCACCAACGACCTCGGGCAGGGCAGCGGCATCTGCGACGAGTACCGGAGTGCCCGCAACTATTGATTCAAGCGCTACGATCCCGAACCCTTCGATCAAGGATGGAACGGCTACGACCGCTGCATGGGTAAGGAGCCACCATTTGTCGTTGTCGTTGATCGGTCCAAGGAAGTGGATCGAGGCGGGCGAGGTACTTGCCAACTGCCGAAGTGTGGGTAGGCTCCCATGATCGGCTCCCGCGATCACGAGTTGGAGGTCGTTTGGCCACGTAGGCTCGTTACTCGCTCGGATGAGTACCTCAAGATTCTTACGCGGCTCAAGATGCCCGAGCGCTAGCAGGAAAGGTCGGTTAAAGAGGGAGGTCTCGGCACCCCGCCAAGGCGGCCTCGACGGAGTTTCGGCTTTGGGAGCGATAGGCGGAATGACTTGAACGTTGTCGGTCGACAAATATAGCTCGATTTCCTGCTTCATCCACAACGTGAGGCTGAAGATTGCGTCAGCTCTGCGGGCCTGTAGCGGCATCGCTGTGCGCCTATAGATGTCGGCGGCCGAGCGCAACTTCCAACCTGCCTTGTCGAACTCCCGGAGGTCGTGAAGCGAAACCACAATAGGGACTCTGGCCCGCTGTGGAATAGGCATGGACTCCACCTGGAGCACGTCGAGGTCGAACCGGCGAACGAATGACCGAGCAACCCTTGACGTATGGACCACCCGCCGAATCAAGCCCATCGGCGGGATGAGCATCGTGCGCTCAGGTGGGAGAGCCAGAAGTTCCCCCTCCGACTCGCTGGTCACCGCAGCGTAGATTTCGAGTTCCGTTTCGTTACTCAGCGCGCCAACCATGTCGCGGAGGCGGGTCCAGACTCCACTTGGGGAAGGTCCTACCCCAGGCAAAAACAGGCCGACTCGGATGGGTTCATGGCTCATGCCGCAAGCCGCCTTGGATGTGACGAGTGATCAACGGGAGCAGGCCAACGAGCCTCCAACAATCTGCAAATGAGGAGGGCCACGGAACTCACCAGTAAACAATACCTCGTGGGGAGCCGTCGTCGGCTTGCCGACCCATGGAATCGAGTGGCCACACGCGAGCTAACGAGCGGCGTCATAGCAAGCCGAGCGGAATCGACACTTCAGAACACTCCGCAGAGTCGGCCTGCCGTGCCAAATCCCAGATGCGATCCCATTCGCCTATGCACCTACCTAGCCTGCACGGCCCACAGTCTCGATGCGCCGTTCGACTATCCTTGGCCGGTGAGTAGAAACTGGCTCCTTTGAAGGCTTCGAGCCAACAGGTCGACAACCCTCACGGCGGTCGTACGTGCATTCGAGCGCTGCTAAGTCCACACGCTGGCCGCGTTGTGGGCATGTCTACGACATCGGCTGCTGGTGGACTCGTAGTGGCTCTCTCTTCCTCGTTGCATTGACGCGGGCTGCCTTAGACATATCGAAAGGAAGCTCAGCATCGTTCGAACTCGCCGGGGTGTTGACCGCCAGCCAGCATGGGGATGTGTTGGTCGTCTTGGGTGAGGATGGCTTTGGGGTGTGGGTGCTCATGTTGGATGTCCAAGCGTGCGGTGGGGGTGGGCTGGTGTTGGGTCAGCCGGTGGTTTCTTTGACGGCTTGTGGGGCTGAGGATTCGTTGACGATGCCGGTGTTGGTGGCGTAGGCGGCGAGAAGCGCTTGGACAGCGAGGTTGTTGACGGCGCGGGGCAGCCCCTGGAGGTTTGGTGGATCAGGCTGATGGCGTCCGCGCTGAAGAGGGTGTCGGTGCGGCCCTGCTAGGCCGGTGTGGTGTTCGACGTAGCTGGCGGTTTCTTCGGGGTCATGCCGGTGAGTTCGCAGCGCGGTGAGATGGGTTGGTCGTGCGCGGCGAACACCCCGAGTTTCATGCGTTGGCGGAGGGTGGGCGAGTCCAACGAGGAGACACGCGAAAGGTGATGTGGCGTCCATGTCCGCTGAGGTGAGAAGCCGAATCTCGTCGAGCTGTTCGCTCTGCAACATAAGTTCTTCATCGAATATGACGGTCACGGTTTTGTTGCGACCGCGAGCGCGTCGGTGGTTTGGGGCTCAGCGACGATTTGTGGAACCGGGGTGTCGGCCCCCGAGCGCGGTCACGGTCGCGGTGGCGGGGTGTGGTTAGTCGGAGGTGATCTCGTTGGTCATTGGGTCTCGTTTCGGCCATGGCTGTGCGGGCTGGTCTCCTGGCGTGGATGCAATGCTACTTCATGTGACCCATGCCGGATCCTGCAGAGGCAGGGGTCGTTCCACCCGCAACTGGATCACCTCCTTAGGTCGGACCGGTATGTACGATCAAGTCAGCGCCATTACAGATCCGATGGACGTTGAGAGCCCACCACATTGAACCCAAGCTGCCTCGTGTGCGGCCACGTTTCGGCATGGCCCTCCGTGCCCCAGGTTGACGGGCCATAGGGAGTCCATTCCTGGCGAGGCGTACCACGCGAAGGACGCCCGGACCTCCTGGGCGCAGATCGCAGGGGACCGAAAGCCAGCCTCCCAGCCCGCCCGTGTCGTCGGCGGATCACCGCGCGGCCAAATCGTGGATGACGTCCGGCGTTTGGCTCCGGGACCGTGATGAGTCTGCGTGTCGCCGCAGGGAGGTGGACACGCTGAGGCAGCCGATCGGTGCTTAACGATTCCGGTTGGCTGGGATGTCCCCGAATAGCGACTGCCGCTGGTGCCGTCGAAGCGATGTCCGCTTCCACTCCGATCGTCGCCACCAATGTCGGCGGCGTGAGAGGCTGCGGCGACGATGGGGAGCGGGCCCCCTGGTTCCCCGCCGTTTTGAAAGACGTATGTCTCCGCTCACTTCTCGCCGCTGGCGCGAGAACCAAATCACCCACCGACCGCTTAGGGTCCGCCGCGGGTTTAGTTGGACGTTTGGGGTGTGTGGCTGTAGGGTCGGACCGAGGCGCGGTGCCGGTCGCTGATCGCCCACTGGTGCAGCTTGGTCTGGATCTTCAGTACTCTCGCCTCGGCCTCATAAAGCGCCGGCCAAGAATCATCGATATTCACCAACGAACTCCTGACATTCCAGTCCCTTCACTACGAAACACGCTGAACCCCTTCGCGATGTGACCGGCTTTCCCGGCCTCGCACTACTACGGGTTCTCCGTCCCACCTGCTGCCAACAATCGGCAACGGACCTGCCCAACCCCCCGACCTGGCTGGCCGGAAGTGAGGGCAACAACAGGTGGTTCCCACGTTCACCATGCACCGGTAGACGGGGGAGGTGCCCAGCTATGCCCCTGCAACATCGTCACACCTACACCGCAGAGTTCGATGTGACCTCACCACTGGCACAATCAACCAGCTTCGGAGTCGCCCCGGAGGGCGTGCGTTGCAACCCGGCCCAGATCCGTCAGGTTAGAGCCGGTGGAACTCTTGAGGGGCTTTCACACTGGCTCCTTGCGCACACCTTCCCATCTTGTTTGCCGGACCCGGGCCGTCTGACAGTACCGACCCGTCCCGTCGTTGTCGGGGCTGCTTGCCGTCCTTCCCTGCGTTCCCAGGGTCAGACTGCCCCCAACTTCGGTAGGCTGCTGCGACAGCCCACCGGCGGAGCCCTTTCATCTCCGCCCGGTTTCATGGCGCCTCGTGGCGCACAATCGTGTAGTTACAGTCGCTATGCCAGTCATGTTTGGTGATCGGTATTGCGTTGAACTGAGCGTCGGTGATCAAACACCTCTGCACCCACTATCCGCCTAGATGAGTAGTTCCAAGGGGTAGCGGGGCTTGCCTGGGTTGGTGGGGCCGTTTCGCGTCTGAGAGTGACCTTGCGCGCGCTCCGCGCGAAGATCCACCACTCAGGGTGCGAGAGCGTCCAGGATCAGCGGTGATCACACACACCGGCCCTGGAGGACCTGCGAATGAACGCCAACCTGGACACCCTCGCAACAACACTTTACGTGAGGATCGACGACGCCCTGAAGGACCATCCCGAATGGGCACCCGAACGACCCGAGATCGGGATCCCCCCGAAACTGACCGACGCCGAACTGGTCACCCTCGCGATCATCCAAGCTCTCCTCGGGTTCACCTCCGAAGAACAGTTCCTCCGCCACGCCCGAGCCCACCTGCGTCCCTGGTTCCCCTACCTCCCCCAACGGTCCGGCTACAACAAACGGCTCCGGAACTCGGTGGTGCTGATGCAACACCTCATGGCCATGTTCCGCCGCGATTGTGAGACCTACCACGACGACCTCTGGCTCGTGGACTCCACCCCCGTCGAATGCGGCCGGTCCCGCGAAACCGCGAAACGTTCCGACCTGGCCGGGTGGGCCACCTACGGCTACTGCGCGTCGCATTCCCGATTCTTCTGGGGCCTCCGCCTGCATCTGATCTGCACCCCCTCTGGGCTCCCGATCGCCGCCGCGCTCACCGGCGCCAAAGGCGACCAAGGCGACGAACGAACCGCCGCGATCGCGATGTTGGACACCGACCCCGCCCTCCACCGGCCCGGCCAGAAACTCATGGCCGACAAGGGCTACCGCTCAGCAGCCTTCGAAGCCGAGCTGAACGCCCAAGGGATCACCCTGATCCGCCCCACCCGCAAAGACGAACCACCCCGTCCAGGCCAACGGTTCCTCAAGCCGTTCCGACAAATCATCGAGTCGGTCAACCAGACCCTCAAGGCACAACTCGACCTCGAACGACACGGCGGCCGCAAAGCCGAAGGGGTCTGCGCCCGGGTCATGCAACGCCTCCTCGCGCTCACCACAGCGATCTGGCACAACGAAACCACCCAACGGCCAGGACCAGCCCGTCACCTCACCCCATACGACCACTAACCGCGGTCAACACCCCTTGGAACTACTCATCTAGGTCAGGAGTCCTGGATCCCTACTCAAATCGCGAGCCCAAATCGGACTATTTCAGCACCCTGCTAGGCGTTGCCGAACGGCTATTGGGGCAGACCGGGTGATCGACGTAGCGGTCCGTTGGGTGCAACCCTCTCCGGCGGAGCTGTGTGAGACGTTGACGCGGAATCGCGGTTTGGAGATGGCGCACTCGGAAGTGCTGACCAACGGCTGGGGCCCGCCCATCTACTTACTTGATCCTCACGCACCGAGCCAGCGCCCGAAGAACGGGAACTCTTGCGGGCAGATGAGGTCTTGGTTCCTCAAGGGCACCGACCTCTGCTCGAACAGCCAGGCTGTCTCCGACCAGGCATGAGCCGTCCTCAACGACCAGCCCGGTCGCCAATACAACCGGAACTCGCCCACCCTGCGCCTCTATCCAACTTCGGCTAGCCTCACCCGCAGACAAACAGCGGTGCGAAAGGACTTCTATATGAGCCGATTCCCACGACGAGTAGCGAGGCTCGCACTGAAGGCCCAGGAGCTGGCAAAGTCGCAAGACGTCCTGTTGATGCGGTACTCCGACAGTAACTACCTTGGGCCACACCTACGGCGAGTAATCGAAGGTCTCGCTATTGATACAGTGCTGGATGTTGGCGCCAACACTGGCCAAACAGTGGTGGAGCTGCGAGAACTCGGCTTCTCCGGTTCCATCATCTCGTTCGAACCTACGCAGCTTCTGTTTGCTGGCCTCGTTGAGAGATTCGCTTCTGATCCTGCATGGACCGGACATCGGATTGCCCTTGGGGATCATGTTGGAGAGATGACGCTTCACCGATACGAAATGGAGGACATGAACTCCTTTTTGGCCCCAACCGAGTTTGGGTCCCAGAGGTTTCGAAGCCTGGCCGCGCCGCTCATTGCGGATGAAACAGTGCCGATCACCCGGTTGGACGAGGTTTGGGCTGACTTTGTGCCCCCAGGCCGAACACTCCTTAAGATAGATACACAGGGTTATGACCTTGAGGTGATCAAAGGAGCCGCGCAGTCTATGGAAAGTGTCGATGCAGTGCTCACGGAAGTACCGGTCAACCATATTTATGATGGAATGCCAAATGTTGTGGAAGTTTTCAGTAAGATGGAGAAGCTCGGATTTCAGCTGTCAGGCATCTTTCCAATCTCGCGTGACTTAGCTGGCCTTCGAATGATCGAAGGCAACTGCATGTTTGTGCGAACCGATGCGTTCGATTCGGAGGGCGCCGACTACGTGGGGCGAAACTGAAAGTCAGCCTGAAATTCGCTGAAGTGGCGAGTGGAGACTGTGGCGCGCTGCCATCGCAAGTGTTTCGGGTTCTCCTGACCTTTGTGTGGGTCCTCAAGCAGCCTGAACGGCTGTCGGGTGTGGGCCGGGGACTGGTGTTGGGCCGCAGCACAGGTTGATGGTTGAAAGGGCGGCTTCGGCGGTGTGGAAGCCGTGGGCTCGGGCGAAGATCGTGCGGATGGCGGAGTGGGTGCCTTCGTTGCGGGCGTTGGTGATCCCGTAGAACCAGGCGTTGGTGACCTCATCGAATCGTGACCGGATGGTTTTGGCGAGCTTGATGAACTGCGGGAGCTGGGACCGTTGCGCCCTCGAGATCCACCGGTCGAGAAGCCATCTGGAGTCGTCGAAGCTCAGGTCGTGGTCGGCGTAGATTGTCCGGAATGCCTCCTTGAGCTGGTAGGCCCGCCAGATCCCCCGCCCGAACCGTTTGATCTTCTTGAGCTGGGCGGCCTGGTTGTCGGTGAGGTTCTCGGGGTTGTGCAACAGCACGTAGCGGGTGGCCTTGAACACCTTCGCTGTTTCGGGGTCGACTTTCTTCATCTCAGCGACGAGATCGCGGCGGGTTTCGTCGAGGGCTTTGGTGGCCATGGCCACCGCGTGGAACGGATCGAGACAGATCGCCGCTGCGGGGGCTTTCTCGCGGACAGCTTTCGCGTAGGGGGCACCGAAATCCATCGAGATCGCTTCCAACTCGGCGGTTTTGTCGGGTCCGAGCTGCTCAAAGAACGCCTCCAGGGTGACCGCTGTGCGGCCTTTCGCACCCCAGATCACGTCGCCGGTGTCGTGATCGATCACGAGCGTCAAATATTTGTGGCCGCGTTTCCAGGAGATCTCATCGACTCCGATGTGGACGAGCCCTTCGAGGCGGGAGAGGTCTGGTGTGGTGGGGACTACCCGTTCGATGATCTTGTTGACGGTCCGCCATGCGACCCGGCACAACACGGTGGCGGCGGTGCGGTCCATCGAGGTGACGCACCAGACGACGAGGTTCTCGAAGTCGCGGGTGACCCGTGCGCCGGGGCGGGCGAACGGGACCTGTTCGATGCGGACCCCGTGGGTTGGGCATGACAGCCGTCGCAGCGAGCACGCAATGACCAGCGGCTGGCCGCAGATGTCGAGGTGCCGCCAGTGTGAGGGTTTGGGGCGGTGGTCGTAGATCGCCCGGGTCGTGAACGTGCAGTCGGGGCATCTGAGCCGTTGGCGGGCGAGGCGGACGGTGACGACGATCTGGTCGGGTTGGAAGGCGACGGCCTGCACGAAGGTGGCGTTGAGCCCCAAAAGCTTGTTGAATACGGTGGTGGCGCGCACGGGTGATCTCCGTTCGATGATGGTCGTAGAACAACCCTCATTCTGACCGGGCAGCCTGTGCGCGTCACACCCGGCCGTTGAACCCCGCACCTCACCGCCCTACCGGCCGCTCCCACCAACGAATCCGCCGTTCTCAGCCCGAAATCAGGCCCACACGAACGTCAGGAGCGCCGTGTTTCGTGGGTTCACAAAGGATGCGCCTCTGACTCTAAAGCGGCGCGTCGAAAATGAGAAGCCCGGCTTGTCAAGCGGCGGTGGTTCTGAGGGCTTGTAGGGCGTCGCGGCACGCTGGGTTGTAGGGCTGGTTGTCTTGTCAGATGATATGCGTATAGGTACGGCGAGCATGCGATCAGCGTGGGGATGGCGTTTGCTGGCTGAGCTGGCGACAGCGCCAGAAGGCCTTTGGGGATATATCTCTAGACTCGCTGGCGAAGGAGCACGTTACGTTTCGGGAGCTGCCAGTTGATTCTTGCCGGTGATTTCAGGTCGGAGGTGTCCTGAGGATTTCCGACAGTGGGTGATTGATAGCTTCGGCCGACGCAAGGAATCCAACATGGCAATCAGGCGAACGAGACACGGCAGGTTCTAACGGTCAGTGCACGCGAGTGCTTCAGCGTAGCGCTCACCGGCTGACTGAAGGCCGTATTGGCGGCGTGGCTGGGCGTTGAGGACACCGCACGCGTGGTCGTAGTCGGCCTGGCTGTAGTCGCGCAGGTCGGTGCCCTTAGGGAACCAGAAACGCAGCTGACGGTTGGAGTTCTCGTTCTTCGGACGCTGCCACGGTGAGTGAGGATCACAGAAGAACACCGGCAGGCCCCACCCGTTCGTGAGGACCTCCCAGTGGGCCATCTCGGTGCCCCGATCCCACGTCTGTTGGACGCCACGCTGGATGGGCACGGCGGTGACATTCAAGGTGGGCACCAAATCGGGGCATGCGAGAACGACGCCACTGCGATCAGACCGTTTTTGGGCGATTCCAGGACTCCTGACCCAATGAGGTGAAATTTGTTGGTGTGGCAGGGATTTGGGCTTGTTTTC
>MTKZ01007145.1_pt2 | contig 13590 bp, 11 predicted proteins | sample 1042781 | NCBI WGS metagenome assembly MTKZ01 (sample SAMN06212207, study PRJNA360539) | anaerobic digester metagenome | biome: Wastewater treatment plant; material: sludge; isolation source: anaerobic digester fed with sludge from wastewater treatment plant | place: Denmark: WWTP Viborg ...
ACATCCAAGAGTACTATGTTGATCGGTTTGACACAGTGTGTCTCACGGTCTAAACTAATATCAATTATCACAAGATCAGGAGAGTGCCCACATGGAACAAAAAGCCGGCGCGCAGATCGGTACCAGAGCCTTCATCCAGTCCGCCCTCATCCTGCTGGTGCTGATGATCGCGGCGGGCGTCCTCACCCGCGTGCTTCCCGCCGGTGAATACGATCGCTATGAGGAGGCAGGTCGTGTATTGATCGACCCGGCTTCTTACCGCGCCATTGACCGCCCCGATTACCCGGTCTGGCGCTGGTTCACCGCCCCGCTCGAGGTGCTGTGGGGGCCTGATAGCCTGATCATCATCACCATCATCGTTTTCATCCTGCTGGTCAGCGGCGCCTTCGCCGTGCTCGAAAAAGCCGGCATTCTCACGGCTGTGCTTTCCGGCATTGTCAACCGTTTTCGCGAAAAACGATACACCCTGCTGCTGGTGGTCTCCCTGTTCTTCATGCTGCTGGGTGCTTTTTTCGGCATCCTGGAGGAGATCGTGCCGCTGGTGCCCATCATGATCGCCCTGGCTGTCTCGCTGGGTTGGGATCCTCTCGTGGGGCTGGGCATGAGCGTGCTGGCCACCAACATCGGTTTTTCGGCCGCCATCACCAATCCATTCACCATCGGGGTGGCGCAAAAACTGGCCGGTCTGCCGCTCTTCTCCGGCGTGCTGCTGCGCGTACCCGTTTTCATCGTCTTCTACGGCCTGCTGGCGTGGTTCCTGCTCACCTATGCCAGGCGCATCGACCGCGACCCCGCCGCCTCGCTGGTTTACAAGGAAAGCCGGGCTGCGGCTGAAAAATACAAGCATCTCGACCTCAGCAGCGCGGCTGCCAACCCGCGCACCGGCCGGGCCGCCCTCGTCTTCGGTCTTTTCATGCTGCTCATCATTGGGGTTCTCTTGGCTGGTCCTTTTGTGCCCGCCATTTCTGATTACACCCTGCCCCTGGTCGGTGTGCTCTTTTTCATCGGCGGGTTGGTTAGCGGTATCGTCTCCGGGGCCGGCGGCAAACTGATCGGCAAAGCGCTGAAGGAAGGCGTGCTTGGACTGGCTCCCGGCATCCCGCTCATCCTCATGGCGGCCAGCACCAAGTACATCGTTTCCAGCGGAAAGGTGATCGACACCATCCTGCACGGCACCACCACCCTGCTCGAAGGCGCTTCTCCACTTGCCGCGGTGCTGATCATGTTCCTGCTCGCGCTGCTGGTGGAGTTTTTCGTCGCGTCGTCCGGCGCCAAGGCCGTGCTGATGATGCCTATCCTGCTGCCCCTGGCTGACCTGCTGGGCGTCACCCGCCAGCTCACCGTCAGCGCCTACTGCTTTGGCGACGGCTTTACCAACCTGGCTTACCCCACCAACGCCATCCTGCTCATCTGCCTTGGGCTGGCTTCCATCAGTTACGGTAAGTGGATGCGCTTCACCGCCAGGCTGTGGCTGTTGATCTTCCCCCTGGTGGCTTTATTCCTGTGGATCGGCACGCTGATCGGGTTCGGCCCGTTCTAAGCGACCTTTAATTGCTCAACAATCTATTTCAACTTCATTACTGATCAGGTGATAGTTCCCGTTGTACCAGGCTTTAACAGACACAAAGTAGTGTCCACTAACAAAATAGCGATACTTCGTTTCCCCTTCCGCAATCCGTTCGAGCACGGAATAACCATCCTCGTCTTTCACCACCCAGGTGAGATTCGTAACCGGGTCTTTACCGGTCACCTCGCCGCGTTCCACGCCGCAGCCATCCTCTGCCACCTTCAGCGTAACCTGCGCATCGGGCACCGGGTTGGGGGTTTCCACGCTTGCCAGTGAGCGCAGCGTTCCCCGCGCCAGCAGCAGCGCTAGCCCGACCAGCGTAACTACCAGCAGTCCCGCCAGGAACCCCCACAGAAGGAACCACCAGCGGCTGAGCGGTTTTTTCTCTTTTGTTGTTGACGGTATGTTCTGCATGCCGATCCCTCCAGTTGCCATTCAACAATCCAGATCACTTATTAATCATATCGGAATTTCGCATAATTGAGCATTAGTCGCTCGTTATTGCAATATTTCACCCGGATATTGACATTCTCTCTTTACCGGATGTAGAATATAGAATATTAGTTCTATTATTTAACGATTACGAGTACCCTTAACCATTGGAGACTGAATGACCCGCCTGCTGTACCTGCCGGATGACGCGACTGTCATCCAACTCGAAGTCGACCTTTCCCCCGCCGAACTCGTCGCTGCCGTTGATGCCGGTTTACGCCCCCTGCCCATCCTGCGCAGCGCTCCAGCCGGCAAACTCACCGCAATAAAGGTAAACGCCACGGTCATCATTGCTCCGGTTCGTCAGCCCGGGCGCCCCAGACGCGCCGCTGAAAGGAACGACCTCACCCGCCGTCAGCGCCAGGTGCTCGAACTCTCCTCACGCGGATTCACCAGCACGGAGATCGCCGGCATGCTCGATCTTTCGCGCCGCGCGGTCAATTACCACCTCAGCCAGGTGCGCAAACGCATCCGCGGTGAACTGCCCGTGCTGCCCGCCTCAGACCTCGATGACTTCACTGAACAATTATGAGATTATTTTCTGCCACACCTGGTAGAGCCCCAGCCTCTCCCCCTGGCCGTCAGACTCAAACTCATCCACGATCTCGAATCCCGCCCGTTGCGCTAGCCCACCCAGCTCCTCCCGCGAGAAGAGATGCACGTAGCGCAGCCCGGGTTCCTTATCCTGGTCGTCGCATAGATGCCGCCAATCCAGCAGCGTATCGCCTTCTTCCACATCACTATCCCTCAATCCCGCCAGCTCCCAGGGTTTCACCCGCGCCATCAGCTTCGGGCTGTGCTGGAATTGCCACACCGAATGGATGAACCACCCACCCGGTTTGATCAGAGCGGCTGCCTGTTTCAACAGATCCTGCCGGTACGCTATCCCCGGGATGTGATGCAGCGCGGCGAAGCACACCGCGCCGTCAAACAGTCTGTCGGTCAATCCCGCTGACCAATCCACCGCCGCCAGGTCCACCCGTTTGAAGGTGATCTTCAACCCATCCCCGGGCGGATTCTCCGCCAGCAGTCGTTGCGCTTCCTCCAGCAGCGGCTCGCTGAAATCAATTCCCAGGTAAGATCCTTTCAACCCGGCGCTGCTCCAGGCTTGCGCCAGCACCCCGCCCCCGCAGCCGATATCCAGCCAGTCGCCATCGCGGATCCACTCATTCAGCACCCGCCGCACCCCCGGCTGGATGCGCCGCCGCGTCTGAGCGAAAGCCCGCCCGAATCTCTGGTAGAATTCCTGGTTGATGGTGTGCAGTTTTTCAATGGTCTCTGGTTGCATACCCACCATTATACATTCCTATGAAAACTACCGAACGGACCGAGAACTGGCGCAAGGCGCGCCACTACACTCCCGAACAACTCCTGAAGGCGCGCGTGGTGCTGGAGGAGGTTCGCGCTGGCATCCGCCTGGACCGCGCTCTGCGCGCCAACCCCATGCCCGACGGCCGCCTCATCGCCAAGCACATCCTGGTGGCGGCTTATCGCCAGTTGGTGGAGGAGGGCGAATGGCCGGAAGACCCGTCCTTCCTTTCCCGCATCCGCATGAAGCCGGTGCGCACGCTTTCAGGCGTGACCACGGTCACCGTGCTCACCAAAAAAGCACCCTGCCCCGGTGACTGCATCTTCTGCCCCACGGAAAAGGAGATGCCCAAGAGTTACCTGGCGGATGAACCCGGCGCGGCCCGCGCTTATCAGAACCATTTTGATCCCTTCGACCAGGTCACCTCGCGCATTAACGAATACGCAGCGGTTGGTCATCCCAATGACAAGATCGAGCTGCTCGTGCTCGGCGGCAGCTGGAGCTGTTACCCTCGCCCCTACCAGGAATGGTTCATCCGGCGTTGTTTTCACGCCATGAACGCTGACAGCCTGCCCGCGGATGCCCTGCCGCAAAACACCGCTGAGCCTGCCCCACAGGACACCACATTCATGAATCTGGCAGAACTGCAACGCGCTCACGCCCTCGACGAAAGCGCCAACCACCGCAACGTAGGGCTGGTCATCGAGACCCGCCCGGATGACATTGACCGCGATGAGCTGGTCTGGTTGCGCCGCCTGGGCGTGACCAAGCTGCAGATGGGCGCGCAAAGCCTGGATGACCGCGTCCTCGCGCTCAACAAACGCGGTCACAGCAGCGCTGATACGCTGCGCGCAGTGACACTGCTGCGCGCTGCCGGCTTCAAGATCGTGCTGCATTGGATGCCCAACCTGCTCGGCGCCACGCCTGAATCTGACCGCGCAGATTTCGCCCGCCTGTGGGAGGATGGCTATGCCCCGGATGAGATCAAGATCTATCCCACGCAGCTCCTTGAATCCGCCGAGTTGTACCGCTACTGGCAGCGCGGCGAGTATACCCCTTACACCACTGAGCAGCTGGTGGATCTGATCGCCGATATCAAACCTCTCATCCCGCCTTACTGCCGCGTCAACCGCATCATACGCGACATTCCCTCCTTTCACGTGGTCGAGGGAAACCGCCGCACCAGCCTGCGCCAGGATGCGCAGCGTGAGATGGAGCGCCGCGGCACGCGCTGCCGATGTATCCGCTGCCGTGAAGTGCGCGGCCAGGTGGTGGATTCCGCAGCCCTTACTTATAACGATCACATCTATACCCCCGCTGTATCAGAAGAGCATTTCCTTTCTCTTAATACCTCCTCTGATCAGCTGGCGGGATATTTGCGGCTGTCCTTCCCTCGCAGCGGCTCACCCGACCTGGCCATCCCTGAGCTGCAGGATGCCGCCATCATCCGCGAGGTGCACGTTTACGGGCAGTCGCTGCCGGTTGGCAGTGAGCGCGCAGGGGCCGCGCAGCACAGCGGGCTGGGCACGCGCCTGCTGGAAGAGGCCGCCCGCCTTACCCACGAAAAGGGGCTCCAGCACCTCGCTGTCATCGCCGCGGTGGGTACGCGCCCCTACTACGCCGCGCGCGGTTTCGTCCAGCACGAACTTTACATGGTGAAAGAGATTTGATTAAAAAGAAAGAGGCCGCTCCAATCAGGCACAGCCTCTTTCAACTAATTACTAATCTCTATTCTCTACTCACTATTCACTTTTTTCTAATCACTAATCTCTACTCACTCGTATTGTTAAAGAACCAGTTGTAAGCGTAAAAGCCATCTTCCGTGGCCAGGCGAATGGCAATGCGGTAACTGCCCGCCAGGTCAGCCGGGATCTTGAAGGTCTGCCCGCTGAAGTCGCCGCCCGTGCCTGAAGTATAGCTGCCCGCTGCGATCCCGCCGATACCATACGTGCCGTAAGCACCCATGGTCACTGCGAAGGTCTTACCCGCCGGGAAGTTCTTGCCGCTGAGCGTCACCGAGCCGTCGCGCACCACCGCATCGATCGCGATGGTCGGGATGCCCGTGTACGCCGGGGTCTCGGGTCCGGCAGCCGGCGCGCCGGTGGAGTTATTCCAGAACCAGTTGTAGGCGTAGAACCCTTCCGGGCTGTCAATACGGATGGCGATCTTTTCTTTGTCTGCCAGCCCCGCCGGGATAGTGAAGGTCTTCTTGACCGTGCCACCCTCACCTGACTCGAACGTGCCCGCTTCGATACCACCCAGCGCCATGGTCATGTACTCACCCATCTTCACCGTAAAGGTTTGTCCGGCTGGCAGATTTTTGATCTTGATGTCCACCGCGGTATTGCGCTCCACGTCTGTGATCACGAGGGTCGGGTAACCGGAGTATCCTCCGCTCACGGCAGCCTCTTCCTTCACCGGTGCAGTGCTGTTGTAGAACCAGTTGTACGCGTAATAGCCTTTGGGGCTGTCCAGTCGGATGGCGATCCTCTTCGCGCCTTTCAATTCAGCCGGAATGTCAAACTTCGCGGTGATCTTTTCCGTGCTTTTCTCAATTTTGCCGACCACGATGCCGCCCAGGCCATAAGTGCCGTAGACACCCATCTTTACAGTGAATTCCTGATCAGCCGGAAAGTTGATTCCCGCGATCGTTACGCTCTTGTCTACCTCCACCGCCTCGATCGAGATCGAAGGCGTTGAAGAGGCCTGGCTGACGCCAGTTACTCCCGCCGCGAGGGCGAGCGCCAGGATCAACGGAACTGCATACCGGAATAAATTGAACCTGGAATGGACTTTCATTTGTTCCTCCTTTTCTAACTTTCCTGATCCATACGCAGTTGCTTCTCTGAGAGGGCAACCACGCCAACGATAAAAAAAGCCAGCCGGTTACAGCCGGCTGGCAACTTCACTTAAGGATTGGTTACCCGGGGGGCTAACCAGAGCGCGATGTCGTCAGTTGAGTCTCCCTTGCTGCTCACTTTCAAGATCAGCCGTACGGTCTTGCCCTTCAGGGCAGAAAGGTCCACATCCGCGGAGATCGAACTGCCGTTATTGATATCCCAGGAACCCAGCGATCCACTCGTCTCACTGCCGCCAATTTCGTTGTAGAGCAGCTCGTAGGTGACCGAGCATTTCGGGGCTTTGTTGGCGCAGATCAGCAGCGACCTGAAGCGGTAACCCTTCTCGATCTTCAACTTGGGGAACTTGCCCATGATCATGCCATCACCGCCTTTGGCGGGCACCGTGTAAATGGCGCCTTCATCGTCCTTTGTGCCGTCCCACAAAACGGGGGCGTAGGAGCGCGTTACAGAACCTGTCGCGGTGTCGATCTTTGAGCTCGGGCAGCTGATCTCGCCGCCGTTCGTCCGCCACGCGGCTGAGCAGTATTCCTTGGCCATATCGTAGACCGTATCAGGATCCTTGCTTGCGGGTGTTTTTTCCACGTTGATGTTCACGGTGAGCGCCACGTTGTAATCAGCGCCTACACCGAAGACGGTGCCATTGGCCGCTTTGAGCATCCAGCTGCCACTGTAACTGCCCTTGTCTGATGGGGCGACCATTTCCACTGACAGGTTCACTGTCTCACCAGGGTTCACATTGTTGGGGAACGCGATCGCGCTGGCCGCCTGCATCTGGTTTCCGCCAAAGAAGAAGATCTTGTATTCCTTCGTCCACGAGCAGGTACCCACGTTCTTCACCTTCCAGGTCTTCAAGAATGTAGCTCCTGCGTCAACCTTGCTCCAATCCGGAATGGTCACGTCCTCGATATACTTCGCCGCGTTGCATGGAATGGGGATCGGCGTCTTGGTGGGCGGGACTGGTGTATTAACAGGGGGCGCTGGTGTGAAGGTAGGGATCGGTGTGTTTGTCGGCAGCTGCGTGCTCGTCGCTCCCGGCTCAACCGGCGCGCCGGCGGTATTGGTCGGCGCGATCTGCGTCAATCGCCCTACCATCGTTTCATAGGCAGATTGGGTGAACCTGGCTGAGATGGTGGCAGCCGCGATCGTTTCGATCTGCGCGAAATCCTCGGTGTTGTCCTGCCCGACGATATCCAGCAGGTTGCACGAGGTCATGGCCAGCATCAGCACGGCCACAACAGTCAGAGTTTTAATTAGGATCTTTTTATTCATGGCACATCTCCTTCATTGTCCTGCTTAAGACGTACCTATACAAAAATAGTTCCCCCCTACTAAGATTGTTAAGCGCAAAACCGCCTTGCAGGCGTAGTATACAGTCGCAGGCGGTTTAATTCAATACGATTTTTTATTTTACACGAAAAAAGGCTGTGTCGATCCCGTCCAGGGTCAAAACCAGCTTGTCCTCTTTTACCCGGTAGGTCATGCGCTGCTCCGGGATGCTCCCGTCAGCCGAAGCCAGGAAGATGATCACATCCGGATCCTCCCGCTTGAATTTCATCGTGATGCTGGCGTCATTGAGGCTCATGATCACCTCATCATCGGAGTTGAGCTCCATCACCACCCCGGAGTTCGGTTCCATCCATGTGCCCAACAGCGGGTCGTTGCTGCCGCAGCCGCTGCTCAACAGCAGCACCAAAATCATTGTGATCAAGAAAACTCTTTTCAAGCGTACCTTCCTGTCAATTTCCAAGTTTACCACGCCTCGGCACAAGGACAAGATGATTACGATTTTGGAACCTTCCTGTCAAAATTATGACCTTTTTCCCATGACTGTACAATTTTTTTATGTATACTGGTAAGATAACAACATAATATTAGTGAATGTTTGAGGAGTAAACGATGAAAAGAGTGATCGTCACAACCGATTCCACCGCGTACCTTCCCCAAAGCTACATCGACGAGTTGAACGTTAAGGTTGTCCCGCTCACGCTCAATTGGAATGGTGTGGACTATCGTGACGGAATCGATATTCAGCCGGATGAGTTTTACACCCGCCTGGCAAAAAGCAGCACCCTGCCCACCACCAGCCAGACCCCGGTTGCCACTTACGTCTCACTTTTTAAAGAGCTGCTGGACGAGGATTACGCCGTTCTCGCCATGCCCATCAGCTCCGGTATTTCCGGCTCCTACGACTCTGCCCTGCAGGCGTGGAAGACCTTCGGTGATGCGCCCATTCAGGTCATCGATACCCGCCTGGTTTCCATGGCGCTCAGCTTCCAGGTGCTGGCGGCCGCCCGCGCCGCCCGCGACGGCGCCTCCCTGGAGGAATGCAAGCAGGTCGCGCTCGAAGCTTACAAACACATTGGCGTCTATTTTGTGGTGGACACGCTCAAGTACCTGCACGCCGGCGGACGCATCGGCGGCGGCAAGCGCTTCATGGGCACCACGCTCAACATCAAGCCCATCCTTGAGATCCGCGAGGGCAAGATCGAAGCGGTCAGGAGCGTTATTTCGATCAACAAAGCCCTCGAAGCCATGGTGCAGCTGGTGGAGAAGGATATCGACGGCCGCAAACCGGTGCGCGTTTCCGTATTCCACGCCCTGGCGGAGGAGCGGGCCCGCGCGCTGCTGGACGACATTACCCGCCGCTTCAACGCCGACGAATCCATTCTCAGCTACGTCAGCCCGGTCATCGGCAGCCACGTCGGCCCCGGCACCCTCAGCATCGCCTACATGGCGGGGATGTAATTCACGAACTCGCGAAAAGCTCCGGCCAGCCCGGGGCTTTTTTGTTTGGGCTATAATTTCTTCAAACATACTGCTCTTGGAGGCGCTCATGCCCGAAGCCAGTTTCCATTTCCCCCGCTCTTTCCTGTGGGGATCCGCCACCGCCGCGCACCAGGTGGAGGGCGGCAACACCAACAATAACTGGGCGCGCTGGGAGAGTGAACCCGGCCGCATCATTCACGATCAGAAGGCCGGCCTGGCTTGCGACTGGTGGGGCGGGCGCTGGCGCGAAGACCTGGCGCGCGCGCGTGACACCGGTCAGAACGCGCACCGCCTTTCCATTGAATGGAGCCGCGTGCAGCCCGCGCCCGACCGCTGGGATGATGAAGCCCTCGCCCGCTATGTGGAGATCGCGCGCTGGCTGGTCGATAACGGCATGACCCCCATGGTCACCCTGCACCACTTCTCCGACCCACTCTGGCTGGTGGAGTTGGGCGGCTGGGAGAACGATGACACCCCCGCCCATTTTGCCCGCTTCGTGCGCCGCGCCGTCACCGCCCTCAAGGATCACGTCAGCCTGTGGACAACCGTCAACGAGCCCAATGTCTACGCCCTCAGCGGCTGGGTGGAAGGCCTCTTCCCGCCCGGCAAGCGCGACCTCGCCCTCGCCGCGCGCGTGGTGGTCAACCTCATCCGCGGGCACACCGCCGCTTACCGTGTCATCCACGAGCTGCAGCCGCACGCCCGCGCCGGTGTTGCCACCAACTACCGCAGTTTCGCCCCGGCGCACCCCCATAACCCCCTCGACCGCATTCCGCTGAACTTCCAGAACCAGCTCTTCAACCGCGCCTTCAATGACTGCCTCACCACCGGCATGCTCAACCTCGCGCTCAAGAAGTTCTCCATCCCCGAGGCGGCCGGCACGCAGGATTTCATCGGCTTGAATTACTACTCGCGCGATATGGTCGCCTTTGACCTGCTCAAGCCCGCTGAGATGTTCGGGCGGCGTTTTTACCCCGCCGATGCCGCGCTCAGCTCCACCGGCTTCATCGCCAACGTGCCCGCCGGTATGTGGGACGGGCTCAAGTGGGCGCACGGTTACGCCCTGCCCATCTTCGTTACCGAGAACGGTGTGGAGGACGACACCGATACCCTGCGCCCGCGCTACCTCATTGAGCACCTGCACCAGGTGTGGCGCGCCGCCAATTTCAACTGGCAGCTCAAGGGCTACTTCCACTGGTCGCTGGTGGATAACTTCGAATGGGAGCGCGGCTGGACGCAGCGCTTCGGTTTGTGGGGATTGGATGTGGACACCCAGGCGCGCGTGCGCCGCCCCAGCGTGGACCTCTACGCGGAGATCTGCCGCGAGAACGGCATCTCAAGTGACATGGTTGCCAGGTACGCCCCCGCCGTTTTCGACCGTCTCTTCCCATCAACATAACGTATAATCAGGATAGATTGATCCAGAGGAGGATATCAAATGGCAACATACAAGTTTTTAAGTGATGAATGGGTTAGCGAAACCGCCAAGGTGCTCAAGACCAGCGTGACCCCCGCGGCAACCGACAGCGCCACTCTGTCCATCGCCATGACCGTGCAGAAATGCCCCGATGGCAAGGAAAAGACCCTCGTGTTCGAGACCGACAAGGGCACGCTAAAAACCTTCAAATTGGCCGATCCGGCGCTGGCAAAGACCGAGTTTGGCATCACCGGCGATTACGCCACTTTCCAGAAGGTGTTCAAGGGGCAGCTCGATCCCACCGGCGCCATCATGGGCGGCGAGCTCAAGTTCCGCGGCAACATGCTCAAGGCCATGGGGCTGGTCAAAGGCCTCACCCCGCTGTTCACCGTCCTGGGCAAGATCCCCACCGAGTTCTAAACAGCGAACCACGCAACACACGATTTTACACCGTAGGGGCACAGCGTCGCTGTGCCCTGATTTTGTCCACGAATACATGGCTCATTGAACAAACCAGTATACGTTTCACGAATTTACACCCCACTCGAAAAAGCATCTCGTACCTCTCGATTTGCTCGGGTATGCAAACATCGCAGGGGCGCACCCATGGCATAAAGATCATGCCAGGGCAGGCAGTTCGCGCGAAATGGATCTTGTAGGGTGGGTTGTAAACCCACCATTAAGAGGTTTAAAGGTGGGATCGTTGAACCCGCCCTACGAATAACTGCAATTAACCACGAAACACACGAAAATCACGAACGTAAGTAGGGGCACAGCGACGCTGTGCCCTATTTGATTTGACCGCACCAAGTTAATCGTGAGGCCTTACTTAGTAAACAAAGATTATATGCTTCGTCGGACGTACACCTTCCCGCAATCATGGTTTCGATAACTGTTGGAACAAATCAAAAACAAATCCAGAATTGTAAGGTCGCCAAATCGCAATCCTGGCTCATGTGACTGGACAAGGACAGGCAGCCCTGAAATGAACTTTTTACGGGGTGAACCTAGAAGATTCGCGGCTATTCAGTTATTAAAGAACAGCGGGGTCAGCATATTATTATAGAACATTAATTCTATTTTGTCAAGGGTTTTATGGAATTTTAAGAAAGTATTTAAACTACCAAGCAGAGATAGGGATTAATGCCGGGTTCGATGAGCTCACAATACGAACCTGCAAGGTAAAAACGTAACGATGGTCGAGAGTGTATAATGATTATTCGAGAATGACGATATAGATTAATCAGGCGGGAAGGCGTTATGAGCAAAGAAGCACAAGCGAGAATCAAGATCAACCAGAGGCTTGAGGAATCAGGGTGGCGGTTCCTGGACAGCAAGGATGGACCAGCGAATATTCAACTTGAGCCAGCGGTCACGCTTAAGAACCGGGACCTGGACGAGCTGGGTGAGGATTTTGAGAAGACCAAAAAGGGGTTTATCGATTTCCTGCTCCTGGACGAGCGCGGACACCCGCTAGTTGTGCTGGAAGCCAAACGCGAGGAGCTAAACCCACTGACCGGAAAAGAACAAGCCAGAAAATACGCCCGATCGATGAACAGCCGGTTTGTGATCCTTTCAAACGGGAACATTCATTACTTCTGGGATCTTGAACGGGGAAACCCGTATTTAATCACGAAGTTCCCGGAACCGTGGTCGGTAGTGGGGTACCACACCCACAAACCTAACCCGGAGCAACTGGTTAAGGAAGTGGTCGAAAGCGATTACATTGTACTCACACAAAAACCGAACTATAAGAACGATGCGGGGTGGAAAAACGAGGAAGAACGACCTGAGTACATAAACTCAAACAAGATCAGGTTCTTAAGGGATTTTCAATTAAGAGCGATCCATGCCTTACAACGAAGTGCAGAAGCGGGTAACGACCGATATCTGTTTGAAATGGCGACGGGAACCGGAAAGACCTTAACCGCGGCAGCTGTGATCAAGCTATTCCTGCGAACGAAAAACGCGCACCGGGTGCTCTTTTTGGTAGACAGGCTGGAACTGGAAGACCAGGCGCAGACTGCTTTCAAGGACTTATTAAAAAACGATTTCAAATCAGTTATTTACAAGGAAAACAGAGGGGATTGGCGCAAGGCAGAGATCGTGGTTTCAACTGTTCAATCGCTTATGTTCAACAACAAGTACCGGCGATTGTTTTCCCCGACGGATTTTGATCTGATCATTTCGGATGAGGCACATCGTTCGATCGGTGGCAACGCGAGATCGGTGTTCGAGTATTTCGTGGGCTACAAACTCGGGTTGACCGCGACGCCCAAGGATTACCTGAAGAAACTTGACGCGGCGCAGAGCGACCCGCGGGAACTGGAACGACGAATTTTGCTGGACACTTACAAGACATTCGGCTGTGAGAACGGGCAACCAACTTTCCGGTACTCACTGATCGATGGGGTAAGAGATGGTTTTCTGGTGAACCCGATCGTGGTGGACGCGCGGACGGACATCACCGCGCAGCTGCTTTCGGATAAGGGATACGCGGTAGTTATCCCATTGGAAGACGGAGAAACACAGGAAGAAACCTACATCGGGCGGGATTTTGAGAAAAAATTCTTCTCAGAAGCCACGAACCGAGTTTTCTGCAAAGCTTTTTTGGACAACGCGCTGAAAGACCCGATCACCGGCGAGATCGGGAAAAGCATAGTGTTCGCCGTAAGCCAAAATCACGCCGCAAAACTGGCGCAGATCCTGAACGAAGAGGCTGAGGCGAGGTTCCCGGGCAAGTATAAATCGGATTTCGCGCTGCAGGTGACCTCAAACGTGATGGACGCACAGCAGTTCACGATCAACTTCGCCAACAATAACCTTAACAGACATTCCAATTATCTGCCGGGGTACCAGACGAGCAAAACACGGGTGTGCGTGACAGTGGGGATGATGACGACGGGTTACAACTGCACAGACCTGCTGAACCTGTGCCTGATGCGACCGGTGTTCTCACCAACGGATTTCATCCAGATCAAAGGACGCGGGACACGCAAACACGATTTCTCAAATGAGCTGAGAGACAGACGCATTAAAGAAGAAGCGGGAAAGGTCGAAAAAGAGCATTTCAAGCTATTCGATTACTTCGCCAACTGTGAATACTTTGAGACCGAATACAACTACGACGAGGTGTTGCAACTGCCACGACCTTCCAGCAAACCCCCCATTGACCCGC
>MTKZ01028203.1_pt1 | contig 13585 bp, 9 predicted proteins | sample 1042781 | NCBI WGS metagenome assembly MTKZ01 (sample SAMN06212207, study PRJNA360539) | anaerobic digester metagenome | biome: Wastewater treatment plant; material: sludge; isolation source: anaerobic digester fed with sludge from wastewater treatment plant | place: Denmark: WWTP Viborg ...
AACAAGCGGGGGTCTGGCGCGGGCAGGTTAAGCTGAGCGAAGCGGATACGCTCATTGATTGTGTTACCTGATTTTTCAGTACCTCTTTCAGTACCTCGGAAGGGTCGCATTCCAGTAAGAAGTTCGAAAAGCAGGACACCCAGGGCATAGATGTCCGTTTCTCTGGTGACAGTGTTACCGAGGATCTGCTCAGGTGCCATGTAAGCAGGAGTGCCTGCACCTGGCATCGCAGTGACATCGCTATCCGCATGCCTGGCAATACCGAAATCGCCAAGATAGACATGACCGCCCTGGTCGATCATGACATTGGCAGCCTTGATATCGCAGTGGATCACATCGTTGTTATGGGCATATCCCACAGCTGAGCACAATGCTTTGATGATGCAGAGGATGTCCTGGGAAGGCAGAATGGATCCAGAGGACTGTGAGAGGACCTCTTTGAGGGTAGGTCCATCGATGTAACGTTCCAGCAAGAAAATGAGAGAAGGGGTCTGGTAGAGACCGTAAAAAGGGATGATGTTGGGATGTTCGAGTTTTCTGAGGGCGCGGGCTTCTCGTTTGAAACGTTCAAAGATGACAGAGTCTTCCGCCAGGTCAGCATGCAGGACCTTCATGGCGAGAGGGACATTTCGTTTGAGGTCCCAGACACGAAAAACGGTGCCCATCCCGCCTGCAGAAATGAAAGCATCGACCCGGAACTGGTTAGCGACAATTTGACCTACAAGACTAGAAGACATAACCTTGACCCGAATAAATTAGTGATGCAAATTACCATTTTCTCTCCAGCAATTTGGTTGTACCTTGATTATCCTCATCTACAAAATAAAAACCTGACGACTCCGTTGGAAGGGACGGGAAAAGAAACCACCCTTCCTTTTTATCACCATATAAAAGCGTAACACTCTGATTCGCTCCGCCACCTGTGGATATGTGATCCCATCTATTTCCCAGATCATCCAAAATATACATATTGTGGTTGTTTGTATCTGGCGGAATGTTCACACCAAGATTGGGTGAACCGCTGACTAATTCCCACCTAAAGTTAATCCTTATCTTTCCATCATTACTTACAGTGACACTTGTGACACATTCTTCCAAGACAGCATCATCTTGAAGAGGAATATCAATTTCCATACATGCATTTTGATAATCATATGTTACAGGTTGGATGATTGTTCTTGCAGGCAAGTTCTCGCCAGATTGTCCCATCGCCAGTACTAATGAAATTACAGTCACAGCCGTAATGATTGCGAAAATTGGGACAACATTCTTCTTTCGGACCGGAATATGAATGTCGGCATCTTCGAGTTGTACTTTTACTTCCTCATTGATAGGAGTGCTTTCAATTTGGGTTTTCTCCAATGCATGCATGAATTCAATGGCATCGGAGTATCGCAGCAACGCATTTTTATTCAAGCACGTCAGAATTACATCATTTGCTAACTTTCCAACCATTGGGTTAATGTGAATGGGAGGAATTGGTAACGTATGAACCTGTTCCCATCGTATTCCCTCGTTCAACGGCTGTTCACCAGAAACCGAATTTCCCCGAAAGGGTTTGACTCCCGTGAACATTTCATAGAGAATAATTCCCAGCGCATAGATATCAGTTTGTGGGAGTACACCAAGTCCCTGGATTTGTTCTGGCGCCATGTAGGCTGGGGTGCCTGCTTTGCCCAGGAAGTTATCTTCCTGTCCCCTGGTGAAAGCAATTCCAAAGTCTGTAAGGTAGACCTGTCCATTTTGATCCATCATAATGTTCTCTGGTTTTACATCACAATGGATCACGTTCTGTTGGTGAGCGTAATGCAGTGCCTTGCATAAAGGGGTCATAATTGATAGGATCTGATTAAGTGGGAGAGGGGCTGTTGATCCTTGTAAAATCTCTCTCAAGGTAACGCCTTCGACATAATCCATCAGGAAAAAGGCCGAATCATCATAGTCGACTAATTCGTAGAATCTCACAATGTTTGGGTGCTGGAGATTTGATAATGATTTGGCTTCATCTATAAAATTGGCAACCAATCGAGGATTACTATTCCATTCTGGCCTTAACAGTTTTAAGGCCAGGTGGGTCGAACGCTTCTTGTCCCAGACCTTATATACCTCACCTCCGCTGCCTGTGCCAACCGGGTTGATCACCTGATAGCGCTGGGCAATGACTTCACCTTCGCGATAACGCATTATCTCTCAGAAAGAAAAGTGAACACGTTGCTTCCAAAAGAGATGCGATCTCCAGATGTAAGCTTCACCCCGTCTATTTTTTTCCCATTGACAAAGGTCCCGCTGCCGCTACCAAGATCCTGGATGAACCAAGTGCCTTCTGAGAATCTGAAAAGTGTATGTCTTCGTGATATTGAGGAGTCATTAAACTTTAAATCTGAAAGCGAACCTCTTCCGATGACAAAACCATCATGAATGTTGATAATGGTCTCTCGATATTCTCCCTTTTCCCCCCTGATTTTGGCGCCCGTTGAATTAGGAATGACTTCTTTTTCCCTGGTTTTCTTAAGAGTGCGAGAGTATACATAAATTGCGATTCCAGCCGCAGAGAGGACTAGGATCAGCAAAAACAAACCAATCCCCCCATCACCAGATGGAGGTTCCTGGATAATGATTTGGGTTGGTTCAAGGGTTGGAGATGGGATAACGCCCAGGCGTGTCGAGAGAATTGCATTGAAATCAGTTATTCCCTCTGGCACATCAAGTCCAAATAACTTTAACTGCCAATTTCCAGGAATTGGATCATTTAATATATATGAAATTAGAGAGGAAGTCTCAGATATGGATATGCCAGCATAAGAGTTATCTACTGTAATTCCTAAAGGATCAATTAGTATTGGTTGGAGTTTGCTGCCAGGCCAGTTCAATGTAAACAAGAATAAATCCTGGTAATCAGGGATTTGGATTGTTCCCAGGTCTACTTGTTCATCCTGGGATATTTGTCCGGTTTGCTGGAATTGAATGATACCAGTGGAAGTATGGCGTAATTCAACGTAAACATTTGCCAATTCTATCGCATCAGTTGCATAATAGAACTTCCCACAACCAGAGGCAGAAGCGACACGCGTCAAAAAATCCTCATCGATTGAATCTGCTCCCATGCTCGGATCGCCAAATCCAACGGTGTTAATACAGACACCTTGCTGACCAGCTTGGGTGGAAAGATCGATGACTTGCTGCTTTATGAAGTCGACATCCTGTGAGCTGCCCGAATTCAAACTAATATTAGGCAAACCATCGCTGAGAAGGATTAAGGTCTTATTCGAAAAAGTGGAACTAAACAAGTCGATACCAGCTTGCAGGCCATCTGCCATCGCTGTTCTACCGCTGGGGGACATTCCTGATATCATATCTTTGAGCAGAACGATATCTGTTGTCATGCCACTGACAACACTGGCAGTGGTGTTGTAACTGGCAATACCAACCTGACTCGAGCCAACAAGTGCTACATTTTCTGCTTCGATAATATTAAGGATCTGCATACCAGCTTGCTTTGCAGCTGTAATTTTTGTTATCCCGCTTGAATCAGGCTCACCCATACTGCCCGATGTATCAAAAACTAGGACAGTATCGGTAGACCTTATTTCTTGGTCCTGGTAGGTGGGTGGAGTGTAATCAGCATANNAGAACATTTGATTGAGAGGCATCCACTCCAATAATGGCAAATTTCCCATCATCTTGCCAAAACTTCACTTTCACCTCAGGTGCTGTAAACCTTAGCTTGCTAAATTTCTTAACGGTAACAAAATCCGGGCTATCGATAGTAGGGTTAATTTCCTTATTATCCAGCAAAACTCTGGCATACCCTTGAACAGCAACATTCAAGTCAGTTTTCGATAAAAAGCCGCTGTCATAAGTTCTGAGTGCCTCAACGGCCGAGAAGCAACCTGTTGAAAAAATCGGGCCTGGACAGGACATGCTCTTCGGTGTCCAAGAAATATTAAGAGTATGATCGTACCGTGTCAAAAGAGGGGTTGTAAGTGAGTTGAAGAAAGTTACTTTCCACTCTGAGTTACTGGCATCCAAGACTTCCGTAGTTCCACCCTGCGTCCACACAATCGACCCTTTTTCGAAGTCATTCCGTAATCCGAAACTGTTTGAGGATTCCCGGATCCATTGGTATGTATCAGTCAAAGGTCTTCCAAGACGTCCAGCAGGACCACCTTCTGCCTTATACCTTTCCCAGACAGGACCTGACAATAGATAAACTACCCCATTCGATTCCATGAGCGCTGCACTGATCGAACAAAAAGGGGAATTAGGATCGTAACGGAACTCTCCAAACTCCTGAAATAGGTTGGTGGAATTTTGATATTTCTTAACATAATCAAGACTTGTACCAAATAGTTTTGTCTGCCCACCATATTTCATGTATGTTTCTGTGAAAGACTCATGATAGAGGCGGTTCCACTCCTCAACTGGTAAACAATCCTCGCCGTTCTTGCAAGTGTATGCTTCGACCCCTACTCCATAATTATTGCTGGTCAATTCCTGACCATCTTTGAATCCTGATCGATAATCAATAGGTTCTGGTATTTGCGATTGAATGTTTTTTTTCCCTTCTTCCCCTTCACAATCTTTTTCGCAAAAATACATAGCAAAATGAAGATGTTCCTTGCAATCAGACATTCCGGTACACCCAATATATCCAAGTGGTGTTCCCTGGTTTACCTTGTCTCCTATTTTTACTCGTAAACTATCTTTCCTCAAGTGGGCATAACGACTTTCATACCCTCCTGAGTGTCCAATTACAACTGTATAGCCATAGCCGATGTTGCTCCAACCTGCTTCTTTTACTTCACCATCGGCAACTGCTGCTGCTAATACGTAAATATCATTAATTGGTTGAGTATCACCAGTGTTAGCATTAAAATCTAGTGCATAATAATCACCGTTCTGATGCATGAATTCATGGTAAAAAGAACCATCATTTACGCCGCCCATATGGAATGTTACACCAGCCAGCCATGGAGCCTTCAATGGGATTGAGACAGGGGAAGTATTTGCTTCTTTTACGTAACTACTCGTTGAAGATTCAATTTGGCTACCACTTGCGTCATTAATAGTGCCAATAGACAAATAGCTAATTACAACTAAGGTTGATAATGCAAATCGAAAAAAAGAGTATTTACGTCTCATAACCTCACCCTTTTATGTATTCAAAAAACTGTTGAGATCCGATTTGAACAATATCCCCCACCTTTAGCAGGGTTGGAGAGAATATTCTATTTCCGTTTACGAATGTTCCATAAGAACTTCCATCATCACGGATGTAAATCCCTCGTGAGGTGCGAATGATGGTAGCGTGTCTGCGTGAGACAGTTCCCTCATTGAGCTTTAGGTGTACCTGTGTACCTCGACCAATAATTGTTTCACCCATCTGGATCGGAAGCTTCTGACCAGCATAAAGCCCTGACCGACTGTAGAGATAATGATTTCTGCCAATGACATTCAATCCTGTGGTGGCTTGCGACAGCTTCGGATTAACATAACCAGTCACCTTCTGGGTCTCTTTGTGCTCAGGAGGTGATAACCTTTGTCCGACATTCTCATTTCCAAAAAACTTGGCGATAATTGTCGTGGTCGCAGATTTTGTCTGTTGTGTAAATTGAGAAATTAGTGATCTGATGTCGTTATTTGGAGTAACAGGGTCACTGACCATCGTAAATCGGGCTTGGTCAAATGCGTTCAGGAAGTTCATAACAGAAGAATATCTGTTTTGAGGGTTTTTCTGCATAGCGGTCAGGACAACTTGTTCCATTGCTGAGGAGCAGTTCGGATTTACTGAAGTCAAACTGGGCGGTGGTAAGTAGAGATGCTCCCAGGCAATTCTCTCTCTTGTTGTACCGCCTTCACTTGAAGGGGCCATTCCCTTGTACGGCGTATTTCCGCCTGAAAGAATTTCATAGAGGGAGACTCCAAGGGCGTACACATCCGTTCTTGCATCAATTTCGCCCCCAGTAAATTGTTCGGGTGCCATGTAAGTTGGAGTGCCACCCCCAACAACATTATCAGCCAACTGAGCCACACCAAAATCCGTCAGGAGGGTATCAAATGTGTTTCCTTTAATATCCAGCATGATGTTGGCAGGTTTGATGTCACAATGATAGATTTTGTTTTCATGCGCATAATGGAGGGCTGAACACACAGATCCCAATATCCGCGAGCAATCCTCAATAGAGAGAATTCGCTTGGTACTGGTCAGGATTTGACGCAGGTTGGAACCATCCACCCATTGCATGACGATAAAAGCTATTTCGCCATCCCGTTCAAAATCAAACAAGCGGACAATATTCGGATGTTCCAGTTTTCTTAGAATGTCCGCTTCGGTGGCGAATCGGTCAAAGAAATGAGGGTTGCTCCCCAGATCCCGACGCAAGACTTTTATCGCCATTTTTGCATTTCTTGACTGATCCCAGGAAAGATAGACATCAGCCATTCCCCCGGAACCAACCAGTTCACGGAGGAAATATCTGTTTAGCAATGTCCTACCTGATAATGTTTCCATAACCTCTAACTAATCTGTCCGGATCCTCTCACGCGAGGAAGTTGAAACCGGAACCGGTAAGGTCCAATTCCTATTTCGTCATTATCGCCCAGCTTAACCGCATCTATTCGAACGCCATTCACATAAGTACCACCGCTACTCTCCTGATCTTGTAAGAACCACATATTTTGAGAATATCGAAAAACGGCATGGATTCTTGACACTGATGGATCTGTAAGGTGTACTTGATTGGTAGAAGCACGCCCAATCGAAAAGTTGTCATTCGAAATCTGTACGTTTCTAATCGGAAAATTTCCAGATATTACAACCAGGTATGGTTGGGATGGTACTTGCTGCCATGCGTTATCCTCCACAGAAATCGGCTGGTACGATGGCGGTGCAGGTGGCGGTGGGAGGTAATCAATTGGTAGAAAGTCCTGTCGTTCGTTTGACGGTCCATTTATTGGGGGTGAAGAAGAGATTAAATTCTTCTGGTAAAGCCAGGAAAGCAGGTATAAGACCCCTGCACCAACGATGATAAAAGTCCCAAATGTGGGAGTGACAGTAACTGTATCGAGCGTGTAATTCCTGACATTCTGTCTTATCGTTACTATTGTAATAATCAAGATTAATAACTGAAGGATGATTATTACCAGCTGAGCCCAAAGGAAGCCGATTGCTTGAGAGTGGTTTGCGTCCTGTAGGAAAGACAAAATGACGGCAACGATTGCCAAAACGGGTACCAAATAAAGTATTGGTTGATCCGCAAAATCGGCGATATCAACAAGACTCATTGATTGACTAGCATCTAAGCCAGTTAGATCGCTTAATTCTGAATTGCACGAAACCAGAACCGCGGGCATGAAAAAGCCCAGCACAATTAACAAGCTGGCAATACGCAGAAGCCACTTCCACTTCATGATTACACCCCCGGGTTGTTAGTTATCCAGGATCTTGATCACGAATACTATATCTCCGATTTTTATCGTGTCATTTTCCTTGAGAGTTGTTTCCGCGCGAATTCGTTCACCGTTCACGAAAGTACCATTCTTTGATTTAAAGTCAATCAAAACATATGCGCCAGATTCGAGAACAATCTTGGCATGAGTTGTTGATACCTTGGGATCATCGACAACCAAATCAGCATTTTTTCTGCCAATGATAGACTCATCCTTGAGTGGATAGATGCGACCACGCCTTCTGCCCTCTTTCACCCATAGGATTGCCTGTGGTCCCACGTCTGGGATGTCCAATTCAGTAACATCATCGCCATGCTTATGGATTCCCAGGTTAGTCTCCTGTTCATCCATGTCTAATATCCGGCGAGAACCGCCTGCCCCGCCGGGCAAAACCGTGGGTGATTCATCCATATTGTTACTGGCTTGAAAACTTCCCATCACAGGTCCGGAAAAGTAATCTGTGGGCATGTCATCATCTGAGGCTCCTATGGGTCCGGGATCCTGTGGGCGTGCGCCAGATACTTTGGCGCACCGCGGACAGGAGCCATACGAAGCAGGATAAGGGCCGTGCAAAGAACAGGTTAATTCTTGAGCCATCGTAGTACTCCTCCTTAAAACTATCTATTCGTTGTCACGAAGGTAACAACAACACTGTCGCTAAACTGAATTTGATCATTGGGTTCAAGTAGCGTTGCTTGCTGGATGTACTTACCATTGACCTTGGTCCCAGAACCGCTCGCTAAATCTGACAGGTAAAAGCGACCATTTTTCTCCTGGATTTTGGCATGTTGTCTGGAAACGCTGCTGACCCCACTAAATTGAATGTCATTTGTGCTGGAACGTCCAATGGTAGTGTCACCCTGGCACAACTGGTAACTCCTGCCATTCTGGTCAACCAACCAGGCGTTTGTTTTCGCTTTAACAGGGCGCGGAGGTGCTATAGGACCGGGATCTGGAGTCGGAATTCGTGGCGTTGGCATATAAGGATCTTGGCGAAGATTCTCTTGCCTGACTGGCTGAGAACATTCAGGACATTGGCCCAATACTGCTTCATAAATGTGGCCATTGCGGCAGCCCATCAAGCCCTTATAAGTGACATAGTAGCCGACGGCGAGAACAGCCGGCAGAATTCCCCCCAGTAACCCGAGGTAGAAGATTGCCTCAATGAAAGGAGTTAGACTGAGCTGGATTTCCGCTGAAGCGAAACGATAAATAATGGTTGGCAGCAGTAAACAGGCTAATAATGCTGCCCCTAAACGCCAACCAAGCACAGGCAAATTTCTCTTTGAACTATCGTAAAAAATCCATATTACTGCTGCCAAGGAGAGGATGAGGAAAAGAATCCAGCCACCCAAGCCATTGATCCCTGCAAAAAACCAGATAAAGAAAGCATTTGTTGCACTCATTTTTTCCTCCTGATTAAAACATTACGGGTTTACGGACATCCAATAACTATTAGGAACAGCTTCACATTTTTCTTTTTCATTTACCTCCGGAATAAATAGATACCACCCAGGATCCACCTCTCCAGGATTCTCAATATCTCTTCTGCCAGAACACATTCTTTCCTCCAACTTACATTCTTCATATCGATAGTAATCATAATAATTTGCATAGTTTAGGCCAAATTCTGGGAAAATTGTTGAAATCCATTCACCCAAGTTTATTATATGGACACAAGCCTTGTCACTTGATACGGCTGTGGGTGCTTGAGTAGCAGTTATCGTCGCCGTCTCTGTTGGAAACGAGCTCGGAGTGAAATCAAGAGGCAGAGCAGTCTCTGTTTGAGAAAGGGGGAATTCTCCCAATGAATCTGTCGGTGAGATAACCAGAGTGGAATTGGTTGATTCAATTGGTAAGAGTCCGGGCAAGCTAGAAGACGGAGTAACCGAAGAAATTCCAACTGGAGTTGCGGGAGGATCCGCGTCCCCTTTGGAAAGGTAAACTGCACCGAAAGTGACCAAGACAATTAAAGTGGTAAATAATCCGATATTGACTATTTTTCCTCGATTCAACGGTCTAAAGCCAGATAGAAGAGGAAGCATCCGGTTAGTTTTCTTTTTAGGCTTGTAAGAATCCAAAGAAATTGGAACCGGCAATGTTTTTGCTTCGTCGATTTCGCTGTGTACATATTCAGATCCGACTTTAATTACATAAACTGAAACGTTATCAGCACCACCCGACTCATTGGCAAAATCTATAAGTCTTTGCGACATCTGTTCTGCCGTTCCAGCAGAGCAGAATCGCAATAAGTCATCATTTCCCACATAACGCGTAAGTCCATCTGAACACAGAAGCACAATATCGCCAGGGTACAGATCAATTTCCCCGAAGATATCAACATCAACGTCCGGTTCACCGCCCAGACTGCGAAGAAGCGTGTTACTGCCTTTTGCGTGTTTTGCTGCATCTGGTGAAAGAGAGCCGTTCCTCACCAATTCGGATGCAACATTGTGATCTTGTGTAATTTGGACTACTTTTCCGGAGCGTATCAGATAACAACGGCTATCTCCAACATTTGCTACGGTCAGGATGTCTCCGCGGATGTTAGCAGCCACCATAGTGGTGGCCATTCGGGAGAGATTGTTATCCATCGTGTATTCATATATTTCATTGCACACTTTTCGCATCGCTTTTTGGAGACGGACTGTTGGATCAAGATTGGGCTCCTGAAAGAAATCAAACAGAACCTTATCAGCAGCGAACTGACTGGCGCGTTCTCCCTTGCTTGCCCCTCCAACACCATCCGCAACGATATATAGCGATCCACTGTTTCTTATCTCATCGGAATCACTTGGCTCGAAGCCGGTCACCCAATCTTCATTATTGGACCGCTTTTTTCCTCTATCCGTGTTTTGAGCGGATTCCAGGAGCCATAATTTATCGGATTCTATATTCTCCATTTTGTTTTACGCTTCAAACAAAAATTCACTTTCTCCCGCTTTGATTACATCCCCGTTCCGTAATAGCAACCCTTCAATGATCGGTTGGCCATTGACGTACGCCGGATTTTCAGGATTCAATGATTTTAGGGTAGCACCATTCGGGGTGAGATTGATGACTGCGTGGAATCTTGAGGCCGATAAGCCTTTCAACATGATATCATTTTCATCCCGTTTCCTTCCCAGGCGAATCTCCGATCCCTTCAATTGCCAAACATGTCCCGGCTCAAAGCCTTCTCTTTCTATCAAGGATGGGTTTTGGACGGCATCACCATTGATTGGTAATGCATGGAAGGACGATTTTCTGCTGGATCGATTTTTTCGAGTGGCAATTGGGATGATTATCCCCATTGCAATGAGTAATGTCAGTAACGCAACCCAGAGCAAGTTATTGGATTTTTGAATTTCAACATTAACCCGGAGTTGACTTTCCCCAACATTTTGTTCAAGATCGGTCGCAACAAAGCGTAGGGCGTGATAGCCAGGAACAACTGACTTCGTATCCCACTCGATTTCATAGGGGAGCTCTTTATCCTCCGCAACTTTTTTACCATCAACGAAAAATTCTACATTGGCAATGCCACGAGAGGCTTTGACCTCCAATGGAATTGTGAACTTGCCTGATAACACCTGGTCTGCTGTAAGATTCGAAGAAACAGACACCGGAGGAACAACATTAAGGTTAAGTGAATGGGTTGCGGTATTTCCAACTTGGTCTATGACCGCAAAATCAAAGCTATGTATGCCTATATCAACCAGGGATGAATTCCATAAATATTCGAAAGGTGCGGAGAGCATGGAAGTAACAAGCTTGTTATCAACAGAAAAGTCAATCTGTTTGACCGGAGAAGGAGCAACAATGATGGGCGAAAAGCGAACATTTCCCGAAATTTCCTGCCCTTCAGATATGTCAGGGAAAGAAACAGAAATGCTACCCGGTTTGGCAACGAAACGAGTGTCATCACTAGCGCTTCCATCTTGATACTTATAAGTAACCAACGCTACGTGTTCGGTTCCGTCAGCTGTTAATGAGGAAGTATATTCAAGTTTGTACTGATTTCGGAGGTTTTCCAGCAAGTTTCCAAATGCACCAGAAAGTGCAGATGAATCGGGATTTATCTGAGCGAACCCCCCGGTCAGTTTAGCCAGTTGCTCTAGATTAGCCTGCTGTACTCCACCAATCCCAATTGGATAAACGTGAGTTGACCATCGCACGGCTTCATCAATCACCTGGTTAAAATCAAATGAGCTGATCCCAGTCTCGTAACCATCAGTGATGAGAATAATTACTTTTCGCTCTGTCCTGGGCTTTAGAAGTTCAATAGCTTCGATGATGGAGTCGAACATCGCGGAGTCTCCAACAGCTGATAAACCATTTAAAGCTGGGGTTAACAAAGCATGGTCTGTGGTCAATTCCTGGACGACGATCGGCTTTTCTTTGAAGGCTATCAACGCAACTTGATCATTTGGTCCTAATGTTGCGATGAAATCTTTTGCAGCTTGGACGGCATTGGGAAGCGACCCGGTCATACTTCCGCTCGTATCCAATACCAATGCAACGGCTAAGGGCATTTCGGTGTTGACAAGAGGAGAAATAGTAAAAGCATCTATCGCCTTGTTGTCTTCAGAAAATGAAAAGTCTTGTTTCTCAAGGTCTTTTATCGGAAGCCCACTGGGGTCAGAAACTGAAAAAACCAAGCTCATTTTTGGAAAAGCGTCGTCATTGGCTGAAACCATCTGCAAGTTGATTGACGGGCTCTGGGCAACCGAGGAAGTGTTAGGAAAGAAAAATGGAATTGAGACTAATAGAGTAATGATTATGAACAACGATAAAGACCTTTTCATAACTCCTCCTAAGCCTGAATCTGTTATTATGCTGCTCGACTAAAAAATTATAATTCAGAATATAGATTCTGGTGACCAATTAATAGAAAATTGGTTGGGGAAATTGCCTAGATTCAACTACCCACTGATTGTGTGTCTGGAAGAAAGTTAAGCAAAATCCTGATCAAAGAACAGATAGAAAATCAAATCCTATGGTAAATTAACATAGCATTCATAATCGGGATTGTTGTTCAAGTAGACTTGGGTGGTGAACTGATGGATATTGGGAAATACGAAATCTTAGACGAGTTAGGCAAGGGTGGTTTTGGAGTTGTTTATAAAGCCAGAGATACCACCCTGGATCGGATCGTAGCATTAAAAGTGCTGCATTCCCAGCTTACTTTTGACGATAGGTTTGTCCAGTATTTTGAACGGGAAGCTCGCAGCCTGGCGAAGATCGACCATCCCAATGTAGTCACAATTCACGAAATTGGTAACTACGAAGGACAAGTATTCATTGCCATGCGATACCTGCCAGGCGGTAGTCTGTCTGAAAAGTTGAAGCAGCAGGGTCCATTAGGTCAACAACAAGCCTTTACAATTTTTGATCAAATTTGCCAGGGATTGGCAGCCGGGCACAAACAGGGCGTTATTCATCGGGATGTGAAACCGGGGAACATTCTGTTTGATGACAATGGTAAGGCAATTGTTGCCGACTTCAGTATAGCCAAGGCAGTGCAGATGTCGACCGTAGTGGCGACAACGGGATCGGTTGGGTTCGCCGGCACGCCGAGTTATATGCCGCCTGAGATGTGGGATGAGGGGGTAGTAACTCCCGCTGTAGATCAATACAGTCTGGCATGCGTATTGTTCGAGATGTTAACCGGCAGGAAGCTATTTGAGGGTGAGACTACCTCAAAAATAATGCACAGCCATTTCTCACCAGTCATATTACCGGAGACGATACCTGTAGGATTGCGGGCGATCCTGAAAAAGGCGTTGGCGTTCGAACCGGGTGACCGCTTTTCGAGTATTGATGAATTCCGAAGGGCGATTGAAATATATGTAAAGAATGGCTTGATTCCGGGTCCAACCCCCGTGATTACCCCGCTTGTTGAACCCAGCGCTTACCGGAGAGAAGAAATATCCAACCAACCGAAGAAACTGCCAGTAGGAATTACACAGCCATCAAAGCAACTCAAACGTCTCCCCCCTTTGTTTGTCTGGATAATTGGTGCGGCGCTGGTGATTCTCCTGCCAGTTTTCTTTCTTACACGGGGAAAACTGACTCCCCCGATTCTAAATGTTGAAGGTGAACCCACCACACCTATCGTTGCATTGGAGCCCACGATAATTGAAGAAGCCACTAA
>MTKZ01003081.1_pt1 | contig 13583 bp, 11 predicted proteins | sample 1042781 | NCBI WGS metagenome assembly MTKZ01 (sample SAMN06212207, study PRJNA360539) | anaerobic digester metagenome | biome: Wastewater treatment plant; material: sludge; isolation source: anaerobic digester fed with sludge from wastewater treatment plant | place: Denmark: WWTP Viborg ...
CATGCCCAGGGCATGGGCGCGGGCCACCACCTCTTCTGGGGCGTCGGCGCCATCGGAACAGCGCGAATGAAGATGCAGGTCAACCCAGGCCATCTGCCGGCCCCTCATCGGACGCGCCCGTATCTTCCTGCACTTCCCGTTTTCTTTCCAGAAAACGGTTAAGAAGCCCATTAAGAAATCGGGGCGATTCGGTATCGCCGAACATGGTGGCCAGCCGTATGGCTTCCGCGATTACCACCGTGTCCGGACTTTCAGGGCAGTAGTTCATTTCGTAGAGGGCAAGCCTCAGGATAATCCATTCGATGCGGCCGACCCGCTCCGGGCGCCAGTTGTCCAGCGCTTCGGCAATCCAGGCATCCAGCAAGGCCTGTTGTTCGCATACGCCGGCGATTAACGGGCCGGCAAACTGCCGGGCGCGTTCAAACTGGGCCTGACTGGTGTTCTCCTGCTCGATGGTGAAGGATTCGTCCTGTTCCAATGAACCCCGGGTGAGCGCCACGGGTTCCATTGCCCAGAACTCGGGCAACGCCACCTGCCAGTCAAGGGTCGTGAACTCAAGGCCGAAGAGAAACTGAAACGCCAGTTGGCGCCCCAGTCGATTTTCCGTGAATTTCGCCACCTAGACCTGCTCCAGTAGGTTGGCCATTTCAAGGGCGCCCATGGCCGCATCCGCACCCTTGTTGCCGGCCTTGGTGCCGGCCCGTTCCACCGCCTGCTCGATGTTTTCCGTGGTCAGGATGCCGAACAGCACCGGCACGCCCGTATCCAGCATCACATGGCCAACACCTTTGGCAGACTCGGCGGCGACATAATCGAAATGAGGGGTCGCCCCGCGAATAACGCAACCAAGCGCGATGACGGCATTATAGTTCCCGGACCCGGCCATGCGTTTGGCGACCAGCGGAATTTCGAAGGCGCCCGGTGTCCAGGCCACAGTGATGTCCGCATCCTTCACGCCATGTCGCAGCAGGGTGTCCATGGCCCCGCCCAACAGTTTGGTGGTGATGAATTCATTGAACCGGGACGCCACAATCCCTATTTTTTTTCCTTCACCGGAAAAATCTCCCTGTACTACTTTTGCCATTACATATGTTCTCCTTGGTTGAAATGGTATCTGCACACCGTTGGCGGATTATTCCGTCAGCAGATGCCCCATTTTTTCACGCTTGGTTTTCAGATAGGTGCGGTTGAGGTCGCCCGGGAGTATCTCGATGGGCACACGGTCAGTCACGGTGAGTCCGTACCCTTCAAGGCCGGCCCGTTTCACGGGGTTGTTGGTCAACAATCGCATGCTGGTAATGCCCAGGTCCTGCAGGATTTGGGCGCCAAGCCCGTATTCACGCGGATCGGCGGAAAACCCTAGGTGCAGGTTGGCCTCGACGGTGTCCAGGCCCTGTTCCTGAAGTTCATACGCCTTAAGTTTGTTCATCAGGCCGATGCCGCGCCCTTCCTGGCGCAGATAGACCAGCACGCCGCGCCCTTCGGCGGCGATCATGCGCAAGGCCGTGTGCAGCTGGGTGCCGCAATCGCAGCGCAGCGAGCCGAGCACATCGCCCGTGAAACATTCCGAATGCATGCGCACCAGCACATCTTCTTTTGCATATACGTCGCCGCAAACCAGCGCCAGATGCTGGTAGGGATCCACGTCGTTTTCGTATGCGATCAGGATAAATTCACCGAATTTGGTCGGCATCTTGACTTGCGCGGTCCGTTTGACCAGTTTTTCATAGCGCCTGCGATAACGGATGATGTCCGCCGTGGAACAGATTTTCAGCCCGTGCTCTTCGGCAAAACGCTCCAAGTCCGGCATCCGCGCCATGGTGCCGTCATCCTTCATGATTTCACAAATCACCGACGCACGGCGCAACCCCGCCAGGCGCATCAAATCGATGGAACCTTCCGTCTGGCCGGCGCGCACCAGCACCCCGCCCGGCCGGGCGCGCAGGGGGAATACATGGCCCGGACGCACCAGGTCGTCCGCCGTGGAGGACGGGTCGGCCGCGACGCGAATGGAATGGGCGCGGTCATAGGCGCTAATGCCCGTGGTAACGCCTTCTTTCGCTTCGAAAGTGACGTGAAAGGCGGTGCTCAGCTTGGCTGTGTTTTCTGTGACCATGGCCGGCAAGCCGAGCCGGCGGATATCCTGGTCCTCCATGGGCATGCAAATCAGGCCGCGCCCGTAACGTGCCATGAAATTGATGGCTTCGGGCGTCACCTTCTCGGCGGCAAGCACCAGGTCGCCCTCATTTTCGCGGTCTTCGTCATCGACCAGGATGATCATCCGGCCCTGCCGCAGTTCTTCAAGTATTTCAGGAATGGGAGTCAACATAAGGGAAACCTCTATGCGAACCCGTGGCGCGCCAGGAACTCGGCGGTGACGCCGTTCCTGCCGTCCAGGTTCATGTAATGGCGGACGTGTTTACCCAGAATGTCCGCTTCCATATTGACCGGGTCGCCCGGACGCCGGGAACCCAGCGTGGTTTTGCGCAGGGTGGCCGGGATCACGGCGACACTGAAATTGTTATGTTCGGGGGTCACCAATGTAAGGCTGATCCCGTCAATGGCAATGGAGCCTTTCGGCGCCAGATAGCGGGCCACCTCCTCCGGCGCGGTGAAGGTCCACAGTGAAAACTCGCCCTGGTCACGGATAGACACCACCCGCCCGACACCGTCCACATGACCCAGTACAAAATGACCGCCGAAACGGCCGTCCGCGCGCATGGCCCGCTCCAGATTAACCGCGTGGCCCGGTTTCAGTCGCCCCAGCGTTGTCCGCGCATAGCTTTCCGGAGACACCTGGACAACGAAGCCCTTGGGGAAAAAGGCCACTACCGTCAGGCACACCCCGTCCACGGCGACACTGTCTCCGTCCTTCAGGTCGTCAAGGACGGTTTCGCCCAGTATGGCCAGCTCCGCGCCGCTGCGCCGCGAAACAGCGCCGATTTCTTCTATGATTCCCGTAAACATTATGCGTCGGCGGTCTCCGTTTCCGTTGTAGTGCATACATACGCCTCCAGCAGTACATCCTCGCCCACAGGGATTGCGCGCAAGTCTCGCAGGCGTATCGCCGCATCCATGACCTCGCGGCCCCGGCCCTGTACCGGGGTGATGGCTTCATCACCGCCGATGAGTTTCGGCGCGCAAAAGAAACACACCTTGTCCACGATGCCCGCTTCAAAGGCCGCCGCCAGCGTGGCGCCGCCGCCTTCAATAAGCAGCGAGGTAATGCCCCGGCCGCCCAACTCCCGTACCAGGGACCGCATATCCACGCCTTCCGGACCGGGCGGCAGTAACAGCGTGTCATCCGCAAAAGGATAGGCGGTTTGCTCCGAGGTGGCCACCCAGGTCGGCCCCTGGCGGTCCGCGGCGAACACGGCCCGGTCTTCGGACAGGTAATTACCGGCGTCCAGAATGATGCGAACGGGGTGCCGGCCCGGTTCCCCGGGAATGCGGGTGGTCAGGCTCGGGTTATCCAGCATGATCGTGCGGCTGCCTACCAGGATGGCATCGTGGGCGTGCCGCATGCGATGGGTCATGGCCCGTGCGGCCTCGCCTGTCACCCATTTCGAATGGCCCGTGCGCGTCGCTATCTTGCCGTCCAGCGTCATGGCGCATTTGGCCGTTACCCACGGCAGGCCGGTGGTAATATGCTTGACAAAGACTTCATTGAAGCGCCGCGCCTCCGCTTCAAGCACCCCCACGTCCACGCGGATGCCCGCCGCGCGCAGGCGTTCGATGCCGCCGCCCGCCACGTGGGGGTTCGGGTCGCCCATGGCTACAACCACGCGGCCCGGCCGCCGGGTTAAAAGCAAATCCACACAAGGCTGGGTGCGCCCTTCATGGGCGCAGGGCTCCAGCGTGACATACACCGTTGCGCCGAAGGTATCCGCCGCGCCACAGGCGGCATAGGCATTTACCTCCGCATGGGGGCCGCCGGCACGCTGGTGCCAGCCTTCGCCGACAATCACGTCCTGTTTGACAATAACACAGCCCACCATCGGGTTGGGGCTGGTCCAGCCCGTTCCACGGGCCGCCAGCGCCAGGGCGCGCGCCATATAGGTTGCATCAGACTGCATAAAACAAAAAACCCCGACCAGGTTTCATCAACCCTTCGGGGAATACGGGAAGCGTCGCGGACCAACTGCTTCATTCTGTTCGCACACCCGGCGATACCGGACACACCGGGCACTATGCGGCCGCCTCCTCTCATCCGGACTCTAACCGTCGGCCCCGGATTCACACCGGTGTCGGCGCCTTGCGGCGTTCGCGGGCTTTCACCGCCGGTCGGGAATTTCACCCAGCCCCGAAGGTCGGCTTATCATTTACGGGTATGATTGTAATCCTATACCCGCGTGCGTGTCAAATGCCCCCCGGCAGCACACCCCACCGGACTGCTACAAAGGGTACCACCCTTTAGACGGCGCGGACAAGGCGCTCCTGTGCAGCCTCCCGCACAGACCGATGCGATGTAGAAATGGCCCGGTCTTTCACGTATACTGAAGAGGGGTACGCTTTGGGTACCCTGCGACAGGAACGCATCCGGACCTCCCGGGCGCGGCCGTCAGGAGAACAGGCATGAAACTGAACACACTGCCTCCGGTTGCCATCATGCTGGCCCTCAGCGTGGGCGGTATCGCGGTCGCCGAACCGGTCAATGTGGAAATCAGCGGTAATACCCGCATCCGCGGGAACTATTTTGACATGGACAGCATCGGCGATACCCGGTTTATTCAACAAAACACCCGCGTCAGCATCAAAGTGGATTTCACAAGCGACGTGAGCGCCGTGGTGGACCTTGACCACACCGACGGAGCAAGATATGAACGAAGACCCGCTTCCCGCCCGCGCCGGATATCCAGAAACAGGTAGCCCGGGTCGGTTCTTAGCCGCTATAAAAAACAAGAGGTTGAATCGTCGTATTACCGCTGTTTTGGAATAAACAAAGACGGCTTGTGCACTCCAAAAACTATGGTCGCCCTGTTTCGAAAAGGAATACCAGATTTCGAAGTAAACAGATACCCGTCATTGCGAACGTAGTGAAGCAATCCCCTTGGGTAACTACTTCGAAAATTGCCATTCATTTCCATGGTTTCCGGATACGCCATAGGCGTATGCCGACGCATTCACAAATCCGACTCGTCCGACTCCAAAGAAACGAGAGCGTAAGTAAATCACAATTATGCACATAAGCAACATAAGCATTCACCTGTTGCAGGCTCGTTACGAAATTGCATTTCCTAACGCAATGGCAGGCGAAGTTGCACTTCGCGACCCCGCGCCGTATACTCTCATTCGCAGTCCAGACCGCGATGTTCACGAAATACAATTTCGCACACAAGTGCAATAGACCCATAGTATCATCTGATACTGTGCGCAGAAGTGCGACAGCAACGACAGATAGGCGCGATAATCCGCATCACAGAAAAAGACGGGCAACCGACGGTTACCGCGCTGTGAAATCTCTCTCGTTCCCAAATGGAATTTGGGAACGAGTTCCCAACCCGCGCACATTGCAAGGCGGTTGGGTTGCCCCAATGGGCGTTTTAATAATTGGGCGTCAAGATAATGTCATAAGAAAACTTCACAGCATCCTGAACAGATATGATGCCCCGTGAAATACCCAGACACGCCTACGGCATTTCGGCGACGCACTCGATCAGCGCCTGATAGTCCTTGGCGCTGAGCACGGTGTCAAACAAGCCAATATCCTCCCCTTCGTGCTTGTTGATGCCGGTGTAACTCAGGCTGGCGTCCTCGTAGCGCTTGAACTTGTATATGGCGTCATTCATAAGTGCGCTGTTGAAAACCCCCAGGCTGACCAGCAATTCAAAGTCCTTCACGCTCAACCCCGTGACTTTTTTGAAAAGCCCCGGCTCCAACTGCGTAATTACGTCTTTTAGACATCGTTCCCGGTAATCGGTCAGGTACATGAAGATCGGAACGCGCGTGGCGAACTTGATAAGCTTTTCCTGTATCTGCTTGCGCTTGCTCTTGTATTCCTTTTCCGCCTCGGTTAGTTCTTTTTTCTCTTTCTCCGTCATCTCCTCGTCGTTCTTTTCCTTGCGCGTCTTCTTCACGGCATCCGACTTGTTGATGATCGTTTCGATGTCCTGATTCAAATTGCGGAAACCCTCGATGTTCATCAACGCCTTCATGGCGGCTTCATTGGCCATGAGCCGCTTCAAGGTATCATTGTCCACATTCACCAACAATGCGCTTTCCCAGCGTCGCACCAGCAGGGTCGCCGTCGTGCCGCTCATCGCCATGTCGAGAATCCCGGCGGCATCAATTTGCTTCATCGAACTGCCGTCATAGGATAGAACCGGCAGGAAGCTGATGAACTCGGCCACCTTCTGTTCCGGATTCCGCTCATCCATTTTCAACCGGCAACTGTAGTACGCAATCTGCCGCAACGCCCGGTCCGGGGCGAAGTCGAAGACATAGCACTCCCTCTTGATGACCTGCTCCTCATTCGGAGACGCGCCGTCGGGGTTGCGCACCGTCCAGGGCGACTGCACCCGGAACGCCGCTTGAAAGTAGGTTTCCGGGCTGGAGGAGTTGCGCAGCATGAGGATACCCGTCCACGGCTTCACCGTCACGCCTGTGGTCAACTTGCCACAGGTCAATGTGATGGTCTTGGTCGTCAGTGGATCGTCCATCGCCTCTTGCACCGGGGGCAGCGCCGCTACACCGATGCCGGCGGCGCTTCCCGCCGCCACAACAACCTTGTAATCGTGGTAGAACCGGTTCTGTCTCTTCGCCAGCAGATTACGCATAGCGTGACAAGCGGCCACGCTCGGCAGGAACCAGAAGGAATGGGAAAGCACGCCCAGGAGCCGCACGTCCGAGAACGGCATGGGCGGTTTCTGCGCTCCCAGTTTCAGGTTGTCAACACTGGTCGGCATGAACGCGCCGCGTATCAAGTCCAGCCATTTCTGCACCTCGTCCTAGTATTTGAAGCGCGCCAGGACGCCCATGCCCTCGGCGGAAAAGAACACGTTCAAATCAAACTCATTGAACTCGCCCTGCATGGCTACTTCCCGGATTGCGTCCGGCAGTTGATACGTCAGCAGCACCATCCGGGGCAGCGCGGCATAGGGATTGTTGGGGCCTTCCCAGTCCTGCTTGGCCCGCTGTTCGTCGGAATAGGTCCAGTTGTAAATTTGCTCCTCGATAAACTCCCCGGAAGCTATGGCCCGGAACGGTGTGCCTGACAGGTAGAGATAGCCCTCCGTCGTGATCGGCATGATATCCTCGTCGAAGACATCGATCCCTTCCCCTTCGCCGAACGCGGCCTCCTTCTTGTCCTCCGCTTCGAAGAGTTCCTTCGCGTTCTCCCGCCATGCGCCGTAGTGGTATTCGTCCAGGATCACGCAGTCCCAGTTCGTTGTGTGAACCCACTCGTTCTTCGTCTTTATGCCGCCCGTGCTCGGGTTGCGGCCCAGGTAGTCCTGAAACGAGCCAAAACAAACGAGGGGCTTCTTCTTGTTCGCCTCCGCATAGGTCAGGCCACCCGGCTTGATAAACTGCCAGCCGTTGAAGTCCACATGGCATTTCAGATCTTCTTCCCACGCGCTTTGTACCGCCGGCTTGAACGTCAGCACCAATACCTTCTTCCAGCCCATCTTCTTTGCCAACTGATACGCCGCAAAGGTCTTCCCGAAACGCATCTTGCAGTTCCACAGGAAGTGGGGCGGTTTGTTCCGGTTGCCCTTGTCCTTGCGCCAACCGGCGAAATAGGCCGCCGTCTTCGTGACCGCCGCTTGCTGTTCCGGCCGCATCTTGAAATCCAGCGACCGGTTTTCTTCGTTCAGCTGACCGATCCGCACGGCGATGATCGCCGCCTTGACCTGTTCCACCGTGCAGCGGAACCACTCGCCGTCCGGATACTTGACACCGTTTATCCGCAGCATCCGGTGTATGTCATGATCGGTGAACACCGTCCCGTCGTTCCGCATGGCGGATTCTTCGAGAACGATACGGTACGGCGGCTTGCCGGGGCGCACTGTCGGGTACTGTTGGGCAACACGGCTTTGCGCGTCCACAGTCGTGTAACCCACCTTGAGCAATCCCGCATATTGGGGATTCGTGTCCTCGTAAGCGTATATCGTCGGTCGCGCTGCCGGGCGCGGGGGGAAGAAGCCGTTGCTCATTATTGCCCTCCTTCCGTCAATGCCTTGCGCTCTCGCAATGCGTCTTCGATCAGGCGGCGCTCCCTGGCGATTTCGAGGCGCAGTTGCTCCTCGCTGGGCAGATTTGGCAGGTACTTTGAAGCAAAAATTCGCTTGTTCTCGTTGAGTATAGAGTATTTGGCAACCGTATCGCTTTTGTCCGAGCTGAGCAACAGCCCGATGGTAGGATTGTCACCAGGGATCTTGAAGCGATCCTCGTAAAGCCTGACATAGCCATCCATCTGCCCGATGTCGGCATGGGTCAGCTTGCCCATTTTCAGATCAACCAGCAAAAAACACTTCAGGACATAGTTGTAGAAAACGAGGTCAATGTAGAAGTCATCGTCGTCGAATCGAATATGCTTCTGCCGGGAGACAAACGAGAAGCCCTTGCCCAGTTCCAGCAGGAAGTTCTGCAAATTGTCAATAATGGATTGTTCAAGCCTGCTCTCGTGCAATTCAGGCGGATCAGGAAGTCCGAGAAACTCCAGCACCATCGGCGACTTGAGCACAGTGGCGGGTTGGACCGTTTCGCCGGGCAGCCGTTCGCGGCCTTCATACAACAGGCCCTTCTCGTCGTGATTGGCGATAATCCGGTCGTAGTAGAAACTGTGGATCTGGCGTTCAAGCTGCGCCTTGCTCCAGCCGCACTCGATAGCCTAGCGCTCGTAGAAATCGTGGGCGACGGCATTCTCAACCCGCATCAAGGCTCGGTAATGCGACCAGGAGAGCAGCGGATTGAAGGCTTGTGTGAATTCGCTACCCATCGGGTAGCGAATCTGTGATTGAGTCAATTCTCTTCCCAATGGGGAAAGTTTCTCGGATTCCGGCAATTCGCCACCCGTCGGGTAGCAAATTGCGCTCCCAAGAGTGGCAAACGCTTGGTAAAACTGCCTGAAAGTCTTGAGATTCGCGACAGAAAAACCTTTCCCATACCGCTCTGTCAGTAGTACGGACAGGCTCTCCAGCACCTGCTTGCCATATTCCGCCCGCTCCTCCCCGCCCTGCACGGCCTCCACAATCTCCCGGCCGATCAGCCAATAGGCCGTCACCATGTTCGTGTTGACCGCCCGAACGACATTGCCCCGCGCCTGTTCCAGAATCGCGGCCACACGATCAAAGAGAGGCACATCAACAGGAGATGCGGATTTCTGCAGCAGCTCATTGGGTGGCTTTCGTTTGCCAGCGCCCGACGGCTTACTCCCTGATGACGCTTTCTTACTCATCGCTGGACGCCCCGCTCCAGAATTGCCACCTGGAAGTTGCCATTACCACAGGCCGGTTCCAGAAAACGGGAGTCAATCCGCTCCGTTTCCTGCTTGACCAGGTCGAGCATGGCGTTGACCTCCCGTTGCCCGGTCAAGACCTCGCCATGATCCGCCACCCGCTGTTTCGATATGACCTGTGATTCCATGAACCCGGACCTCAGCCCCCAATTCGGCTTCTTTTGTCCTCTATACTAGATGAAACAACTTCTTCCGCGTCGCCGTCACAACACCACCCTCACAGTGGTGTTTAGAACACGCGTGTCACCAGTGTTGATGATGATTGTACTATATTCAAGTTGCTGATAGTAACTCCTTCGCTAACCGATAATTTCTTGAGACGGCCGTTCATGAGGTTTCGCCTTCTCCGTAAACGATAAAAATAAGACCGTTGTAAGCGACGGACAGACCCGGCTTACGGCTTTCGCTGGGGTCAGCTCCTGCGCTCCGAACTTATTTTCAGTTTTCCGGTGGTATCGCTTCGCTCAACCGCCGGCGAATGGCATTTACCCCTACCGGGGTATCTACACAATGGGCCGCTACAATTTTTTCAGGATAGCGGAGTATCGAACCCTTGGATTTATGAGTCTTCGAATCCGGTGTATGATCCGGTGGTTATTCAAAAAACGGACGTGACCTATCCTATTCTGGGAACACTGCTGTCCAAATTAAGACAGGGTTAAGATGTATTCCCGCTCAAACGAAGGCGCATTTAACGCTAATTATCCATGTACAGATTAAGGGTACCTTTTTCTGGGGGTGACGGTCCTGTCTAAGTCAGGATAATACAGCGGCGTTTAATGCCGGGCTTCAGTAGGCGTACCTTCCCTGGTGCGCCCTAAGGGGCCATTTCTGTACTTGTGGAATTATGGCGCACCAGGGAAGGTACGCCTACTGCGGGCATAAGAATTATTCAGGCAACTATGAACGAGGAGAGGAATGGGCGGCGTTTCTTTTGGGCGATGAAAAACAAAACCAAAAAAAAATACAACCCTAATCTGGACAAGAGTATACTTCTTTTTACGTGTATATCAACACCCCAAACCCCTGCCCAAATCCGCACGTAAGAAACCGAGCTGTTGGTGTAAAGCCAATAAGGACAAGGAATGATAGAGGTAGGGAAGGCTTGTTGCCAAGCCTCCCCTCCCTCCGAACCGTGCGTGCGGATTTCCCGCACACGGCTCTCCGGTTGATGGTTTACCCCAGAGGGGACTAGCCGACCTGTGCATAGGTTGTCTTCAGGCCATACAACCCATGTTCGGCAAAGAAATTATTCTTTCACCCTCTTTTACTGAGGGCCGTTAGCATCCGGTTCGTGCATGCGGATGGTTTCATCCACGCCCGCCGGGCGCGAACTGCTCTGTCTCGTTTAGACGATTAGACATCGCCACTAGTGACAAGGGATATTCCATCACGCTGTCCTTTCCGAATCCATCTTCCTGTGCCCCTTCGCTCCACGCCCATTACGGCGCTTCATCACTACTATGAGCACTCTGACTCCTGTCCGGGGCGGTTCTTCGGGCCATTGACCATGAACGCCGCACCTAAACCCGAACAGGTCTCCCTGTTTCACATATCTTGCCTTCCGTCCATTCTGTCGCCAACCACGCTATGAACCCTGTACATCGCCTTATCTCCATACCCACAGCGTGTACAGCGCTTTCCGGGCTTCGCACATTTCCAGCAGGCTCGCCGGTTCATCTCGCCGAATCACGTTCGTATCCTACGGACTGGACGTTCGCCTTCCGTTGCTCTCCACCCTGCCTCACGGCAACGCAGTTACGGTCGGCTTCAGGCCGGAGATGGTCTACCTGAAGAAGACTTTCACTTCTCTGACATGATATGCTTACAGGCGCACTAGAAGCGGCATCCTGCCGCTTTGCATCAAGACGGACATGCGGGCCGCAGTTACGATGGAAGCGGCAGGATGCCACTTCTACGCTCTTGCCATTCCTTACGTGCGGATTTAGGCACTGGTATCCAAATTAAGGCTGCTATCGAACACATATAGTTGAATTCATTGGCATTTTGGACAGGTTTTGGCGTCAATTTCCCGGTTTCCAGGATCAGGTTTACTGACCGCTGCATTTGCCTGTCCAAACTGCGAAGGCCGTTGAGAGACCATTCCAGGGCCACAAAATGCCATAAATACAGGCTTTCCCCGGTGCTTACCACATGGAAATAGGTGTCAACGCATGGAACGAGCCTGTCCAAGAAAATCTAATTTGGACAAGGATGTTCTGGGAACGTTTGTGGGAAGCGCAGGGTCGTGAGGGGGCAATAGGGCGGGCTGTCTTTCTGCAGGCATACCTTCCCAGAGGTGCGTCTTAGTGCGGTTTAGCCCCTAATCGCTCAAGTACCATCAAAAAAACAAGAAGTTGAATGCATAGGCGGAGAAAAAATGGGACTGTTCCCGCCACAAATTATACGCGTTCGTTTGTTGATAGGAGCGCATTGATACATGTTTTAGGCTGTGGGTGCTGTGGGTTTGCGCATAACAAAGCGGCGGGAACTCCTGAGAAACACAAATCGCAACCTGTTAATATAGAACAGCTTACCCGCATTTGGTTTTTTCACGAATCATCTCGATTACGAAATACGAGTACGAGCACGAACCACGAATCGGCGCAATCATGCTCGTGCTCGTGCTCGTAATCGTAGTCGTGCTCTCATAATCGTACAGTTTCTTTTGACAACTACCCCCGGTATGCCGGGGTGAACCGCTGCGCTGAAATTTTATATCTACTGGGATCGCTGGCATCCCTGCCGGCTGATTCAACGCAAATGCCTGTCATGCCACGTCTGGCCGGCAGGGATGCCAGCGATCCCAGTAAGGGACAATTTCATCGTTTACGGTGGAGCCGTAAGCCTCATGTGCGGCTGTCCCACATTTTTTTTCGGCCCTGTACCCCACGCCCGCAAAAACTCTGGGACAGCCTCCGTCGTGATTCAGAATTAAGTATTTCGCTCATGGTTTTGGCGTGCGCCGGAGGCAGTCCCATTTTTTGCTCAGATGTTGTTATTTTCCTTGGGTTGCGGGCACCGCTCGCGTTAGTAAGTTGTGGTATCGTTTTATGACGCACCTGGGAAGGTACGCCTACTAATGTGGCGCGCACATGCTTATGGGTAGTGTCCCGATAGTTCTACCGGCTTCAGGCAATACCCGCGCGCGCCGCGGGCGGTGCGAACGCGGAGGCCTTTCCGGGCGGGTTCTATCCGGACACCGCCGTGCCAGTCGGTACGGAGCAGGGTAATGTTCACTTGGACTCGTTACGAAATTGTATTTCGTAACGTACTTGCTCTTGAAGTTGCACTTCCTCTTCTTTGTTCCGTATTCGGGTTGATGATGCAAAGTTTGCGAAATGCAATTTCGCGGACAAGTACATTCCCAAGTACAACTTGGGAACGAGAGGCGGGGGAGAACGGGAGGTGCCTTGCTCTTGGGTTTGATACCGCGGCACCTTTATCTATATTCAGTTCAGCGAAGACTGGCAGGCAATTGAAAGCGTTCCGCTTCATCCGGCCTTCAATCATGATCCCGTTTAACTGTATGGTGTTATGAGACACCCGGATATTCCCCGGTTGTACCCATCACGGTAGGCGGTTTCTACCTAATTATGCGACAATATCAAACACATTTATTATGAGAGGGTGTATCATGCGATTCTACGTCCCACTGCTGGCAGTAACCGTATTCCCAATGTTGATCGGCTTGTTATCAGCGCAAGCCGACCCGAACATCACGGTGGAAAACATCCGGAAAGCGCCGGGCGAAGTCCGGACAGCCGAAAACAGTTCATCCGCATCCATTTCTCTGGACCGCGCCTGGGAAGGCCCGGTGTGTGCTTCAAGGCTGACCAACAGGGGCAATGAGCCCGTACGTATCCGTGAAGTGGTCCTGTTCCATATTGCCCATTCGCTGCCTCCGGACACCGTTTTTTATGGCGAGGGATTTACCATGCTTTCCCAGACAGCGGGCACGCTGGGGCAGCCGGTTGATGTCGGCGGCTATACGGATCGCGGCCATTACAGGATTCCCCAGCCGGACGACGCTGCGACGGTTTACGGCATGATGGTTCTGTCTCCGGAACAAGACGGGGATATCGTGCTTGGGTTCACTTCCTGTAACCGGTTTGTCGGCAAGTTC
>MTKZ01018891.1_pt1 | contig 13579 bp, 17 predicted proteins | sample 1042781 | NCBI WGS metagenome assembly MTKZ01 (sample SAMN06212207, study PRJNA360539) | anaerobic digester metagenome | biome: Wastewater treatment plant; material: sludge; isolation source: anaerobic digester fed with sludge from wastewater treatment plant | place: Denmark: WWTP Viborg ...
CGGAGTTGATAAATTTCAGAGTATAGTGGAAAAAATATTTAATAATTCTAGGACACTAAGAAACATTCAGTTGCCAGGGACGCACCTTCAGGATAAAAGCCTCAATCGATGACAGACCATAGCTTTGATGCCGAATCTGCATCTGCACTTTATGGGCCCTATCTTCCGGCGTGGCTGCATGCCTGTCCCGGAACGGCATCACGATGGGGATAAATAGAAGAAAGCCCTATTACAAAACAAGGGCTTATTGAGGCTCGTCTGCCATGCAGCCATACGGTGTGTTTATAAAGTAGATGGCAGATGGCTTTGATCTCTAAAAGGGCAGATCCAAGTTGCAGCCCATAATTGAGGTAGTGGTTCATTGACGGTCATCGAAGAGTCCATTCACAGAGCCTATCTAAACAAGCTGGTAGGAGAGGAAGGCCTAAGGATTGTTGAATGCATACCGGACGAAGAGATTACTGATGAAAAGCTGGCTGAGCTGACCGGAATCAGCCTCAATACCGTAAGGCGCACTCTGTACCTGCTTTATGAACACAGGCTGGCAATATATCGAAGAAAAAGGGATCCAGACTCGGGCTGGCTCACCTATCTCTGGCAGCTCTGCCCTGAGAATTTTGAGAAGGCTCTGGAGTCGGAGGCCAAGAGGCTGCTTCGCAAATTGGATGAAAGGCTGGCCTATGAGAGAGAGAACATCTTTTATGCCTGTACCGAGGGCTGTGCCAGATTCATATTCGATGAGGCCAGCGAGGCCAATTTTGTCTGCCCCTTCTGTCAGGGCAGCCTGGAATATATGGAGAACGCCAAAGTGGTGGATACCATAGAGAGACAGATAAAGGAATTGAAATCCTGTCTATAGGTTATCCAAATCGTTGCCCAGAATTGCCGTCCACCACCAACGGGCCATGTCAACCAGATCGCGGCTGAACATGCCGGAGAGGCGATACTCTCCGCCTTTGTTTGTGATAAGTCCGGCTCCGAGAAGCTTGTTTCTCATGGCGTAGAAGGCGGAGCGGCTGACGTTTAGCTCTCTCAGCAGCTCCTCCCATTCCTGGACTCTCAGGGGCTTACCGCTCTTCTGCCTCTCTTCCACCAAAGAGAGAAATCTTCCACCCCGGTCTGCCGTAGTCTCCTCTTGAAAGAGTCGAAGCATAAGCTCATGGTAAGGATCCCTGGATCTGCTTATGGCGAATTCGGATTTGGATCTTACCTTGATGGTCGTGGCAGTCCGGGGAGCAGACTTTACATTGGTCATAGACCAGCCAGCACGGATCTGGCTATATCGGCATACTCTTCTCTTAGTATATAGCTCGTGGGCAGACGATATGACTTTTTATTGACATGGAGTATCCCCAGCCTCGAACAGATATAGCCGATCATCGAAGCAATGGCTTTCTTGGACACATCCAGCCGTCTGCTTACCATCTCGTGAAGAGAGGCCACAGTAAACTCCCGAGCCTCAAGTATCGACTCCAAGACCGCACGCCTAAGACCATCTGAATCCAGATTGAGGAAACTGACCATCCGGCCAAATATCTCAGACCGCTGTGCTTTCATAGTACCCCTTCCTAGCTACCATTACCCTTGATATTCTTTTGTGATGCATATAATATAAGCTTTACTATATGAGCCGATACTTAATTTAGCTTTCCTGCGGATCCAATTTATGCCGACATCAGTTTAAGCTAGCTCTCAAATAAAGCTCAGGATATAGAGATTGTGGTCCGAGGAGATATATGGATAACAGAAGGTGCGAAGGGGACAGCGATGAAGATATGGCCAGGACAGATGCCCTTTGCAGCCAGGGAGATTATGAGGCGGCAATTGCGGCATGGGAGGAGGAGAGAGGAGGTTCAAAGAGCTTTTCCATCTATTATAGAAAGGCTCAGTCGCTTCGCCGGCTGGGAAGACTCGAAGATGCAGCGGCTTGTTTAGAAAAAGCCCTCCAGATCGAGCCCGAGAATCCCGACGCCTGGAGGGCTCATGCCTTCTGCTGCAGCCAGATAGGCAGAGATGATGAGGCCCTATCCTCCGCTGAAAGATCTCTGGCTATTGATCCCAGCAACGCCAGGACCTGGATTGTAAGGGGCTTTGCCCTTCACCGCAGGGGCCAGTACGAGCAGGCCGTGGAGAGCTACGCCCGGGCCATTGAGCTCTGCCCCATGGGAGCAGATGGCAGAAGGGCCTGGAACAACCGGGGCGCTGCCCTGGACAATCTGCGCCGGCATGAAGAGGCCATTGAGAGTTATGACGAGGCGCTGATGATAGATCCATTCGATATCTATCCCTGGAACAACAAGGGTGTGGCTCTGGGGATTTTGTCCCGCCATGAGGAAGCCGTGCTCTGCTTTTTAAAGGCCATTGAGATTGAGCCGCAGTATGCCACGGCCTGGAAGAACCTGGGCCTGGCCTACAGGGCTTTGCATCGCGATCAAGAGGCCGAGGAGGCGCTCTCCAGAGCCAGGGAACTGGGTCTTTAGCTCCCCTTTTTGGCCGAGAGAGCGGCTGCGATCTCCTCCGCCAGAGCCTCCCGGTTTTCTCTGGTTACCGCAAGGACCTTGAAAGTGCTGCGGATCTTCTTTGCCAGACGGTGGTTGGACCACTCATGTAGCACCACCAGCATGGGCTTGGATGAGGCTATGGCCATCTCCACCGCCGAGACAAACCTGTGGCTGGTCAGCTCCATGGGACCGACCTCGTCCACAACAATCAGATCGCATTTAAGGGCTGCTTCTATGGCTCCAGCCCCCACTCCATCCAGCTCCTCCGGATGGACCCGGTATTTGCCCAGCTGCGGGCCGCTGCCGGTCTCGTCAGCCAAAATCCCCATTGCGCCGCTGCATAAATCGAGCAGCTCAAATCCGATCCTTCGGTCCTTATATCGCCTCTCGAGGGCCAGTACCCCTCCTACCTTTAGACGAGAGGCCTCTGCCGCCTTTGCCACCAGGGTGGACTTGCCCACACCCGGCGGTCCGGTTACTGCTATTCTAAGGACCATATAGCTCCCTCATCTTCTCTGCGTAGCGGCCCAGGCTCTCCACATCTTTGATCTCCTTTTTTACCAGCTTTTTAAGCCGACTGCGGATAAGGCCATCTGGCCTGATGCCGGCAGAACGAAGGTGACGTCCGATGGTCTGACACATCTCATCGCCCTTGCAGTCCCAGTCCGTCAGCAGTATAACCTCGGAATAATTTCTTGCCGCCTCCTCGGCCAGGTCCAGAGCACAGCGATGTGAGGCCATGATGATCGGACCGGAAAGGCCCAGAGAGCGCAGGGCCAGGAGGTCCCGCCTGCCCTCCACAATAACCGCTGCGCCCTGGCTGGAGGCCTCAAGAAGGGAGGCAATCAACTCCTCCAGCGCCTCTAGATCATAGGTTCCCTTGAAACGGCTCTCCTTAAACTCTCTCGCGCTGATCATGGTCCTCAGCCCTTGCTCCGGATATCGGTCAAGGCAAGTTTCTGGGCTAGAAGTGCATATGCTTCTTCTCTCATCAAGCCCTTGACCAGAATGCTCTTCTTGGAGCTCTTCTGGCCGCTCGTCACCACCACATTCTGCTCCGGTACTCCCAGAGTCCTGGCCAGCTCCTCCATGAGCTGCCTATTGGCCCGTCCTTTTATCGGCTCCTCGGTGAGGCGGGCCTCAAGAGACCGTCTCCAGGGGTTGTACCCGGATGGAACCGATATCCGGCTGCAGCCGGGGACTATCTCAAAAGAGATGATACAGCCTTGAGGGTGGGGCTTAATCGACTCTCTGGGATCCATTAGGCCAATTAGGGCGTCAGACAGCAATAAGCTTACCTGTGGACGGACAGATATAATTGCCTCATAATCCAATAAAATCAAATCGGAATCAAGAGACCAGATATACCCCAGCCACTATGAGCAAGAATGCTGCTGCCTTTATGGCCAGTGACTCCCGGTCCAGCCCCTCCGCCAGGATCCCGGGACGGAAGCGGGCCAGCAGGATTACATAGATCAGGGTGATGAATGGCTGCAAAGCAGCCAGGCTGGAGACAAGAGCAACCGATCCCCGGCCGTAAGCGAAGATGAAAGCACCCCTGCCCAGCAAATCCAGAAATTCATTAACAAAGAGAGCCAGGAGAAGATAGGCCCCTCCATGGAAATAGGCAGTACACTCTCTTCTTATCTCCTTCGGCCATAAGACGGGAAGGATGGCTAAAAGACATCCCACAGAGGACCAGAAGATAAGGTGCCACTCGTTCATGAATCCCAGAAGGTACTTGGACGCCAGGGCATGGGCAGCGCTGAAAAACCAGAAAACGGCCATGTGTTTTAAAACTGGGGAGATACAGCCGCTTGCCTGCCGGCCTGGCCGATAGGATATGAGCACAGCGCCGCATACCAGCAGAGCGCCTCCGGCATAGTCGTCTGCCTGCAGAGACTCTCCCAGAAAGACAAGCGCACCCAGAAACACGAACACGGGATAGACATAGACCAAGGCCGCTATTCTGCTGGTCTCCTCCTGCTGCAGGGCTTGCAGGTATGCCGTCCAGAGGATGACCTGAAAAGCGCCTGTGGCCAGGGCATAGAGCGTCTGAGGATAGATCCATCCCCAGTCCATATAGAGGGGAATAGCTAGGATCAGGGCCTGCTGCATGATTACCAGTGCCGCCAGATAGGCCAGAGGCTCCTTCACGATTCGACCCAGCAGGAGCTTATCTATTATTCCTGTAGCAGCAAAAGCAGCAGCCCCAACTAGGGAGAGCGCAAGCCAGTCCACAGAGGCATTAGGTGAGCAGAAAAGTTATAGATTTCCCATTCTCTGAAGGGAGAGCAAAGCGAGACCGAGCCCGCACAGGCTTTCCTCTCCTGTGGGGCCGCATACGCCCTCCAGCGGGAAGGAGGCGGGATGCTGGAGCCCGCCAGTCCGTCTCTGTTGGATTTTGTCGCTCTGTGCTTCCAAGATTAAATTACTAAAAGATATATTAATCTATATATAAAAATTTACCTTAGTTTTCATGACGCCTGGCGCAGCTCAAAATATTCATCCACCAGCCAGTCGCCGACCTCCTTTAGATACTTTCGCCTGCGTTCGTCTTCAGCAATTATTTGAAAAACATCTGAGAGATCTTCATCCATCATGCAGCGGTTTTCATCGGGTCGAATTTAAACCTATCGAAAGTCCCGGAATTTAAGATAGCTTCTGCTCCTATACACCGGCTCTGCCCCGGGAAAATATCATTGCCACGCAATAAGGCTCGCGCTCTCTTTTCAGCTCTCCGGCATGTATGGGATGGTCTCCGCAGATGACAAGCAATGTCTCTTCATCTGCCAATCTCATGATTCTGCCTATGCAGCGGTCTATTAGCAATGCCGCCTTTTTTATGGCATTGAGATCGGAGCCCAAATGAGCATTTTTATCGATTCCGATGAAGTAAGATACCAGCAGATCCGGCCTCTCCTGGAGGGCCTGACAGGTGAGCCGACAGGCTTCTATGTCGAATTGCTCCGGGGGAAGGCTGTCCGGTATGCCGTGCACCATCTCGATCAATCCCTGATAGACCTCCGCCCCGTTCTGCTCCATTATCACAGCGCATACCTCACCCGCGGCTGATGCTATCTCCGGCAGGCTGAGTATGCTTGATTCTTTTGCACCGGCCTTATCCAGGATCTGATGATGCTCGGGAAGCAGCCCGGAGAGGATGCTGGCAATGGCCGGGGTGGTTCGATTGGATACCGCCCTGGCCGGGAAAAGAAGGCCATCCTTGCAGAGGAGACTCATGTTAGCCGTATCCGGGAGGAGATGACGCAATAGGTCGTAGCCCAGACTGTCTACGATGATCAGTGCAGCCTTCTTGCAATCCCACTCCGCCACAGCCCGGATGGTCTTTCCGTCACTTTGCGGCAGATTGAGGCCCAGAATTGAGGCTATGGTAGGCGCTATATCCAGCTGGCTGAAAGAGGGTGGGCTCGATATGTCTTTCGTGATAATCGCTCCTTCATCGGCCGAGGATTTATTGGCCGGCTTGGACTCTGGCAGCCAGGTTTTTGATGGCGCAGGATTAAATAAGGAATGGTTAGAAGATAAAATAAAGCCGGATAAGGCTGGAAGAGAGAGCCACGAAAAAACGATTCTGGGCTGCTTGTGCCCAGCGGAGAATTCGGATGCATTATTGGATCATGATCGCTGCCCTCTGCGCAGTTTTGACTGCTGCATATTCCTCCGATGCGGAAGTGGATATAGATTACAGCCATAGCCTTATGGGAATGGGAACGGTCATGAGCGATTTCAAGATGGGATCAGAGGAGGATACCCTGGCTATGGGAAGGGTAAGGGGAAGCGGAGAGGTTGTCAATAGATATGCCTTTCTCCTAAATGACTCCAAAAACGTATCCATAGAGGATCAGTTTATCTTCCAGCAGACCCCCGAGGCTGCGGAGGCTTCTGTGCCCGATTATCCCCCCATGGTCGGCGCTCCCATGGGCCTGCGCCTTCTTGGAACCAGCTGGGCTGGCAGAATAGATCTGGCCGGGCGGTAGGATAACAGTTTCGTCCCGCGGCAAAGGTTTATCTTAAAGCCTGCCGAGACTCTAATAGATATGCAGGAACTGCAGGATATGTCCGGGCCATTTTCAGAGCTCTGCCAGATGTGCCGAGAGCCGGCCCAGAAGATCAGGCATTGCAGGGAGCTTCTGGTTGTATCACATGTGGATGCCGATGGCCTGACATCGGCAGCGATAATCTGTACTGCACTGGAAAGGGCTGGAATGGAATATGAGGCTCTCTTCTTCCGGCAGCTTGATGAGGCTGCCTTGGATCAGATTGCAGACTCCAATCCCGATATGGTCATTTTTACCGACCTAGGGAGCGGCATGATCCAGCCGATATGCGATCGCGGCCTCCCTGCGGTGGTGGTCGACCACCACAAGCCTGCTCCATATCAGGCCCGGCCCATTGCCCACATCAATCCTCACCTGGTGGGTGCAGATGGGGCCCTGCACCTTTCCGGCAGCGGAACCTCATTTCTCCTGGCAAGGGCTCTGGCCGGCTCACCGGCAGGCAATGACGATCTGGCCGCCCTGGCCGTGGTGGGGGCAGTGGGAGATCTGCAGGACATGGCCCACGGCCAGCTGACGGGGATAAACCGGCATATTCTGGAGATAGGCTCCCGGGCCGGGGCGATATCCTTTGGCCGGGACATCAAGCTCTTCGGAAGGCAGACCCGCCCCGTCTATAAGATGCTGGAGTACTCTCAGGATCCTTATCTGCCAGGGCTTTCCGGGAATGAGGACGCGTGCATTGCCTTCCTTAAGGATACAGGAATCCGCCTGGGAGGGGAGCGCTGGCGCAGGTGGATCGACCTCAGCCAGGATGAAAAAGCCAGTCTGGTCACGGCCATAATCAGAAAGGGGCTGCGCAGCGGTCTGGCCAGCGTCAAGCTGGAGAGGCTGATCGGAGAGGTCTATGTCCTTTTATCCGAGAGAGAGGGCACAGAACTGAGGGATGCCAGCGAGTACTCCACCCTGCTAAATGCAACGGCCCGTTACGGCCATGCCCAGGTTGGACTTTCGGTATGCATGGGGGACAGGAACCTGGCGTTCGCTGAGGCTCAGAGGCTCTTATCCCAGCACCGCCAGAATCTGGTAAATGGCCTTAAGCTGGTGGCAGAGAAAGGCATTACCAGCCTGCATGGCATCCAGTATTTCGATGCCGGAGACTCTATCATGGACACCATAGTGGGCATCGTGGCAGGCATGAGCTTTCAGATGGCAGACCGCTCCCGCCCTATTCTGGCCTTTGCCAGGACCGAGGGAGGAGATCTCAAGGTCTCAGCGCGAGGAACCCAGGATCTGGTCCGTTCCGGACTGGACCTGGCGGAAGCTCTCTCTGCTTCAGCTCGGGGTGTGGGCGGAGTGGGCGGAGGACACAATGTGGCGGCTGGAGCTACCATTCCCGCCGGAGAGCAGCAGAAGTTCCTGGAGCTGGTGGACGGCGTCGTGGCAAGGCAGCTCCACCTCTGACATCTTTAATTGCATTAAGCATAAATTAACGGCCGCCACCCGTTTTGATCGGCTTGATCGAAAGCCTTTTAGCTTATATGATTATGGAAAAGGGTCACGATAGCCGCCAGTAGTCTTTTAATATGTATAATGAGCATAATTCATATATAGCAAAAAAGCAGGAAAAAGTGAAAAGAGGCGCCCGAAACAAATGCCCAGCGTGAGATATACCAGGATAGAGATCACCCCGGATGCCTATAGATCCTTGGAAGCAGAGGCCATTTTGCAGGGAAAAACCCTCAAGAAATTGGCATCTGAGTTGATACTAAAGGGCGTCTCTAAAAAGGCTCTGGATTTCGTCCAGGAATTGGAGGAGCCGGCGGTCACAAGCAAGCCTCAGATGGATTTCAACGAGGAGATGACCCGGGTCATCAGGAAGATTGGGGCAACGGGCATACATATCAGCCTCCAGACCCTGAAGGTGGTGAAGGATTCCATTTTAGAGGAAGGATACCAGGGTGCAATGCTCTATGTGGCCCAGCATACTGCATCCATGGAGAGGGATGAGCTGCACCGGGTGATTGCAATATGCCGGCGCTATAAGCTCTCGGAAAAGTCGGCTGCTTATCTGGTGGAAAATTTAAATGAGATCGAGTCCGGCAACTGGATCTAAGCCGGAGCACTTATCACTTTCAAGATCCTGTTCTTAATGCATTAATGCCGGATTGGTCGGCTCACTTTCTGGCCATCTGCTTGATCTTATCCCAACCTGTCCCGCCCGCTCGCAGGGGATGGTCCAGGATGACATCTATGAATCCAAAGATGATAGGGGCATAGACGGCATAAAAGTCGCGGGCAAAGGTAATGGCCTCATCCAGGTCCTGAAAGCGGCGGCCTTCGGTCACCTCTCCCGTCCCTGTGACGATTGTATCTATGCTGCTCTCGGCGACAAAGCTGGACATGCCGCATGAAGCCTTTGCCGGCTGGAGGGCATCTATATTCACAGGCACGCCGCCATAGCACTCATAGGCATAGCGCAGGATCTCCATGTCTCCGGCCAAGCCCTCTGCTCTGGCCTCCTCCAGGATCTCCCGGTCCATACACTGAAGCTGGGGGATCAGGCTGGCCTCGATGACATAGGAGAATCCCCGGCCTTCTGCAGAGAGGTCCATCGCCTCCAGAACCATTCCCAATTTGACCGGCTCCCCCCAGCCGAAGCTGCACTTCCAGCGTTCGCTCTCTATGTATATCTGGCTCCGACTGAGCTGGGATTGGCTGAGCATATAAGTCAATATCAATGCTGTTATATGATAAGCCTTTTCAAGCCGATGACGTCTGATGATGGACCCTTCCTGGCCGACCCCTGCTACGAGCAGGGATCGTCAGTTCTTTTCTTTCCCTCCATCAGTCAGCAAATTATGCACAATTCATTCACCTATAGCCTCTACCGGGTCCAGGCGGGATGCCTTCAATGCCGGATAAATCCCTGCCAGGAGGTTTACGACCAGGGCGAAGCCAACTGCCAGAATAAAGCTCTGTGATGTGATCTCCACTGTGAGATGGGACACCATGTAAACCTCGCTGGGAAGGGAGATGGGATAGGCCTCTATGAGCTTTGCCGCGGCATAGGCCAGGGCTGAGCCCAGAAGAGCAGCCGGAGGCCCAAGGATCATGCTCTCCAGGAGATAGATATTGATTATGGACTGGCGGCAGGCTCCTATGGCCATGAGTATGCCGATCTCCTTGGTCCGCCTGGTCACAGCCATTATCATGGTATTGGCCACTCCGAACAGGGCTATGACGAATATCAGGCTGTAGAATATGATCAGCACCACATCCTGGGTATCGAAGATCTGCAAAACATCTCGGTTGCGCTCCTGCCAGCTCTCCGCCCGGTAGGAGAAGCGGGAGTTGAGATCGGAGGCGATCATGGGCGCAGCATCGATATCATTGAGCCGGGCTGCCACCTCGGAGACCACATCTTGCTGGTCCATCAGCTCCTGAGCTGTCTCAAGAGGAAGGTACACTGTGCTCTGATCCGCTCCCGTACCTGTCCTGATCAAGCCCACCACCTCCAGGGTTATGGACTGGTTTTGACGATATAGGCTGAACGTCTCTCCCATTGAGAGCTCCAGTTCTTCCGCCAGCTTGTCTCCCAGCACTGCGCCTCGTTTTCTGAAAGTGAGGTCCAGATAGCGGCCTGAAACCATATCCTGCTGCACATTGAGCAGAGGATCCTCTGCTTCAGGCAGCGCTCCGATGATGCTCGCCGCCCTCACCTTATCCCTATGCTTGGCTCCAGCCTTGCCCAGCATCCGGGGCGAGACTGCCTCAACCTGGGGATAGCTGCCGAGTATAGCGGATAGGCTTCGGTAAAGGGTGATGTAATCCTCGTCCTCCTTAGGGCTGATGGTCAAGTGGGGACTGTTCTCCACCAAGCTGACGACCAGATCGCTTCGGTATCCCTCGTTGATGCCCATCATCACCACAATCACGGCTATGGCCAGAGCTACGGCCAGCACTGAGAAGAGCACCATCTTGGGATCAGAGGTGATATGCCTCCTGGCTATCTCCAGCTCGAACATGGCTGCTACCCCTTCAAGGCTATGACCGGATCGAGCAGCGATGCCTTTCTGGCCGGATAATAGCCGGCGGCGATGCTCAATAGAACCGATATTATGGTAAAGAGCAGGAAGTCAAGCGGATTGAGGGCCATGGGCAGATTCATTGTCTGACCCATGCCGTCTTGGATCTCAATGCCTTGCAGCTGAAGGCAGGCCAGCAGGCCCAGAATACAGCCGACAGCCGCTCCCATGAGGCCCAGAACGCCGCTCTCCATCAGGAAAAGCAGGCGGATGTGGAATGGATTGGCGCCCAAGGCCATGAGCATGCCTATCTCCCGCGTCTTCTCCACCACCAGCATATTCATGATGCTGGCGATTCCAAAGGTGGCTATGATCATTAGCAGGAACATGGTGATGGCATTTTGGGTCTTTTCAAAGGCCAGAGTCCTGACGATATCAGGAAAAAGCTCCTGCCAGTCCTTGGCATTGTAGCCCAGCATTCGCAGCTCTTCTGCCGCAGCTGGGGCGAGGAAGGGATCCGAGAGCTTGATATCTATAGCCGTTACCACATCTCCCTGGTTTAGGAATCGTCGGGCTGTGTCCTGGGAGACATAAGCCACCCCCTCGTCCACCTCTTTATAGCCAAAGCTGAATATTCCTGAGACCACCAGATTTACCGGCTGGCGGTCCGGAAACCGGGCGGAGATGGTGTCTCCCATTTTGGCTTTCAGTTTCTCTGCTAAGGCCTCTCCCATGACCAGCCTCCTGCCGCCCATTATGGAATTTATATCTCCCTGCTTCATATTGTCTGTGATCTGAGTTATCCTCTCTGCCTCTACCGGATCTATGCCCACCAGAGCCACATTTTCCGATTTATCCTTGTAGCTGAGTGTAGCTGATGCGGACAGAGTAGGAGAGACCCCCAAAACACCGGGAAGGGCCCAGCAGATCCCGGCGATGCTGCGGTAGAGATGGAGGTAATCCTCTCCATCCTCCGGTATCACGGTGATATGGGGGAGAAAGCGAAAGACAATGTCGAATAGAAAATCAGAGAAGCCGTTCTGAATGGATATGAAGACTATGGATATGGCTACGGCTATGGCCACCGCCCCCACGGAGAGAAAGGTGCGCCATTTTCGATAGGTTATATGCCTGCGGACCACAGCGATCTCGAAGGCCGGAAGAAGGCTGCCATTCAACCAAAAGACCCCGAGAAGGGAGATGAACCGCGATCAGTTATCAAGTTACTGGATTTTCCAGGAGAAGGATACTAAGCTTTTGGAAACGAAAGGACTGAATTTAATCCCAAGAACTCCCGATTTGGGCAAGAACTATCTCCTGGTTTGTATCTGGAATTCTTTTTATGTGATGTTAATATTATTAGTATTTCAATGAATACCATGGAAACAGATAAAAATGCTCGTACCTGGGCTACCATTTGTCACCTCAGCGCACTTCTTATGCTTGTGGGCGTTCCCATCGGCAACATTTTGGGCCCTCTGGTGATCTGGCTGGCAAAAAGAGGAGAGTATGACTTTGTTGATGATCAGGGAAAGGAAGCGCTCAACTTCCAGATTACATTTTTAATCTGCGCGATCGCCTTAGCCATCTTGGCATTTCTTCTGAGTTTCAGGAGGCCGTATAGCTATCAATTCTATGCCTACTTTCCGGTAATGCTGCTCATAATGGGCCTGATCATCCTGAATATAGGTCTGGTTATAATGGCTGCGATAAAGTCCAACGATGGCATACCATACCGATTTCCATTCGCTATTAGGATTATTAAGTAGATGAGCGTTTCACAGAAGAGTGCTTTTCTTTAAAATGGATGGTCTCGGATGGCAACGCTCATCAGGCCGAAATGCGGAATTGATCATAGATAGAAACCTCCATTAACGGATTGGATGGCAAGCTCTAATAAGCCAGGAGCTCGATTCTTGCAGTTGAAGAGTCATTATGATTGAAGAGAATTTAAAGAGCGTAGAGAAGCAAAAAGAAAGCATCCTGACCACAGCCAGGAAGATTATATCCCTGGGAGCAATCTGCGATAGCTGCCTGGGGCGGCAGTTTGCCATGCTGGCTACGGGATTTACCAATGCCGAGAGAGGGCGATCCATCAAGTCCGTACTGGCCATGCAGGCCTGCGCAGACGAGGACAGGGCTATCCTGGAGGAGCTGGCCCCCTCTTTTCTGCCGGCGCGCCTCAAGCTGGGAAGAACGGGGGAGGATGATGCTCCCTGCAGCGTATGCCTGGGTGAGATGGCCCCGGCAAATCTTGATCTCTGGGCGGAAAAGGGGGCTGTAGCTCTGGCCGGATGGGAATACAAAACTCTGCTGGTGGGCACCCGGATGTCCGGACTGCTGGCGGAAAACGAGGAGCTGATTGTGGCCGATGGCGGCTCAGTTCATGCCGAGCCCTTCAAGTCGGAGCTCAATCGCGAGGTGGGAAAGAGGCTCTCAGCCCTGACCGGCAAGGCGGTTGATTTAAAGAGTCCGGATATGGTGGTCCACCTCAACCTGGAAAAGAGGGAGGTACAGCTGCAGGTATCATCCATCTTCATCCGCGGCCGCTATCGCAAGCTGGTGCGGGGCATCCCCCAGACCCGCTGGNNCCCCCAGACCCGCTGGCCCTGTCGCGAGTGCCGCGGTCGCGGCTGCCAGCGCTGCGGCGGCACGGGAAGGATGTACCCCGAGTCTGTGGATGAGCTGATCCGCCCGGCGGTGATGCAGGCTGCGCAAGCGGAGGATACTGTATTTCACGGAGCCGGTCGCGAGGATATCGACGCCAGAATGCTGGGAAGCGGCCGGCCGTTCATAGTAGAGGCGGTCCGGCCCCGCATCCGCGAGATCGACCTGGCTTTTCTGGAGCAGGAGATCTGCCGCCAGGCGGAGGGCAAGGTGGAGGTCACAGGGCTTGCCTGGGCCGATTCGGCCATGGTAGAGCGGCTGAAAGAGGCTGCTTTTGAGAAAACTTATTCTGCCCGGATCAGGCTGGGCGCGGCCGTCCCAGAAGAAAAGCTTAAATCCGTCTTGAAGGAATTAGAAGGGTCGA
>MTKZ01030719.1_pt1 | contig 13572 bp, 12 predicted proteins | sample 1042781 | NCBI WGS metagenome assembly MTKZ01 (sample SAMN06212207, study PRJNA360539) | anaerobic digester metagenome | biome: Wastewater treatment plant; material: sludge; isolation source: anaerobic digester fed with sludge from wastewater treatment plant | place: Denmark: WWTP Viborg ...
GGTCTTAAACGGCGACGTGCTTCCCGATGAGCCGTCCCTGCTTGCTCTGGCCAGCCGCGGGCCGGCCGTATCGGCTATCCCGGTAAAAGATCCCAGCCGCTATGGAGTGTTCGTGAGCGATGGGGGCCGGCTCAAGTCGGTGGTGGAGAAGAGCGACAGCCCCCCCTCCAATCTGGCCAATGCGGGCATCTATCATTTTTCTGCCAGCATATTCGATGCCCTGCGGGCGATACCGCTTTCGGAGCGGGGAGAATATGAGCTGACCGATGCCCTCAACCTGCTGGCAGGAAGAGAGAGCATAGCAATAGTGGAGATCTCCCGCTGGATGGAGATAGGCCGGCCCTGGGATATTCTGGCCGCCGATGAGATCCTGCTCAAAGATCAGGTCGGCCAAATCTTAGGAGAAGTTGAGAGCGGGGCCACCATCAAGGGCGATGTTTCCCTGGGCAGGGGAAGCATAATCCGCTCCGGAGCCTATATAGAGGGACCGGTCCTTATTGGAGAGGACTGCGACATCGGCCCCAACTGCTTTATCCGGCCCACCACCTGCATCGGCGACCGGGTGAGGATTGGAAATGCAGTTGAAGTCAAGAACAGCGCCATCATGAGCGACAGCAAGATCGGCCATCTCTCCTATGTGGGCGATAGTGTAATCGGAGAGGGCTGCAACTTCGGGGCGGGAACCATCTGCTCCAATCTGCGCCATGATGGCAAGAGCATCAGATCCTATGTCAATGGGGAGAGGGTGGACAGCGGCAGGCGCAAGCTGGGAGTGGTTATGGGAGATGATGTCATGACCGGCATCAATACCAGCATTTATCCCGGCACGGTCATAGAGCCCGGCTTCCGGGGCTTGCCGGCAGCCGTTCTTAAAAGGCTGGTCGGCGCCAGCCAGCCGGCAGAAAAATAAAAAGCCTTTTCAAGGCAGAGATCGATTGGCCCAGAGAAGGATGAGATTTAATAAATGGTTCAAGGTTAGCAGGAGATCCTGATGAGAGATTTTATTCCCATAGCCAGGCCCATCATCGGCCAGGAAGAGATAGATGCAGTGGAAAAGGTGCTGAAATCGGGAATGCTGGCCCAGGGAGAAGCGGTCAAGAGCTTTGAAGACGAGTTTGCCGCATATCTGGGAGTGAAGAATGCCATAGCGGTGAACAACGGCACAGTTGCCCTGGATCTGGCCATAAAGGCTCTGGACCTCGAGCCGGGATCAGAGATCATAACCCCCGCCTTCACCTTCATCGCCACGGCCAACTGCGCTCTATATCAGGGCCTGCGGCCTGTCTTTGCCGATGTGGATGAGAAAACATTCAATATCGATCCCGACGACCTGCAGGAGAGGATCACCCCCCGGACCAAAGCGGTGATAGGAGTCCACCTCTACGGCCAGCCCTTCCCGCTTTCCGCAGTTCAGGAGATCTGCCAGGACAGGAACATAGCTCTGGTGGAAGACTGCGCCCAGGCCCATGGAGCGGAATGGAAGGGAAAGAAAGTGGGCTCATTCGGAACGGGCTGCTTCTCCTTCTATCCCACCAAGAATATGACCACCGGAGAGGGGGGCATGATCACCACCGATGATGATGCTCTGGCGTCTCGTCTGCGCCTGTTGAGAAGCCATGGGGATTCCGGAAAGTACAACCACATCTCTCTCGGCTACAACTACAGAATGATGAATCTGCAGGGCGCTCTGGGCCGGGTCCAGCTCCGGCACCTCGAGGAGTTCACAGCCAGAAGAATCGCCAATGCCGGATATTTTAATGATCATATCAAGGCCAGGGGCATAAGTACGCCTTTCCGCACAGACGGCGTCAGGCATGTCTATCATCAATATGTGGTGCGGATAGAGGATGAGTTTTCTGATTCCCGGGAGAGGCTGATGGAGTACCTGCAGGCCAAGGGCGTGGGCAGCGCGGTTCACTATCCCAAAGCGGTCTATCAGCAGCCCTTCTATAGGGATCTGGGCTACAGCGATGTCTCCTGTCCCGTGGCTGAGGATGTCTCCCGGCGGGTGATGAGCCTGCCAGTGCATCCCGCTCTATCGGCGGATGACCTGCGGTACATAGCGGAAACCATGAATTCCTTTGAGGCCTGAATATGGACGTGGGAGTTTTAGGCGTCGGTGCCATGGGGCGGAACCATGTTCGGGTTTACTCCGAGCTGAAGGGAGTGGACACGGTTTATGTCTATGATCCCCTGCCGGAAAATGCGGCAAAAGCTGGGGAGTATGCCAGCATATGCGCCTCCCTGGAGGAGCTGCTGGAGAAGGTGGATGCGGTCAGCATCTGCGTTCCCACCCGATATCACTTTGAGACGGCGAAAAAGGTGATCCAGGCAGGCATACACTGCCTTATCGAAAAGCCCATCACCCTGACTGCGGAAGAGGGCTCGAGGCTTCTCCAGATCATAGAAGACTCAGGACTGGTGGTTGGCGTGGGCCATATCGAGAGGTTCAACCCCATCGTCTCCGAGATGGCCAAGATCGCCAAAAAGCCGGCTTATGTCTCCATCAAGAGGCACAATCCCACCTCCAGCCGCATCACCGATGCCTCGGTGGTGGAGGACCTCATGATCCACGACATCGATGTGGCCTTCAATGTGCTATTCAAGGGAGAGGAAGACTTTCATATTCACAGCGCCGGAAGCGCCAACTTCTGCGAGGCTCTGGCCGTATTCCCCCATTCGGTCCTGGCCATATCCGCAAGCCGCCTATCCTCCAAAAAGTTCCGCACCTTTTATGTGGAGTCGGAGGACTTCACTGCGGAAGGCGACTTCATGACCCAGGAGGTTTACATTTACCGCAAGCCAGGGAAATACGGTGTGGAGAATGAGAGGTATCTGCAGGAGAATATCATCGAGAAGGTCCTGGTGAACAAGGTCGAGCCCCTCAAGGTGGAGCTGAAGGCATTCTTAGACTGCGTTAAAGGCAAAAAGAGCTTCCCGGTCACGCCGCAGGAGGCACTCAAGAACTTGCAGATCTGTGAGAGGATCAAAGAGAAACTGCAGATCGTTGCTCCTTAGGAGAGGGTACGGAGGAATGAGTCAGAGCCAGGGCTATTATGCCCATCCCACGGCCATCGTGGAGAGCCAAGACATAGGTGAGGACACAAAGATCTGGCACTTTGCCCATATCCGGTGCGGGGCAAAGATTGGCGACAGCTGTAACATAGGAAAATCGGTATACATCGACATCGGAGCGGAGATCGGAAATAATGTCAAGATCCAGAACTTCGTCTCCGTCTATAAGGGTGTGGCCATAGAGGATGATGTATTCGTGGGCCCATCGGCCACCTTCACCAATGACCTTTACCCCCGGGCCTTTATCTGGGATGAAGAGCACGTCTGTTCGACCCGTATCTGCCGAGGCGCCAGCATAGGAGCCAATGCCACCATCGTCTGCGGCATAACCGTGGGAGAGTATGCCATGATCGGAGCGGGCAGCGTCGTGGCCGAGGATGTGCCGCCTTTCGGCTTGGTTCTGGGCAATCCCGGCCGGCTGAGAGGATATGTCTGCCGCTGCGGCAGGAGGCTGGAAAAGGAAGAGAGGCAGGAGAGCGGGCGCAGCATTTATCGGTGCAGAGCATGCGGCAAGCAGGTCGAGATAAATCCATGAAAGCTCCATGAGGCTGATGGGGAACCATGAGGCAGTCGGGAACGCACAAGGAAAATAGGAAACACACGAGGCAGGATGAGGAAGGATAATAGATATGCAAAATAGCGCTGAAATTGCAGTAATCGGTCTCGGCAATGCTGGTCTGCCTCTGGCAGCGGTCATAGCCGACTGCGGAATTGCCGTCATGGGCGTGGACATAAACGAGAGCCGCTGCCTGGCCATAAACCGGGGAGAAAATCCCATAGCAGAGGAGGCCGGTCTTGAGGAGCTCTTAAAGAGGCACGGCGGGAGAAGCCTGCTGGCCACGCCTCGCTTCCAGGATGCGGCAGGCTGCCGGACATTCATAGTCATAGTTCCCGTTTTTGTGGACGCCAGCTTCAATCCCGACTTTGCCATTATGAAGAGCGCTCTGGAGTCACTGGGAAAGATCCTCAAGAAAGGAGATCTGGTGGTTCTGGAGACCACCTTCCCGCCCAAAACCACAGAGGATATGGCGGAGAAGCTGCTCTGCCGGTCCAGCGGCCTGTTGCCCGGCGAATTTTATTTGGCCTACTCACCGGAGAGGATAATGACCGGCTACAGCATCTCCCGGCTGAGGGAATTTCCCAAGGTGATAGGGGGCAGGGATGAGGAGAGCGGCATGGTGGCCTATCAGGTTTATAAAAGGTTCATCAATAACCTAAATCTGGTCTCCTCTTCTCGGGTGGCAGAGATGATCAAGGTCATGGAGGGCTGCTACAGGGATGTTAATATCGCCCTGGCCAATGAGCTCTTCAAGATCTGCCAGGATCTGGAGGTGGACTTTTTCGAGGCCAGGGACAAAGCCAACCATCAGTTCTGCCATATCCACCTGCCCTCCACTGGTGTGGGTGGCCACTGCATTCCTGTGTATCCCTGGTTTTTAATCAAGGAGATGGAGAAGAGGGAGCAATTCAGACATTGCCGCCTGCTCAGAGCAGGGAGGGAGATAAACGATGATATGATAGATTACTGGGGGGAGAGAATCCTGGCCCAGTGCCTGAAGATAGACAAGCCTCTGTCCAGCATCAAGATCTGTATCAAAGGAATCACTTACCGCGCCGGGGTCAGGGAGTTCTATCACAGCCGCAACCTGGCTTTGGTGAAGCTGTTGGCGGAGAAGGGGCTGGATGTGTACATACACGATCCTCTGCTCAGCGATAAGGATATTCGAGATAGGGGGCTGCGCTTCTTGGATGCGGGGAAGGCTGACCTGGCCTTTGATCCTTTCCTTCTCAAATTCGAATTTCCCAATAGAGGAGATAGAGCGGACAGATGAGGATACTTCTTTTATCCAATCAACCGGAGAGGACGACCAGGCTCTTGATGTTTAAGGCGACCTTGGAGCGCCAAGGCCAGGAGGTCGTGGTCCCAAAATTCAGCTCTCGGGGCTGGCTGCAAATAGCCAGAGAGACCAGGCAAGCTCTGCAAAAGGAGAAGCCGGATGTAGTGCACCTTTTTAATGTTCCGGATGTAGTCTTTCATGGCATTGGCAAGCTTAAAGGATCCAGCTACCAGAAGCTGATTTACGATTACCGATCTCCCTGGGGACTGGAGCTGCAGATGAGCTTTGGGCGGCTGGCCCGGTTGGCAGGAGAGCATTTTGAGAGCGAGCTAGCAAGGAGCGCTGATCTGATAACTGCGGTCAATCGGCCTCTTGCGAATAAAGCCGGTGCTTATATCAGGGACAAAAAAAAGCAACTATTCATAGTCAACAACTATCCAGCCAGAAGCTTCTTGGAGAAGACCAGAGAGAAGGTCGCAGTTGCCTCAATTGAGGACAAACCTCTCGTTTTCATGGGAAGGATCAGCCGCCAGGAAGGCATAGGCAACTTGCTCCATATTATCCGCCAGATTCCCGAGCAGATATTCTGGATCATTGGAGATGGACCCTTTTCCCGATGGTACCTTAGGGACCTGCCCAAAAATGCCCGGTTTTTCGGATGGCAGCCGCACGATCGGGTAGGTGGGCTGATCAGCCAGGCTAAAATATGTCTGATTCCACATAGCAGAAGCCTGATAACACCATATGCCACAGATAAAAGCGTCTGGAAGCTCAATGAATATCTTCTTCTAGAAAAGATGGTGGTGGCCTCAGGAGTAACGCTTGAGGAGAAACGAAAGAATTTGCTGGTGGTCGATCCGCAAGATCTGGTGCGGGCATTAAGAGAAAACATGTATCGTGAGCCGGAGAAGCTGCATCCGGAGGATTACCGGTTCTGGGAGATGAACGACCAGACCATCAAGAAGGCTTATGAAAGCCTATGAAAAAGGGCTCTAAGATCACTTTAAGCCATGGAGAATGCCCTTTTCCTCTCTGGAAAATGAAGTCTTATTTCATTGGCCTGGAGATTTTGCGCTTAACCAACGGCTCTCTATCTCAAATACGCCACATTTCGCTGTGATCTCAAATTTTGCATCCATAAAATGCCCCGCGGTCCAGATGTTGGTTTTAGTGTGCAGCGATATCTCCCGCACAGTGAAGCTCCCCCCGGCCAGGGCCAGATAAGGGATGAGCTGGTCGGCCAGGTGCGCGTCCACTGCCGCAAGCGACGCCAGCTCCCGGATAATCTCCTCTGCCGCTCTTCGCCCCACCTTCTCCGCCGGAAGGCCCTTCTCACCCAGGCTGCTGGCACCCTTTCCCGCCGTCCAGAGGCTGATTCCGCTTCCGGTAGAGGCGAGCCGGCTCGTCTCCTGGGCTATCTGCGCCTCATACCCCGCCTCCTGCAGGCGCTCGATGGCTGAGCCAGCCTGGCGGCCAGCCACATGCTGGGGCAGGTTGGAGCAGTGGGATATGCCCTTGACTCTATTCTGGGATGCAGCGAGAGGCTCATGGCGGATGTGAGCGGGCTTGAGATGCGATGGCTCAACCTCCAGAAGCACCTCTCCCTGACCCCGGGGGTAGTAGCCCCTCCTCAGGAGCTGCAGCTCTGCCCTCCCTCCGAAAAAAGAGAGTGCGGGAAGAAAGACGTTCTGGAAGTAGTCCACGGTGGGAGACCACTGCACATCCGTTCCTCCCTGCACATGCAGGGAAGTTCTTCCCTCTGCATGCAGCAGAGCAGGCAGGAGGCACTGCATCAGCAATGTCACGCTTCCCGCCGTCCCTATCTCCACCCGGCGGCTGATACCCCGGATCTCCTGGGGGCAGAATAGAACCTCAGAGGAGCCCGGTTCGGCCCCTTTTATGTCTGCATTGCATATCTGGCCCAATGTTTTAATGGCCTGAGCATGCTGAGCTGCCAGGCCGGGCTTGGGCCGACCCTGCCGGATTCTTTTAATAAGCACGCTCTTTCCGGTTACGGCGGACAGAGCAACTGAAGTGCGCACGATCTGGCCGCCGCCTTCGCCATAGGAGCCGTCTATCTCTATCATCTCATCGGTCCTGATATCTTGCCCTGATCGGTTATCAGCTATCTAATTAATGCGATCCAGGCTTCCTGCCCCTTACCTTGAGGCTGGATATTGATCCCTGCACTTTTTCCATCTCAGCTGGCGAGCCTTTAAGGCTCCCTAAAATAGCCTGGCCGGAGGGATCATTGGCCATACAGTCCAGAGGAAAATCAGACTCCTCGATCACTGAAACATCCTCAAATCCAGCCGACTTGATGGCCTGGAGGTATCTCTCTTTGGATACCGCTCCGGCCAGGCATCCCACATGAGCCTGAATGGACTGTTTGACGAAGTCGGGCAGACTCCTTCGAAGGACGATGTCCGAGACCGTCAGCCTGCCGCCGGGCTTGAGAGCCCGAAAGGCCTCCCGGAAGGCTTTATCCTTGTCCGGAACCAGGTTGATGACACAGTTGGAGATGACGGCATCCACAGAACCGTCCTCAACCGGGAGTACCTCAATCTCCCCTCGACGGAACTCCACATTGGAGTATCCTCCCTTCCTGGCATTGGCTGCCGCCCTCTCCAGCATCTCCCCGGTCATATCCACACCTATGACCTTACCTTTTTCACCCACTGCCAGGGAGGCCAAGAAGCAGTCAAAGCCAGCCCCAGATCCCAGGTCCAGCACCGTCTCACCCTCTTTCAGGCCAGCCATGGCCACGGGATTGCCGCAGCCGAGCCCCAGGTTGGAGCCTTCCGGCACCGCCTCCATCTGCTCATCGGTGTATCCTATCTTCCGGCTTATCTGCTGCGGCTTGGCTGAGCCGCAGCAATCGGACTGGCAGCATGAACTGCCGCTCCTGGCCACCCGGGAGTAACCCTTTTTTAAGGCCATCTTCAGCTCTTGATCTTTCACTATGATTTTCCTCCGGATACAGAAGTTACCATTTCTGCTCCTTATGACCATGCAGCAATCATGGAACAGATGGAGAGATTTAAAATTTTCTAAAAAATCATAATAAACGGAAATAATAGCAGATTTAAATCTGCCCTTCCGGCTACGGTCTGATCGGCAGATCAAATCCACCTACTTCTCTATCCGGCTAGTTTACAGCCTCGGCATATTTCTCCGAGAACTCCTGGCACTGGCCGATGATTCGTGCTGCCGCCTCCCTCAAGACCACAATGGGATCTGCATCCTTGGTGGTCAGNNCGGAAGACGGGATTGTCCATGATGGGAAACTTGGTGTCATATGTGGCCATGAGCACCCTCTCATCCGCCAAAAGCTCCGTTCGCAGCAGGTTGAGGATGGTGTGCCCCTCACCCACGAACTCGATGATGGCCTGGTCGTCCGTCTTTTTGATGATCTTCAGATTCATCAGACCACTCCCAGCCCATAGGCAGAGCTCATCTTGCGGGTCTCAGTGCTGCCGCAGTTGGGGCAGACCAGCTTGCTGTCCTTCCGGGCCAGACCGGTAAGGCAGCGATTGCAGTAGGCCTTGATCACTCCCAGGTCCTCGTCCCCCGTGGAAAGCCTCATCTGCCGATCATCAATGATCTTGGCCTTGAGGATATCGCGCAGAGAGAAGAGGTGACGCAGATCCTTGACATAAGAGCTTCTAACATTGGATATGTGTATTGTCGCCTCCTCATCAGAGAGCGGGCGATTCTCATGCCCCTTCTTGAAGGCCAGTGAGACGATGACCAGGCTGTCCTTGAGGTCAATCACCTCTCCCACCACTATATCCCCCTGGGTGAGCCTCACCGGTGCATTGCTCTTGGGTATGACCCTGGCCGATCTGGTCTTGGAGTCGATATTGACCAGACCCGCGGTTGATGCAAATATCTTTCCCCCTCGGGAGTAGGTATAGTCCCCGGAGACAAACTCCTCCGTGGATCCCACTACATCGCCGGGAAGCACAAAGCTGCCGTCCATAATATTTCCTCTATTCAAATCTATAAGTGCAATCTTGATCTCATTTGGTTTTTTGATCCATTTCCTGCAATAGGACCCATCAGTAGCTTCTAGTATCTAAAGCCTGGCATGGGCCCGGAGCTATAGATCCCGTGTTTATGCTAACATGATATTCTATACAGCTCAACCTCTATGGTCTTGACCGACCTGCTGTGAAACTCAAAGCTTCTCTTAAGGGGACAGGCCAGACGATGAACCTCCTGAACTGTGCAGGGCTGAACAAATGCCCTGATGAACCTCTCGCTTCCCCGGTTATGCAGAGAGTAGACCGTTCTGGCCGTCTTTATGGCCCGGCTGAGAAAGGCCCTGTCCCCGGCGCTGGCCTTCTGGGCTCCAAAGGGAGGATTCATGATCACGGTGTCTATACCCCGCAGGCTGATTCGGCTCACATCTCCCTGGATGAAGTCCACATCAGCGCCAACCAGAGCGGCATTTCGACGCGCTGCAGCCAGAGCTTCCCGGTCTATCTCCACACCCACTGCTCTTGCCCCCAGCAGAGCCGCACCTATGGCCAGGATCCCTGTCCCGCATCCCAGATCGCAGACAGTTTCCAGGTCATCATGCATGGCGGCCAAAAAGAGCATCTCCGCCGCAACAGTTGCCGGCGTGGCATACTGCTCCCTCTGGAAAGAGGGGCGGCCAAATCCCTCCAGCCTCTCCAGGATCATCTCCAATTGCTTCTTCTTCATCTGCCTGCCGGCTCTAGAGGATATAATGCTATATCAAATATAGCATCGCCTCTATCAGCAAAAGCAATAACACCAGAATGCTCAGACCCCTCAGAGCGGCAATAATTCTGGGGGAGATCGGATGGGCCGAGGGCTCCATCTCCAAATCATCCAAGGCCGGGGTGAATTGAAAGCCGATGTCCTCTATCTCTTCATCAGGTGCCTCATATCGATGTATCGTCCCATTGTAGCTGCCGCCGGGGCTCTCTCTAAAAGTCTCCCTTAATAGCTCCCTCTCAGGTCCCTCTTCCATATCTGTGGGCTTATCCCTCTCCAATCTCTCCTTTGTCCCGGCGTATGCCTCTGTGCACGGCTCCGCCTGGAAAAGAGCATTTTCCAGAGGCGGTTCATCTCGCGGCAAGAGCAGACAGCTGCCGTTTTGGAAGGCCTGGGCTGGCTCATTACACGATCTTGCCCACTCTGGAGACGCTACCCTGGCCCAGGATAAGGAAGATGCACCCTCCATACTTTTGTCGGCCAGAACCAGTTCATTCTCTTTTACATCCCTTCTGCCCCAGACTTCCAGCCGATCAGATGGGGAGAAAGACTCTCCTTCCCTCTCCTGGACAAGTCCATCCTCTTCGGGGATGTCTAAAAAATTAGTCTCCGCCTCGCTCTTGTCTCTGTCCGCCGGCTCAGGCGAGTCTTGGCTGCCAGGCGCTCCATAATCCTCCTGGAGACAGATCAAATTGCAGATCGCCATGGCCTCTGCCAGGGCTAAAAGAGCTGCCCTTTCTCTGCTCCAGGCCAGGCTGTCGCTGCCATCCTCCCGCCCCCCATAATTATCTCTGCCGCCATCTTCCTCCAGCTTCTCCAGATCATCCGGTGCCTCGAGCCTCTCTGCTGCCCTTTCCATCATCCTGGAGATCGCATCTGCATTCTCCTTCTCTTGAATCACAAAGTGGCGGACAGCCTGGCGTAAAGACAATGCAGCCTCATGCCTTTTCTCCTGCTCTGTGGACGGGATCTCAGTCTCAATGGCTGATTTCAGGCTCTCCAATGCCCGACGGAGATGGCTGGCTGCCCCCCCAGAAAATAGAGATCCGGCTGCCTGCATCAGATATTCGGCAGAGCAGGAAAGGGCAGATCTCATCTCCTGGGGATCATGGGCGAGCTGATCGGTGCGGCGAGCCTGCCACAAGCCTGAGGCGATCCTCTGCAATACGAGAATGCCGGGCTTCTTCTCCTCATTGCTGCTAGAGGCTGCACTTTCCAGAGCAGCCATGGCCTTTTCCGCCAGAAGCATTGCCTCCTGTTCTGGCATCTGCTCATAGATTCGGGATAAATAGGATCGGCCCCGGGCTAAAGCAGCCTTGGATCTGATCTCGGCATTTGGAAGGGTACCTGCAAGCTCTTGATAGCGATCTGCCGAACTGGCAAAGAGGCGGGCTGCCTCCTTCCTCTTCTCCACAACTGTTGGCAAATCAGAGCCCTCAACCTTTAATGCCTCCACAATGCTCTCCTTTGCCAGAGAGCTGTAGACCCTGGCCAGGCTGGAGAGAGCCCGCTGATAATTAAGCCGGGAGTGCTCCGGAATGAGCAGGACTGCCCTCTCCAGGGGATCCCGGGCAGCAGAAGGCTGTCCCATCTGCAAGAGGGTGCTTCCCAGTTCGGCCAGGACGGCACCGAGGTTAGCCCTCTCCCCCATCTCCTCCCATATGGAGATGCTGGAGTGCAGATAGCCGAGGGCCCGATTCAGATCTCCGCTCCCTCTGGCTATCCCCCCCAGGCGGCTGAGAATCCAGGCGGCTCCCCTCTTGTCTCCCAGCCTCTGGAAGTCGGCCAGGCTNNCCTCAAATATCTTCAGGCTGCTATTAGCACTCTCTATGGCCCGGCTAAAGTCCCCCACCTTTCGATAAGCTGATCCCAGGTTTCCCAGGACATGGGCCAGGCTGATCCTGTCCCCCTCCCTGGTGAAAATATCTGCCGCCTCCCTGTAACAGGACAAGGCCAGATTCATATTCCCCTGATCGGCATAAGCCTGACCCAGATTGTTCTTTAAAATCGGACTCAAGACCGGGTCAACGCAGAGCGATATGGCCTTTTTGTATGTGTCTGCTGCCAGGCGGGGAAGACCTGCCCGACGGCAGATATCTCCCAGGCGCTTCAGTTCATAAACATCGGTTAGCTTATCTGAAAGTTCGCGACAGATCTCCTCCTCAATCCGTCCATTGAGGCTGTCCTCCAGCAATCCAGCCACCAGATCACTGCAGCATCCTTCGATTGCATTGATATCTATCTCTCTAAGAGAAGCAGTGCCCTTGGAAAAGGAGGCATAGATTTCCTGGAGAACAACTAGCTGATCCATGAGTTATAAGATAACTTATATCTTTATATAGTTTTTGAATAGATCTGATTCACCAAATTCTATGCCTGATTTAAAATATCAACCTTGAAGAAGCCTTTTATACCTTGGCTGGAAGTGGTTTTTGGAGAATATTGAAAATGGAGTTCACTGCACAGGAAAAATATGAATTTAAGCGTCTTCTCGACGGCCTGAGAGGAAAGACCGGTCGGGGCACAGAGCTGATCTCCCTCTATATTCCTCCCGATAAGCAGATCTCCGATGTCACCAGCCAGCTACGGGAGGAGTATGGGCAGGCGGCAAACATCAAGTCCCGCGTTACCAGGCTTTCTGTGCAGGGCTCTCTGGAGTCGGCTATGTCCCGGCTCAAGCTCATACCCAGGCCTCCGCCCAATGGCGTGGTCCTTTTTATAGGCGCAGTGGATGCCGGAGCCAATAAAACCGAGATGTACAGCGTGGCACTGGAGCCTCCTGATCCCATTGTCACCTATCGCTATCATTGTGATTCCCAGTTTCTCCTGGCGCCTTTAGAGGAGATGCTGGCGGACAAAAAGACCTTCGGCCTCATAGTCATCGACAGAAGAGAGGCGGCTATAGGCGTTCTTAGAGGGAAATATGTCGAGCCTCTCAAAACCCTGACCTCCACGGTTCCCGGCAAGCAGAGGAAGGGTGGCCAGTCCAGCCACCGCTTCCAGCAGCTCCGATTGATAGCCATTCATGACTTCTACAAGAGAGTGGGAGAATCGGCTACTGAGGCCTTCCTGGCTATTGATCCCAAGGACCTGGAGGGAATATTAATTGGAGGCCCCTCCCCCACCAAGGAGGAGTTCATGGATGGGGGGTTTTTGCATCACGAGCTGCAGCGCAAGGTCCTGGGAGCTGTGGATGTCTCTTACACCGACGAATCAGGCCTTTACGAGCTGGTGGACGCTTCTCAGGATAAGCTCCTGGACCTGGAGGTGACCCAGGACAAGGTGGTCATGCGCCGCTTCATGAAAGAACTGGTATCGGACAAGGGGCTGGCTGCCTATGGTGAGGCAGAGGTCAGACGTAACCTGGAGCTGGGAGCGGTGGAGGTCCTATTGCTCTCTGAGGACCTGCGAAAGACCAGGGCTAAAATCGAATGCACCAACCGCTCCTGCGACTTCTCCCAGGAGCAAACCCGCACCAGCGCCTCTGAGCCTCCCGGAAGCTGCCTTAAATGCGGCAGCGCTCTGGCCGTGGCTGAAGAGGAGGACATAGTATCCAACCTCTCCAAGCTGGCGGATAAAAGCAGTGCTGCGGTCAAGATCATATCCACCGAATTCGAGGAGGGGGCCCAGCTCTTCAAGGCCTTCGGCGGAATTGCAGCCATCCTGAGGTACAAGACCAGCCACATCTAGGAGCGATGGCAACGATAGAGATTTTTGTAAGCTCATCGGTGCGGCCCACCGAGCGGGTGGATCGGGTGGTATCGGCCATAGAGAACATCTTCCCCGGTCTGGTCATGGACATTCGCACCGACAGGATAGAGGCCTATGACGGCCCGGAGTCCCTTCGAGTGATGCATGAACTCCTGCGCCGGCAGAAGATTCTGGATGCCGCCAGATCGGAGATGCTGCGGGG
>MTKZ01001661.1_pt1 | contig 13571 bp, 24 predicted proteins | sample 1042781 | NCBI WGS metagenome assembly MTKZ01 (sample SAMN06212207, study PRJNA360539) | anaerobic digester metagenome | biome: Wastewater treatment plant; material: sludge; isolation source: anaerobic digester fed with sludge from wastewater treatment plant | place: Denmark: WWTP Viborg ...
CCGCCTTGCGCCTCAAATTGGCCTCCCTGGAGAGTCTGCAAGAGGCAGATACAACCAGAATATGCCTTGATATTGCCTATGATCGCCGCCGCTTGGCTGCTCTGGAGCATCCCATAGAAGAGCCAACAGCCACAGAATCAGAGAGAATAGGACGGATAGAGAAGCTATGCACCGACGCACCGAAGCATGAGATCAGTTTATCCGAGCTTCGCGGCAGGTTAGGAATAGATAAATCGGTCTTATCGCGATTGCTTAAGCGGATTGATGGGGATAGATTCTTTCTGCGCAAGTCCGCCCTAGATAAGAGGATCAGATATCTTTGCCTCCGGCCTGAGGTGAGATAGTTGACGGTCAACTATTCCTATTATCGGTATGCTCTAATGGGCCGATAGATCAGCTTTCTTAAGATCAGTCTGCAATCTCACCAACAGGCAGGAAAGTTGATGAGAATTGAGTAAAGCTACTTTTGAGAAGAGAAGAGAAAAGTAAGATTTTTAATTATAATATTCACTCTATGATGCTCTTTAGAGAGTATAAGATTTTGGCATGAATAGTATTAGTTGACGGTCAACTAATTTAGCCGGATCTGCCTGGGGTCCAGGGCTATTATGAAGAAAAGAGCAATTCGTGTTAAGCAGCCTTGGCGGCAATTTCGGCGGAGGATTTGCGGCTATCCGGTGGTTGGCTTAGGACGGAATCCTTCCTAAGGCTCTTCTTATACTGGTTATCTCCCTGCTCCTGCCTCCGTCTAGCGTTCTCCGCCGCCTCAGCGCCGTGAGGAGAGCGCCGGGCCTTCACAGAATGCCCAAATTTCGATCTTATGCACCTTCAAGGATATAATGTTCAATTGGTTGATCCAATGGCCTTTAAATCGATTTTAAATCAATCGCATATAAAAATAGATCGAATACTAATCTGCCAGTTCGCCCTTATCCTTCATCCTCTTGATGCAATCGCCTGTTGTGCTCCGAGAGTAGCCTATTGTCCGGGCAATCTTGGATATGTTTCGCTGTCCACTATCCCACATGCTTGATATCTGCTCGATTGCCGGTTGATCCTTCTCCAGCCGTCTCCGCTTTGGGGCGGACTGTGGAATATCGGCATCAGTGACCGCGCCGCACTCCGGCTTAATGATGGTCTGCTTTTCGGGCTTTTCGTCGCGATGCTCTTTAGGCTCTTCCATCTTGCCGCTCTTTGCCCTGGATAGGTTGATTGCCTCTTTGCTGCAATGGTTGGCTATGATCTCTGATGCAATGCTCTTCAAGGTTCGACCACGTAGAAAGGCTTCTGCCTCTATAATCTGGTAGGCATCGGGCGTTACTTCCAGCCGATATAACTTCTTTTCAGTCATATGTCAAAATAGGCTCTCTGATCATAAAGCTTTTATGCCGTCCATCCCATCTAGCCATATCCACCACAAGCCGGGCAGCGGTTAATGGGACGGGCGGATTCATGCCGCCCTCTGCTCCCATTGCTTCTTATGCCATTCTGCCACATTATGATAGATATTTTGGGATGGGTTGGCAATTTGGGAGAAAATAACAGGTTGCTTCAATGTCTATCCACCTACTGATATCGGTCTCTGGAGACATTTGGCGCGTTTTGCGGTTCGGCTTTGCAGTTTGTGGTATTTTGCCACACATTGATAGCCGTTTGGCTCTTGCAATTGACAATGAGAGATAAGATGCAATCCATCTTTTGGTTGTGCAGATTTTCTGTACCACCATCCTGGTTCTTGCAATTGACAATGAGAGATAAGATGCAATCCATCCATGGGTATCGGTGTTGGCAGTTTTGAAATGCACAACTTGCAATTGACAATGAGAGATAAGATGCAATCCATCAGAATGTCATAGAACTAAAATTACTTTAGCCTGTGGGATGAGTACATTTATCCAGGCTGCTTAATAATTTGTCCACAAAACAGATATCGGTAAAGCTTCTAGCCGATTATAACATTTCATCCAGGAAAAAATACATAAATTTAAGAAGTCTAAGCCGATTTATGCCTAATCTCTATGGAATAAGCCACTTTCCAGAAGCTAAAATAGAACCGATAGCAGTGAGCAAAATCAGCATGTAGATAAACCGCTATCGGCAGGCAGTCCACATTATTATAAATATCCTTCCGGGCCGTGAGGTACTATGTTATGCGATGGGATTTTACGCATATCGATTTAGATTGATGCTCTTATGGGTTCGGAAAAAAGGAAAGGATTGATCCCACAAGCTAAAGAATTAAGCTAAGTAGAAGTAGAATTATGCCTGTTATGGCAAGCCAGGACAGGACCGCTTCGGCTTCCATGAAAGGTCTGCTCCATTTCGGCCATGAACTCCAGCCGGTCAAGGTGGACAGGCTCGGAGGGCGGGCCTGCCATCAATCGCATTTTAGCCACAGCACCGCCTCTATTTGGATTTAGCGCCTTTCTTCCTGTTGGTTGACCGGGCGACCACTCGCAAATTCTTTTTGCTGTTGCTGCCGCCTTTGCTTAATGGTACTTTGTGGTCAACCTCTCTCTTATCTCCTTTAGAAAGTCCCATCTCTGCTCTTGCGGCATTTCGGGCAGCCCTGGCCTTCTTTTGCTCTTCGGTGCCGTGAAAGTCTCTATATTCCTTTTTGTAGTTGCGCTTAGCTGTTGCCATGTAAGATCATCTCGGAAAAAAGAAGGTCAAGCCTTCAGAGGATGCTTAAGAACAGTCGCAATATCTTTCTTGTCTGCTTCGGTCAAGTCCACAAGACCGGCAGCATAAGCCTGAATCAAAAGTGATATGCGACGATGGTTTTTTGTTTCGGGCGGCATTATGTGGCCTCCTCTTTCTCGGATTCGTTTTTCTTCATCTGTCGCAGGTTCTTGCCAACAATCTTTTCCCGGCCCTTGAGCCTGCCTTCGCCTCTATCGCCTTTAATTCTTGAAGTTTTTGTCATTTGTTTATCACCTCTTCTTTGTCATTTCTTTTTGTAATTCAGAATCGGACGGCATGAATCTGGCAGCCACAAGAGCATCCTCGATATCCTGCCTCGGGTTCAGTTCTTCATTAATATCTTTCAATTCTTGGTGCATATCCTCTAAGTCGTAAAGCAGTTTTTCGCCATCGGTTAGCTTTCTGCCGCTCTGCTCGATTAAATCAGCAGTCCTAGGAAGTTTAATTTGATCCATTTCTATTGCTCCTTTTAATTAATTTCTCTTCAAATCGGTCATAAGAATAGCTCTTTCGCAAGTCCGGGGCTGGCGGCGGTGGTTGCTGCTCCATCAGCTCGATAACGTAAGCTTGGATTGCTGCCGCTTCGGATTCTGCCGCCAGGATCGCCTTCCACAAACCGGCTATTCGTCTAAAATCTTTGCTGCCAGATATCCGGGCATATTTGTGCTTAAGATTCTGCAATTTGTCCTCAACCTCTTTAACTTTAAAAAGAAGATCGGGCATCACTTGCCCTTCTTCTTCCCGCCCTTTTTTATCGGCACTGCTCGCGGGCTCGCGTTCGGTGGATGAATACAATGATAGACGGGGCTGTCCTTGTCCGGAGCATGAGGGCTTTTCTTGGCCTTGCTGCTGCTTTTCTTTGCCATTTACAGCACCGCCTTAAATTCTACAATCGCCGCTTCCCATTTCGCTATGCGTGGCTCGGTCTTTGCCAGCTTGCGGTTATGGTCCTCAAGTGCTTTCAGATATTTTGGATGTTCCCGGGCGGCGTCCTCATCGCCTAACGCAATCATCATTTGGCCCAATGTGCCTACTGTTGCCGCCTTCGACTTGAGAAGAGAGTTCCGCATTGCGTTAACCTCACCTACCATCTCACGCAAAACGGGCCTCTCGATGCTGTATTTACTGATAATCGCATCTACTGCCTTAATTTTGTGCTCCAGATCAGCTATGTCCTTTCTGGTAATATCGATCTCTTTGGCTACAGTCTCCGCCTCATCCATCATATCAGGATCGATAACCATAGCCGTTTTCCCGGCCTTGGTGTTGGGGATCAAGTAGCCTTGCGATTGCCGCCTAAGTTCGACTAATCGGGCTCTCTTGTTGTTCAAATTCTTTACAAGGTCCAGGAGAGGATCATTCTTTTTGGTCTCTCCCGGTCTGTTGAAAAACTCTTCAAGTTTCATACTAATTTCTCCTAATGTGTTAAAAATAATCGTGTACGGAAAAAGGCCCGTCGTAGCCGGTCCCACTGCAAGGGCTTTCGGTGGGCGGCAGCCACTCGGATTGTTGCCAGTTGTGTTTTTCAAAATACCAAACACATTGAGCCAGGGCCATAACTAGATCATCATGCTCTCCCTGTTCGGCTTCGAATTTTGCCCGGCCCTGGGCTGTCATGCTGCCCCGAAAAGCCTTTAGTTCGGCCTCTAGCATCGGCAGGAAAGAAGCTTTGGCAGGAACCTGAACACGGCCTGAGTCCCAAGCCATAAGGAACGTTCCCACTAAAAGCGATTTTGAGACGTGATAAGTCCCATCAACATAACTTCCCGCCAGATCGCCGCCGGTTAGCTGAATGGCAACAGGATTGATGCCCTCAGCAACGGCCATGTCATAGACCGCCCGCCCCACCCCTCCGGCGTCTATAACGAACCGCGGAGCAGATACGCCCGCCCGGGCCTGGAATTTCGGGTTTAGGAATACCTTCTTTGCCCATGTCACTATCTCGGGGTAGGGCAGCCGTTGTTTGCGCTTCAGGCTAACTAAACGATAGAGGTTATCCCTGCCCGTTGTACCTGATCCCTGGCAGCATTCCACCACCGCCAGGGCGCTGAAATCATGCAGTTGGGCAGGGTCTAGGCTAACGCCATAAATTATGTTCATCAATAGATCTCCGCTTCGATCTCTTCAAAATCGGTACTCATCGCCCGTTTAATGCGATCTTCATCAAACAGGGTGAACTCATCCGAGACAAATTGGCATTCATACTCTTGCAGGAATTCCCATTCAGGCAGGGCGCGGCGGGCCTCTGCCAGAATCGCAGGGTCTAGCCTCGGGTTCTCTGATGCCTTCTTCTCGATCTTCAGCCAGTCCGGGCCGGCCTCAGTCCATAGCCGATGAAAAAATCCCCGCTGTCCCTTCGGAGTGCTGGCGATGATCAGCCGACCTTTGGGGTTGCTTGTGAACATCGGGAATAGAGCTGTGAAAAGTTCATCTGCCGCCTCGGAGGCTTCATCCACGAAAATAAGGTCCGGGGCAGTGAATCCCCTTACGGTCTTTTGAGTCCCTGGTAGGCTAATTATCCTGCTGCCGGTGCTGAATTGCAGAGTTAATTTATTCTCTTCTTCCAGCTCGGGTTTTGGCTTGATGCAATCCAGGGCATCAGCTACCTTGCGGAAATTCTCGGAGGATTGCCGGAGAGATGGAGATATGAGTAGGCAGAGACTCCGAGGATAGAACAGGGCTTGATGGAAGCATAGCAAAGAGGCGATAGATGATTTACCGTATTGCCTATGACATAGTAGGATTGCCCTTCTGTTGGCCGGATCAAGGATATTCTTCTGCTCCTCATCCAGCCTAACCGCCTTGCCTGCCTTATCTCGGAGGAGTCCATAGTCATGCACCCATCGGACCGGGTCCGCCTTATGAGCCTCCCATATCTCCAAGTCCTTACCGGATGGTGGGAGATATCGCCGGGCCTCTGCAAGCTCTTCCCTAACGGTTCTTAAGCTGGATGATAGAGCCATGGTCCCGGGTCTCCATCTGGCGGCGAAGTTCGGCTATCTCTTCCCGCAATTGCTTTATTTCGACATTCTCAAGATTTAGCTTATATGCAGCCATCCAGGTATTAAGTAGATATATAATTTTACCTAAATATTCAGGGTCCAATTCTAAATCTTTCCGCCTCATCCGGTTTATCAATCGTTGTGCATAAAGCAGTACATCGGATGGTTCACGCAGTCGGACGAAATTGGTTTTTTTATTTCCCTCCGCGCTGCCTTCTGATTTTTGTTTTTCATCCACCCCTAGGGGGAATTTGTGCTTTCTGCCCATCTAAGCCTGCCTCCGCTTTTTTCGGCGTTCTTGCGCCTCGCCGTCCCTCAGAAGATTGCGCCTGGCGGTCAGTCTGCTTTTTCCTTTCTTCCCCATTCACTATGCACCGCCGCAATAGCGCTTGATATCGGCCTCGGACATCCTTTGCAGATCTTTTAGATCGTTTCGTAAATTCTTGCACGCCTGCCAGTCTCTCCGGGATAAGTGGTATTTGGCCGCTTGCTTCTGGTTTTCCGGGTTATCCTCATCGACTCCATCCATTGAATGATCTTGATTCAAGAAATATCATCTCCTGATGTCGATTTTAGTCTTAAGTCAATTCGTTTAATCTCATCTGCGGCCTCTGCTATCGATTCTAAAAGCGATAGCCGCCGCTCTTGCAATTCTGATTTGTCCATGCTAAAACTATCCAAAAAAGTTTAATTTAATTTGGTTTGGGTGTCTGCCTTCGCAGGCTCCGGCTGCTGTCCACCACTCCGGCGGCAGGGTTCGCAGATATAACCGCCTGGGCCATGCACCACCAGAGGCTGCTCAAATTTCTGTCCACACGAGGCACATACATACCGGCCACTCCATGCTTTTACCTTCCGCTTGAACTCAGTTAAGCCGGGATCTTCAGATACGACACAAGGATTAGGAGAGGGAGGTTCGCCCTCATCCTCTCCACTCTCCACGGCCTGAGTATCCTTCGTCTCCAAAGTCTCCAATGTCACCAACGTCCCCAATGTCACCTTAGATTTTCCTATATTTTCCGTGGTGACGTTGGATACGTTGGATACGTTAGATACGTTGGATACGTTGGAGACATTAGAAAGGAGAAAGATGAATAGAGTATCTCTCCCTTTCCCATCTCTTTTAACCGTCTTGGTTTCGGCCACGCCGCTTTCGATCATTGTGGAGAGGTAATCCTCGAAGTCCGCGCTCTTGATCTTCAGGGTTCGCAGCACTTCCCGTTTACTCGCCTTGCCGTTGTGGTTCTTGAGATACATGGCTATCCGGTCTATCACATTCTTCTCTGCATTGGCTCCTACCAGTTCATAGACCGCTCTTGCAGTAGGCATGAAATAAGAATCCACAAGGCGGCAGGCTTCTTCTATGAACTCCAGCCGGATAGGCTTGGATACATCGAAGTCCGGCGAACCAAGCTCAAAGAGCATTCCAAGCTTTGTGACCATAGGCACAAGACGGGAATGTATCTGCATGGCGCTACCATCGCCCGAGAGAGTCCACTCCTCTTCCCTCGCCCGCTGCCATTCAGTGTAATAGCTGGCCGCATCAGAGCTGAAATGTAGGGCGGTGCATCCTGGAAGAGCAGCCATTTTATCAGCTATACCGGATAGCTGGCCTCTCACCACTTCCTCAAAGATGCTTATGGCCGCTGTTCCTTCCTGCAATGGCAACCAATTGCTTTTCTTACCTTGTGGGAAGAAGAATAAGAACCGGGCCATGAATCCAGAGAGAGTATCATTCTGCTCGGTATTGGCTCCTAGACTGGCATCAGTCGTTGCCCATAACAAGTTTAGATATGGATCATCAACTCTAAACTCGGTTTTGCTGCTCTTCCTTTGACTTGTTCTTAACTTCCTAAAGAAGGGCTTGCAGTCGTAAAGCTGCATGAGGGAGTCTTTGAATCCTCTCATATAGTCCTTCTTCATGAGAGACAGCACGCCTGCCGCCTCATCCCTGATCCATGTGGCATGATTGTAATCTGATAGATGCTCTGTGAACGCTTCAGGGCTAAACTCAGTGGGCACAAGAGAGGGCAACAGGTGAGATAGCACGCCGTTAAGCATCTGCTCGGTCATATCCACTACAGTGCTCTTCCTGGCGAGGCTTGACTTGCCATTGATCGAGATGTACAGATTAGGGTAAATGGTCCCCTGCTGCAGAGCCACTTTGATCTTCTTATCTGCCGCTACTGCCAGGGCAAAGAGACCGCCCGCAAACCAGTATTCGACATAAGCATCCGAGATATCAGCGCCGTAAGCCATGAACCGCTGAATGAAATGCTCTTTAGGTAGATTGCAGTCAAATTTCGGTCCATCTGGCAACGAATACGAATTAAGCTCATCCTCGGAGATCGTCTCCTCCGGGGCAGTGTCGTTGATAGGCTGCTCTGGTAATTCCCGAGGGCGCAGCTTACCAGCTTCCAGGCCCGATATGATAGTTGCCCGGGTCTCCTCCGGCTCCAGGCCCGCGGTGCTGGCGGCTGATGACAATGCCAACAGGACCTCGCCCTCATCAAGGGCTCCAGCCGCTACCAATTGACCTAAGGCAAAGGCAGAATCATTAAGCTGCTGGTTCCTGCTGCCTTCTGGAGTGCTTGCCAGGGCTCGGACCTCTTTTTCAAGAGCCGATGCCGCATATCGTCGCAGCCGGTCCGGGTCGGTCTCTATGCGTCTCTGGCGGGCCTCCATGGCGATGCTCTCCAGCTTTGCGGTGTTCTGCTCAATACGACTTGACTTCTTGGACAGCCTAAACTTTTTTATGATAGATCGCAGGTGCTCCGGTGTCACTTCGGCTATAGGTGCATCAACAACAATCTGGTAGGTTGAGCCTGATGGGTGGCGGCTTCCCGGCGCTACTGCCTGCCCGCCGGTTCCCTTGATGTCTCCGACGTGGATATAATAGCCGTTGGTGTCGGTCTGCTCGGGGTCGAATAGTCCGCCGCTCTGGATGGGCTCGGAGCATCGAAGGTAAAATTGTCTATGTCCCGGCCTGGATTCGACGGTTAGGGTCGAGGGGATCAGGTCAAGAACTCTCATCTCCTCCCATCGGGGCAGGTCGTCACTATCGAGGATGAGGAGATCCCCATATCCACCGACAGCACCAACATTCCCGCGGTGAGATGATAGGCAGGGGTCGGTGTAAGCATAATTTGCGGTCTCCGTCCATCCCCGCTCGAAGGGCTTCTTAAGGTCCTCTCCAGCTGATCCTAGCAGCACGAACCTGAAAGCCGGGTCTTGTAGCCTGGGGCAAATTTCGGCCATGCTCAAGCCTCCGGGGTGGTGCTGTCCAAGCTGCATAAGACTGCCTCGCCGGAGCTATCCAGGCCTTCATAGTGACTGCAAAAGCCGCTGTCATTCATGCAGGGAGACCATATGCAGAATTCAATGGGCAGGATCAGCATTTCCTCGCGGTAGGCTTCTATGGTCCTCATTGCGAACCGCCTCGCCTGCAATCCCTGGAGCGCCATAGCCGCTCGATGTCTGCCCTTTTGACCATGATCAGGTCATCACTCATTTTCTGGAGCCAAATAACTCTCTCATCAAAATTGATAAGTCTGCCTCGGATGGTCAAGCCGTCAGAGGTTGCTATTCCAATTACCGTGTTCGATAGTGTCTCTAATGGGTCGATAGATTTATCTATTGTAGTGCTGTTGTTCATGTAATCACTGTTCTACCTTAAATCACACCTTCCCGGCTCGTTTGCGGCGGGCCGGGGCATCCAGCATGCTCGGGGTGAGTCCGCAACTCGGCTATACAAGAATAATTATAATTATGTAGCTTAACTTCTTAATCCAAGCGCCATTATTCCCTTTTCGAGAATAAACCGCGTCGCTGTCCCTAGACTAGTCTCCTGGCGGGTTGCCAATCCTTCGATTATAGCTCTCTGCTCTTTTGAAAGTTTTAGACTTAGTGCTTCATTGAATTCTACTTTCTTCATTCTTTATCACCTTCTTATCGATTGACTATCAACTGATGATCGCAAAAAAAATAGCAGCCGGTGGATGAGGGCGAGTCCCGGCTGCGTGGAATGGTGGTGGTTTGGATTTATCATTATTATTGGAGCAATATTATTAGCAAGCTTGCCATTATTCTTTCTTCCATAGTAGTATAGTAGCTATTTTACTATTGAATCGATTGCCTTAAATAGTCGTAGATCTACATGTAGATCTATAAAATCATAATTAAACTGGATGCTTAGGCAGATTTGAAGCTAGAAAGGATTTATTTCTCCTCAATATAATACTGAAACTCAGATCTTCGCTACCAAGCGAACCATTTTTATTTTTCCTCTATTATCGTATATAGACCATGCCTTAATCCGGCCTGCCTTTTCCATGCGATTGACCGCCTTCTTGATGGAACTATAACTTGTGCTCTCTCCAGGGAAAAGCGTTAATTGGCGGTGAATTTCTTTTTGCTCCATGCCGCCGTTGCCATTGTTGCTTAAAATAAGGCAGATACGATCATCTAGGAATTTGGTCTTATGTTTCCGGGAATTGTGTTTAATGTAATCGTTCTTGTGCTTCGGGTCAAACCGGCGCTTATTCCTGGCATAGCTAAATGCCTCCCTCTGGCCGTTCTCCCAAATGGTAATCTGCTGTTTATTTACGCGTGGTTTATCCCCCCTCCTGGCAGCTCTCCAGTAATGGATGTATTCGTTTATTTCTCTCTCAGATCCCCCATTCAGTTCTCTTAGCTTCCAGTCACTATCACCTTGGGCCTCGGGCTCTTCCCTTGTGACCATGTTAAAGTAATTCTCCATCGCACGATAAGCGGAATTTGAAGCTAGAAGACCACAGCCGGAGCATTCCTTTTCGTATCTCTGGTTATACCGAACCAGAGCGCCGCACTCATCACATTTTAAGTCATACTCTTCTGCAACTACTTGCCCGCCTTCTCTATATGGCACTCCGGTTAGTGGATTGTTAAGAGGTTCGACCACATCAACGGCCTGATTGACCTTACATCTCCAGCTCCCAACAGATCCCCTAGTTAATCTCCGCCGAATGCTTAATCTGTCGCGGTCTAGCCTTTCCTTGTGGGTTTGTGTATGTGGTGCATTTCCCACGAAACAAATTTCGGTTTTATATGTAGTATCTGAGGTTTGGGTGAGCTTATGATATCCGATCGTAAGATTAACTGATTCTACTACAACAATGTTTGAGCCGCACAAAGAACATTTTAAGTCTTGTGCGTCGGTCACCATGTAACCCTTTTCACATAATGGGCAATAGACAAGTATGCCATCGCGCCTCGGGTGACGCTGGTATATGTTCCTCTTATATGCCGGGGCAGGGGGCAGTTCCTCCGGCGGAAAATGGAGAAGCTCGCGAGATTGCTCAGGCTTGTCTTTACGTCTTGCCTTTATTTCTGGTGGTCGCCTATCGCTAATTTCTCTGAAGGGGAAAAATATATCCCCCTCTTGAAGATTGTTTGGGTAGTCATTGCCATTAACCAAGTTTAGCCATTCTGCCCATGTTATTGGTAGCCTATGCTGTAGCAGTGCCGGGGCCTTCCGCCGCTGGCAAAGCCTTTCACGGGTTGGAGCATCTCTCGATCTCAGAGGGCCGGGGGCAGTGTACTTGGTGAAAGCTGGAATTGGCTTGAACCCATGCCATTCTGATATGATATGTGACGGATAATACCGCCATTTGCCGCCGTCTTCTCCAATTGGATGAGGTAAGGCTACAACTTCATTAGGTCGCTTCGGGGCAACGTACCACCGGAACGCACCTCCCTGCCGGCCAAATGCGACGCGCAGAGCCTGATTAATGCCCTCTCTCCATTGCTCCGGTTGCCTTTGGCCATGCCGGGCAGTCTCTTTAACCAGATCGTATATTACCCGCCGCCTGGCTTCCCACTTCTCTAAATCGTCTTTGGTTAGCCACGGCTGCTCTATAAAATCAGCTACTCGCTCACCTTCTTTGCCCGGGTCCGGTCGATATTCCAATAAGCAGACTTGCAGCTCGGGCAGCGCTTCGGATCAGCTACCCTATTCTCCCACTCATAGCCGCATCTTTTACACTTTGCCGCCTTCATAGCTCTATGATCCTGATCCGAAGTATTTAAGCTAGATTGAAGCGGGGCGAAAGTAATCTATGCCATGCGATATCGGCCTATCCTGCAATGTAGATGAAAAAAGGGGAATGCCCGGCCAAATATCTATCATAGCCGCCTGCTATCGGTTCTGTCCAGCTCCTCTCGGATTACCCGCCTCAATGTGGTTGCCAACTCCTCCCGGGCTCTGTATTGGTCAAGTGCCATGAGCAAAAGCCGTGTCCTGCTAACGTCTCGGGCTTCGGCCTCGGAGCAAAGCCACTGATGGTCTGCCGGCGTGAGCATGAGCTTAAAGGGGATTTTTTTCTGTCTCATGCCTCACCGCCTCCGGCAATCTGCGCAGGAAAAAAACCAGCCATTGAAAAAGAGGTTCGCCTTATCGAACCATCGGCCACAGTGCCAACATTGGAGCATGGTTAAGCCTCCCTCTGGCATATCCGGCAGGTCCTCAGGGGGCAGCGCCCTCTTGCATCCAGCCAGCCACATTCTAAGCACTCCTCCGGCCTCCCTTCGGCCAACTCATCCTTTTCGAACTCAGAAAAAAAGGTGGGCATGGTCTAAGCCTCCCTCATTGACCAATCGCACCACATGTGCGCCAGCAGAGTATCCAGGGCGGGCAGCACCTCCGGGCCTTCTGCTGCAATGGTGCAATTCCCGCCGCCGAATATCGCCCGATAGCCTCCGGGGATAATGTCTATCTGGATGCTGGCGTGCTCAATTGCCTGCCAGTCACAGCCAGAAGCGGCAGTGATCATAGCCAGGGCAGCCAAAAAGAGAATGGGCTGCATGGTCAAGCCTCGCATGGCCACAGGTCGCGATCTGCCTTGATGCTGTGATAGGCTACATCCCGGGCGGTCGTGTCGTGGCAATCGATCACAGAAAGAGGAGAGGAGACCTTCGCGGGCCTCACCTCATCCAGCACCGGCCCGTTATGGCCATGCCACGCGCCGTGGTTGGGCTGCTTGATTGCGGCAGGCTTCGCGGTGGTGGCCAGCATGTCCTCCGGGAAGTACTTTCTCTGATGCTTGCAGGGGCCGTTAGGATGCCAGGATCGCGCCGGGCAACTGCAATCCTTCCCGGTCACGGTATAGTAGGCATCTTTCTTATTCGATAGCACAAGAACCACTCGGGCCTCACCGCTGCCTAATTCCACGAATTGAGGCAATGGGTTGCTGCTTCGGCCTTTCCATGCAAGCAATGCACATACAGCAGATACTGTTTGCGTTGCGGGCTTATGGATATCGATTAAAGTCTTTGCGTTCATGTTATTGCACCGATTACCATATAGGTAACCTATGCTATTTATAGTCTTTGCCCAAAATGGGATAAATAAAGATAGGGTTTAAATAGTAAGATGGCAGATAAGAAAGCATGGATCAAATAACTACAGTCGTAAGGGTGGATGATCAGGGCCGCCTCAGGATACCGTCAGCTATCCGCGAAGCTTTGGGGATAAGAGATACCAGCACTTTGATTGAATTGACTATAAGGAGAGTAAACGATAAGGGAAACGCTGAAAGCGTTCCCGTTACCGCCTAGACATCTTACTGTGGTGCAATAACATGTCCTTAGATACTACCTTAGCAGATAGCATATCAACTTTTCCCGTATCGCCTTCAGAGACCATCAGCATATCCCTGGCAGATCTTCGGCAGATCGTCACCGAAGCAGTCCAAAAGGCCATCCAGCCGCTCCAGGATCGCATTGAAAGCCTGGAAAGCATAGTTGCCAGCCAAGGCGAGGAGATAGCCGCCTTGCGCCTCAAATTGGCCTCCCTGGAGAGTCTGCAAGAGGCAGATACAACCAGAATAT
>MTKZ01001310.1_pt2 | contig 13569 bp, 11 predicted proteins | sample 1042781 | NCBI WGS metagenome assembly MTKZ01 (sample SAMN06212207, study PRJNA360539) | anaerobic digester metagenome | biome: Wastewater treatment plant; material: sludge; isolation source: anaerobic digester fed with sludge from wastewater treatment plant | place: Denmark: WWTP Viborg ...
GGATATGAACATGGAATCGAATATTTACTTGCAGAACAATAACGATGATACCGTGGATTTGAGGAAGTATTTGCACCTGCTTCTTAGATGGTGGTGGTTGGTTATTCTCATCGGTCTTGTTACCGGTGGGTTGGGGTATATCATCAGCAAATACATGACTCCATACTATAGTGCGACTTCCACTGTGTTGGTTAATGAATCACCCGGCACGCAGACAACGGATTATTCCTCTGTCATGATGTCTGAGCGCCTGGCAAAAACATATGCCGAGTTGATGGTCAAAGGGTCCGTGCTTCAACAGGTAATAAAGGAACTAAATCTAACGTATGCAGTGGAGGATTTGGCGGAGATGGTAGAAGTTAAATCCATCATCAATACACAGCTGATCGAAATCACGGTTGAGACGCCTGATCCAAATCTTTCTGCCAACATCGCAAATATGATCATTGGGGTTTTTGCACGACAAATCGAAGATATTCAAAGTTCACGCTTTTCAGAATCAAAGTTGTCATTGCAGACTCAGCTTGCAGATCTGGAAACCCAAATAGCTGATATCGAAACCCAGATTGATCGTGTTGTTGTTCAAGATGATAGAAAAAAATTAGAGGATAAGGCAGATCAGTATCGTACAGTCTATGCCAACCTTCTCCTGTCTTTTGAACAAGTACGCCTGGCAGAAGCCAAGTCGGTATCTTCCGTCGTACAGGTGGAAGCTGCTTTTCCAAATCCCGAACCTGTCAGGCCGCGTACAATGATCAACACAATCGTTGCTGCACTCCTGGGTGGTTTATTGGTAATTGGGGTGATCTTCATGCGGGAAGCCTTCGATGATACAATCCGCAGCACTGATTTAATTGTTAGAGATTATCATTTGCCTATCTTGGGGACAATTGTTCGGCATAATCACAAGAAGGAGGGGTCGTTAATCGCCCTCGAAGAGCCTCGCTCTCCTATAGTGGAGGCTTATAGGGCAATTCGGACGAGTATCAATTATGCTAGTGTTGATAAACCTCTCAAAACCTTCATGATTACCAGTATGGATCCAGGTGAAGGCAAAACTACTACTTTGGGAAATTTAGCCATCGTTTTTGCCCAGACTGGCAAGAAGGTTTTGGTAGTGGATTGTGACCTGCGCAAACCAAGTCTACACCGGGTTTTTGGCTGCCAAAACAGTTTTGGTCTCAGTAACCTACTTGCTCAACCTAGCGAAATTCCCCTTGAGCAAGCCATGCAATCCACGAAGATGGAGAACCTCCATGTACTGTCTTCTGGTCCTCTCCCCCCAAACCCAGCTGAATGGCTGGGATCAAAAAAGATGAAGAAGATCCTTGAGAAGCTAACTGATTACGCAGATATTGTGATTATTGATACTCCTCCTTCGCTGGCAGTGACGGATGCGACTGTCCTAGCGCCTCAAACCGATGGGGTTGTTTTGATTGCCAGGGCAGGTCAAACACGGAAAGATGCGCTAAAAGAAACGGTTGAGCAAATGCGCTCCGCCAACGCTAACATTATTGGTGTGGTGCTTAACGATCTGGATATCAAACGCTCGTCTTACGCTTATCGCTACGGAAATAAAAATAAGTATGGTTCCTACAGTGAATATTACGGGGCAGGCGAAAAAAAAAGGTAAATTCCTAAGTTTGTTCTAACTAATAGATATTGCTTTTTAAAGTATCAGTGGAATCTGATTTTTGCGTTTTTTTATATAGATCGATAATTTGGTCTGGATTGCTGGTTTAATATTGCATAGGCACTAAGGTGGAGGGAAAAATTCAACCCGAATCAGAAAAAATTACAAGTATTCCCATAAATGCAGATGGCCCTGAAGGATCCCTTATGCAATCTGCCGTAAGAGGTTTTGGGTGGAATCTAACCGGTTCAGTGGTACGCCACGGCGCGGGATTTCTGATCAACATTATCCTGGCGAGGCTCTTGGGTCCAGAGCCATTTGGTATTGTTGCCCTGGCGACCATTGTGATCTCTATAGGTAATCTTGTGGTTGATTCAGGATTAAATGCCAGCCTTGTTCAGAAAAAAGAACTGAAGCCATGCGACATCAAATACGTGTTCACAATTCAAATCCTTCTGGGAATTTCTTTCTATTTACTAATTGTTTTGTCTGCTCCATTGATCGCCAAGTTATTTAAAGAAGCTGAAATTATCCCTGTTTTGCGTGTCTTATCATTGATGATTGTTTTGCAGGCAGCAAGTCAGACATCAATGGGCTTGCTGAAAAGAAATTTAATGTTCAAGCGGATCCAACAGGCAGTGCTTGTTTCCTACCTTTTAGGCTATTTACTCTTAGGCCTTCCTCTGGCTTTTGCTGGTAAAGGTGTGTGGAGTCTGGTGACAGCTCAATTGGTGCAAAGTTTTATATTTTTAATTGTTGTGTATTTGAGCGCAAGGCATCCGATTGCGTTTAGTTTTCGGGATGAGAATAAGGTTACTCGCTTCGGTATCAACATACTGGGAGCGAATATCGCCAATTGGATCATCTCATATCTTGATACTGTCATAATAGGCAGATGGTTCGGTTCAGAAGTTCTCGGTTTATATAATCGATCAATGGCGTTAGCTTATACTCCAGTAAATATTATTGTTACCTCTACCCAGACCGTGATTTTTACTGCCACATCCAGAGCTCAAGACGCTATAAAAAAAGTGCGAATATCCTTTCTGGGTGTTTTTTCAATGTTTGCTTTCATTTTCTTCCCCTTATCATTTTTTATAAGTCTTACGGCAGATGTTTTCATTCTAACTTTATACGGTTCAAAATGGGTTGAGGCTATACCAATTTTGCGAATTTTGTCGTTGTCGATTCCATTTTTTGCATTAATGGCCATTGAAGGTCCTTTACTAGCGGGTTTGGGTAAACCCGAGATTGAGTTAAAAAGACAATGGGTTACAGCTATTATTGCCATTGTAGCCTTTTTAATTGCAGTTCAGTTTTCATTGTCGGTTGTATTATGGACAGTATTTGGTATATACGTGATCAGATTTATATTAATGACATCTCCAATTATAGATCACCTTAAACTAAACTGGCAGGAACTAGGTGAACTGCTATTGTTTTCAGGTATAGTAACTGCATTGGTTTCGCTAGTAACCATAATTAACAATAATTTGTTTAAAAGTCTTCCTGATATTTTAGTTTTAATAATCCTGAGTGGTCTTGCTTTATTAACCTGGATCGGAACCCTTGGGGCAATGAAGCATATTTTTGATACTTCAGTCATTTTCTCAAATATTACCGATATTTCAAAAAAGTTTTTTATCAAATTTTCCAACAAAGCATGATTACCCCTTTTTTAGATTTAGTTCAGAAGATTCGGTAATTATCTAAGTTAAGGAACAATAAATGCCTGATATTTATCTAGCCATTGATGCTTATCGCCTAATCTCAGAACCTAACACGAGTGGAGCATTTCAAGTATATGAGCTTGCTCTAGATCTTAGTAAACAATCATCCATCAGTCAGGTAATATTATTATTACCCCGTGAAATAGACGGGAGATTTAATTTTCAAGATCTGTTATCAATTGAAAAAATAAAAATGGAAATTTCTGAAAAGCCATGTTTTCCAGAAAAAAACTTTATTGAAAATGTAAAATGGATTCAGCACACAATCCCTAATCTTCTAAAAAAAACTCAAGCAACACACATGATTTCACCTTATCACCAGACTCCATTGAAGGCAAAGCGATCAATAAAGATAATTACCATCATAAATGATGTCTGTGGCATAAAGCCTTCGGCTGGCTACATTTATAATAAAAAGGGACCCTATAAGCATTGGTTCAATTTCATTACAGCTCTTATTCGCGCTGATGGTTTTGTTTATATTTCAAAATACACCAAAAATGCTTTTGAGACATTTTTCAAAAGTACTAGTAAAAGACCCTCGATCGTGATATACCCTAAACCAACTTTAGCGAAACAAATATCAATGCCCGCGGTCAAAGAAATCCTACAAAAAGCTAAAGTGGTGTATAAAGATTATTTTTTTGCTATAGGTACATTGGATTATCGGAAGGGTACTGACCTAACCTTAAGAGCGTTTAAGAGATATAAAGATTTGGGAGGGGGAAAAAACTTAGTATTGCTAACTCCATTGAGATATGTAAATGAGATCAAGGAACTCATCAAGAATTATCCACAATCAATTTATGTGATAAGCAATTTATCAATAATGGAAAGAGATGTATTTTACGCGGGTGCTGTCGCTCTTATATTTCCAAGTAGATGTGAAGGTTTTGGTTACCCGATTTTAGAGGCGATGTATCAAGGGTGTCCACCCATTGCATTACGTGATTCACCCGCAGAAGAAATTATTTTAGGTAGTGTTCAAGAATTGAATTCCTTAGATATAGATGAGATTGTTGATCTGATGTTTTGTTATGATTCAAAACCAATAGATGATCAACAAGAATTAATGCAACAACTTGTAAAACGGGCGAATGAATTTATTTTGGAAATTGACAACGGAAAGAAAATAATCGAATTGATTCAAAGTTTATAAAAAAATGACAAATTCAACCAAATGGTCGTTTCGAATATTATCTAAGGACAAAATTCCATAAATGGATTAAGGAATTGTATATGGCCAATTTTTATAATATGGATTGGTTCTTCTCAACAATTATAAATAATAGCTTGTTGCTAAGTCAATATTGTGACTAAAAGGTCAATTCGTGAAAATCCTACATATTCTTAACACATTACGGCCGTCTGGTGCTGAAACCATGCTGCGTGTTGCTGCGCCTTATTGGCAAGAACAAGGTTTGGATTTGTCGATTCTTTCAACAGGCGAGAATATTGGACCTTATGCATTAGAGTTGGAAAATGCTGGTTATCGGATATTTCATATACCTTTTTCAAAAACACTTAATTTTTGTCTCAATTTTTTTCAGTTACTTAAGAAAAATAAATTTGATGTAGTGCATATTCATACTGAGAGAGCATTTTTCTTGTACGCCATAATTGCATGGTTAATGGGTGTAAAAAAAATTGTTAGTACGATCCATAGTAACCATAAATTTGTTAGCTTTACAAAATTTTATCGTGCTAAGTTTCGCCATCTGATGAGGTACTTAAAAGTAATACAAATTAGCATTAGCCAATCAGTCTACGACACTGAAATAAAATTTTACAATAACAGCACTTTCATCATTAATAATTGGAGTGACTTGGATATGTTCCACCCGCCTTCTCAATTACAGAAAGAACAGGCACGTATCTCTCTCGGTGTAGAAAATTATTATGTGATTTTGAGTATAGGCAATTGTTCGCCTACTAAGAGGCATCACTTAATCATTGAGGCCTTACCACATCTAGAAAAAGAGATACCAAATATAATTTATCTTCACATAGGTGAAGAAGATGATGACCATTCAGAAAAGAAATTGGCTGAAAAATTAGCCGTCTCTTCTAAGATAAAATTTTTGGGATATCAAATTGATATTCGCCCCTATCTGTGGGCTGCAGACGTTTTTGTCATGCCGTCTCAATATGAGGGTTTTAGTATTGCGGCATTGGAAGCAATCGCAAGCGGGATTCCAACAATCCTAACTGATGTTCCAGGTCTATCAGAGTGGAAAGAGCTAGGGATTGACTCGGTTACATACACCGAAGGGAACCCATTTATACTGGCAAAAAACATACTAGCGGTATTAAAATCACCTCATTTTCCGACGGATGCTGATATTGAAAAAATTAAAAATATCTATGGGGTTGAACGTGGTGCATCTGAATACATAAATGTATATTGTTAGTCAAATTCGATTTTTGTGATTAAAATACTTGTGTGCTTTATTCCAAATAAAAATAATTATTGCAAATAACTATAGTTGTTTAATATATGAATAATATTGGATTTTTCTTAGCTATCTTATTTTTATTTAATTTCATTATATATGGAATTTTGTTTTTAAGATTTTATTTGAGTAATCTAAAATGGATAGTACCATCATTACTCATACTAATAGGTATAGGTTCACTTATTCAAAATATTTTTTTACCTAGAGAAGCAATTCTTGCAGATTCCAGCATTTATATTGAAAGGGCATTAGGCCAGGGCAATGTCCTCTGGGTGAGGATTGGTCAATTAACAACTTTCTTGTTTTACCTTCTGAGCGGGCTTGGTATATTGGCTGCTTTCGTTTTACGGAGAGATTCATTTTCAAAACAAGGATTATTGGTAACAATTGCAGGTATTTCTGTTTACTTACCAGTAATTATAAGTTCAATCGTTTCACCTAATGGCGGTTTTCGTAACGAATTATTCTTTTTTCCAATTTTTATTTTTACTGTCTATCTAAGCCCACGACAAAATTCAGACAAATTATTAAAAATCATTCAATTTATCGTCCTACTTTTTATTTATGGGAGCATAATTGCTTTCCTGGGTAATCCATCTTGGGCTGGCAGTGAGTACTTTGACAGTTGGATAGGTCTGAATTATCGTCTTTCTGGTCTTACTTCTCATCCTAATGGATTGGGGTATTTATCAGTTGTATCAATTATGATAAATGTCGTTATGAAAAAAAATAATAAGTTACACACCTTACATTTTATTGCATCCCTATTTACCTTAATTCTCTCTCAGTCAAAAACTGCCTGGTTAGCATTACTTGTTTGGGTATTCTATTTCTTGGTAATACGTAATTTTCATGGTAAGAAGAATTTTACTAAGTTATCAATAATTAGCATCCTGATAGTAATTTTTATTTCTATTCCATTGATAATTAAATATCAGTCTTTGCTTTCTTTTTTACCCGAAGAAATTGCCTCGCTAACAGGTAGATCTGACATATGGAAAATTTCCATTGAAGAATGGTCTAGAAACCCAATTATTGGCTTTGGTCCAAATCTCTGGGATCTTGATTATAGATTACAGCTCGGTCCTCAGTATTTATGGGCTGGACAAGCTCACAATCAGATAATTCAGACTCTTGGTGAATCTGGTCTAATAGGATTAATTACTCTACTAGTATATCTTTATGTTATTTATTTAACTATAAGTAAAGGTTTACCGAGGAAAACAACTTTAGTATCTTCACTGACAATACTACTTTTTATTCGATTAATTACTGAGACACCTTTACGTAATATTTCTTTGGACCTGAGTTTCTTAATCCATGCTATCTTTTTTGTTTTACTTATCAATTTGAATACCCCATTTCTTTCGATTAAGGGTATGTAAAATTAATCAATTCGGAAGTTATTATTCTGGTGGTTCATTTTATTATTTTGTGTATTCAAATAATAATTTGCTGATTAAGCCAGTTATTTCTTGGCAAAGAAGTCTGTTGCAAGGAAAATTGGAACACACTCCCCTCGACTTATTTGATTGTTATTCTAATTTCACATGACAATTTTTATCACGATTCCAGTATATAACCGGAAGGAAATTACTAGAAGTTGTTTATTGAGTTTGTCGATGCAAACTAATACGGATTTCCGTGTCATTGTCATCGATGATGCTTCAACAGATGGTACTAACGAGATGATCTCAGATGAATTTCCAAATGTTATCTTGTTACAAGGTTATGGAAATCTTTGGTGGACTGGAGCAATAAACAAAGGAATTATTTATACATTGAGTGTTTGTGAACCCAATGACTATATACTTGTTTTAAATGACGACCTTGTCGTACCTAAAGACTACATAGCTAATTTATTTCAACTAACTTCAGAATTTCCCGATTCCATCATTGGGTCAGTTATTGTTGATATTAATGATCATGAAACGATTTTAAACGGGGGAATCAATGTAAATCCTTGGAACGCAAAACGGTGGATTCTCAATTCAGGAAGAAAAATATCTTCAATTCCTAAAGGCTATTTTACTGGGGTTACAATACTAACTGGCAGGGGTGTACTTTTTCCAGCGAAAGTCTTTCGGGAAATTGGATTATATAATAAGAAGCATTATCAACAATATGGAGACACAGAATTCCCAAAAAGAGCTGAAAAAGCAGGATATAGGCTCATCGTCAGTTATAATGCGATAGTGTTTAGCTATCCACTTAGAACGATGAGCTTCTCTGAAAGAGATACTTACCGATTAAGAGACTTCAAGAATTATTTTTTTGGGGTCCGGTCTAATGCGAATCTTAAAACGCGATTTTGGTTCGCTTACGATACCTCACCAAACATCTTTCAGGGTACAATTTACTTCTTCTTTGACTTTGCCCGGATTCTATTCCATTTTCTAAGGCATTTATCGAGATAGTACTTATGGATCTTTAAAAACATTTGTCTTATGAATTCTTGATCGAAAGGGTTTATTAATGAAATCACAACGTCTTGAGTTTTCCCAGATAACATTGGGTAGGGTAATTTCAGGGATGAAAGTCAGACTTCGGGAGATTCCCCATACGATTTCATGGAACATAAATAAAATGGCTTCTGAAAACCGGGAATGTCTTTCAAGGTATCAAGGAGTACATGCGGGAAAAAGATGCTTTATTGTTGCGAATGGGCCAAGTCTTTTAAAGACAGATTTAGATTTATTAAAAAATGAATTTACTTTTGGATTAAACAGAATTTATTTAAATTTTAAAAATTCTTCTTTTCGCCCCACATATTATGTAGCGATGAATGAATTAATTCTCGAACAATTTTATCGCGAAATATCAGATTTAGAGCTACCGAAATTCTTGAACTGGAATCGGCGGTCATATTACACTTATGATTGTCCGAAATCAGTTTTTATTAAATCGAAATTTGTTTTTAATGATTTCTTTCAAGTGGATATTACACGCCCGCTTGTTGTTGGGGCTTCAGTAACTTTTGTTGCGCTCCAGATAGCCTATTATATGGGGTTTAACCAGGTAATCTTAGTAGGACTTGATCATAATTATGCAGATAAAGGCACACCCAATAAAACTGAAGTCCGTAAAGACGAAAAGGATAAGAGTCATTTCAATGAGCAATATTTTCCAATGGGTGTAAAATGGCAGTTACCTGATTTGTTAAGATCAGAGCATGATTTTTCACTAGCCCGGAAATCATATGAACAAATAGGGGGTGAAGTTCTTGATGCTACTATTGACGGTAAGTGCCAAGTATTTACCAAAGTTAATTATCTTAACCTGTTTGATTAGTATTCTTGTGCACTTATCTAAGAATAGTTAACGAAATATTGATGAAGTTCAAGACCCATTTCAATGTTGGATATAATATTTTTTTGCATGTGCTAGGAGTAGTCTTTCAGTAACCAACTAATACCAATGCAAAAAAAACAAATTTTAGGAACTTATATTACTCCTATTACATATGATAGAACTTGTGCATTGATAAATCATTGGCAATCTAATAACGAGAGTCTATACATATGCGCCGCCAATGTCCACATGGTAATGGAAGCACATGATTCTCCTACTTACCAACAAGTGATCAACGAGGCTGATTTGGTAACCTCAGATGGAATGCCCCTGGTATGGATGCTAAGATTATTGGGTTACCCTCACCAGGAACGGGTTTACGGCCCTACTCTGACTGAAAAACTTCTACAAAAGGCAAGTGAAGAATCTATCCCGATTGGTTTTTTCGGCAGCACACCTGAGGTGCTCAGAATACTAGTGACCAATGTAAAGAAAGAATACCCCAAAGTAGATATTGTTTACGCATATAGCCCTCCTTTCAAGCGGATTTCAGATGAAGAAGATCTGGAAATTACAAAGCGTATAAATCTATCGGGAGCCAGAATTCTTTTTATCGGTCTGGGTTGTCCCAAACAGGAATACTGGATGCATGCGCATCGTGGAAAGGTCCAGGCGGTTATGTTGGGTGTTGGTGCAGCTTTTGACTTCTTGGCAAGAACCAAACCTCAAGCACCGTTATGGATTCAAAAAATTGGTTTAGAGTGGCTGTTTCGACTATTAACTGAACCAAAGCGCCTTTGGAAGCGTTATTTTATCAATAACCCCCGGTTCATTTTCTTGGCCTTGAAACAATTATTGACGATAAGCAAAAAGGAACCGGAAAACTAAAAGCATTCCGAATAGGGAGGACAAATGATTAAGAGGTTTTCTAATAATTATGCAATTTTCTCGATACTCCTGGATTGGCTGTGTATCACACTGGCTTTATACATTGCGATTTTAATACGCCCATATCTGGGTATTTTGGGGGCCTGGGTTCGTGATTACACAGTGAGGCCATCTCTTAATATTTACCTGTATTTCATATTCCCGCTCGTTTGGATCGGTATATTTATCATGAACAGAGTATACGATCCAGAAAAATTTTTATCCTTAAGCGAAGAAATGGGAGCTGTTCTTCTCAACTCTATCTATGCAGGTATTGCTTTATCGGGTTTGGTGTACCTTTCAGAGCGAGGACTATCAAGGATTTTATTTATTACATTTCTTTTAATCTCAATAACGTTACTTGTCATCCACAGGTTTTTATATCGGATATTTATAAAAGATAGAACGCAAGGAAAAGGTGTCCTAAATCGTATATTAATTGCAGGGGCTGGTCCAGTTGGTATAGAATTCGCTAGAAAAATATCGCTTATGAAAGATATTGACTACCAAATTATCGGATATCTAGACGACAACATAAATTTGAATATCTCGGGTGCTCGAATTTATGGCACGTTGGATAATGTCAAAGAAGTTGTTAATAAATATCGAATAAATAACATCATCATCGCATTACCCAGTAGAGCGCATGAAAGAATAACTGACTTTGTCAGTCAAGTTCACACACTGCCAGTACGTCTGTGGATAATCCCAGATTATTTTCATCTGACATTGAGCCAGGCAAAGGTTACTGAATTTGCAGGCATGCCCCTCATTGATCTTCGATCTCCCGCGCTTACATATTATCAAAGGTTAATTAAGCGAGTGTTTGATCTACTATTGTGTGTTTTGATGCTCATTGTATTAACCCCCGTTTTCTTGTTGATCATGCTGATCATCGCCATTGGATCTCCCGGACCAGTTTTTTACATCTCAGAACGGGTGAAGGAAAATGGCGAGTTATTCAAGATGATCAAGTTCAGAACAATGCATATCAACGCTGATCAATTGTTAGATCAGGTGGCAATTAAGGACAAAAAAGGGAACACAATTTATAAAAGGCCAGATGATCCACGCTTGACTCGGGTCGGGGGATTTCTGAGAAAAACAAGTCTGGATGAATTACCACAGTTGATCAATGTTTTGATCGGTGATATGAGTCTCGTTGGACCGCGCCCTGAACTACCCCAATTTGTGGACAGGTATGAACTTTGGCAGAGAAAACGATTTACCATTCCCCAGGGAATGACTGGTTGGTGGCAGGTGAATGGTCGCAGTGACAAACCGATGCACCTAAACACCGAGGATGATATTTATTACATCCAAAATTACTCGATCTGGTTGGATTTGAAGATATTGGCAAAAACGATTCTCGTCGTCCTGAGAGCGAAGGGGGCATATTAGATTATTAAGGGACTTGCGTATCATGCGGTAATCGTGATAATTTGATAGTTTTTTGACAGCTAATACTTGTTAGAACCTCATGCTTGCTTACTAGCATGAGGTTTCTTCGTACTCCTAAATAAAAATCAAAGGAACATTCAGACGTCTGAAGAAGAGCGAAACTATTCCACTTCGCTCTTTTCTGTTAAGAACAGGGGATTTTTGCACATTTCGGTCAAATCGCACAGTTAAACGGAGCATGCCTATTTATCGTCCGAAAATTCACGTGGGGGTTGAAGTAGTCTAAGCCCCGTGAACATTATTTCTTTCGTTTTAGCCTTATTGGGCTGTTTTTGAGGGAAATTTCGGGAATTTTTCTCTAGCGCTATCGCTCGAGGGAAATTATTAGTAAGTGTTTACCTATTCCTTCTATTTATCATAATCCGGTCTTCTCGGCACACCTTTGTTCTAATTCATGCCCAGTTTAGTGAAAAAAATACAAAAAAATACAAAAAATATGGCATCTCTAGCGCTAGCAATGCTGATCCAACTAAATGTATGGAAACAATAATAACAATCTTGACAATAATATCTCTATCAATTGAACATATATAGCCACTACTGAGTTTTTTGTATTTTCTCTATCGCTAGAGAATGGGTTCAATGCTCTAGCATTTCTTTTATTGTTATGTTTATCATCTTTGTTATACCAATATGCACCAGTCGTTTGAGTTCATTTATGAAATCCTCCAAATTTTCCTCTCGGGTTTTTCCAGACTATATTAGGTAGAAAGGGAGAACCAGAGTGAACATAGGGGTGTGATTTCCTCCCACCCTTGATCCATGATCGGATCAGTGTTCATATCAACCCGACCGAACCTGGTCGGGATTTTTGATTTAAAGGAAAGGAGAAGCTATTGAGTAAATCTGAGAAAGTATCGATAAGTTTGGATGAATGTCGTAGAAGGGTGAGGATCGATTTGGAGAGAGAGATGGGTATTTATGACGCTCTGAAGAATCATCCAACCCCCGAGGTTCTTGAGATCGTTGCGGGAGCGAGAGCAGCTCTGGAACCAGTAATCGAGATCCACGCTGAATTACTGTACAAGTGGCACCATCGGTAATAAATCAATCCTGTTGGAAGGAGGTGATCATTTGGTCGATTACTGTCTTGTAGCGATCATCGGAATCGCGTTGTTTGTTTTGGTAATCATTGACTTGATCGACGAACTAAAACGCTGATCGATCACTCAAGTACCCTATCAACCCGCCAGAACATCGGCGGGTTTTTTGTTTAAGGAGGTGCAATGATAAAAGTCAGGATCCTGGATAAGTGTCCACACTGCAATGGACAGGCTTACCTGCCAGCAGGCAAGGACGTTGACGCAAAAGGCAATGAGTACGATCGTTACCTTCCCTGTCCGCACTGCGAAGGCACAGGCAAGGCAGGCAAGTGGGTGGATCTCGTTGAGTTCGCCCTTCTGCTCGACCAGGCGAAATGTCCGCACAAGCATGTCTCCCGTACCGGCGGCTTTCATTTCAGCGCTGGTGAGGTTTGGGACGATGTTCGCGAAGTGTGTGATGACTGCGGGGAGGTCCTCAGCTGATACTCCCCATCGATAATGGACGCTTCTCTTATTCAGAGAGGCGTCCTTTTTCTTTTAATCCCAAGAAGGAGGTTCCATGACAGAAAATATCATTTTGTCACCCGTTCCGGATCTCTCAGACCTGGCTTCTTCAGCAGTCTGGTCCGTACGCTACCGCGATCCCTCAGGCTTTGATTGCCAGCTCTCCCTTGAGTCAGCATCAGGAGTAGAGGTACTGCAGAGAGCGCAGGCTGCGCTTGCCAAGCTCAGCGAATCCGGCTGTACACCGATCCAAATCTCTAGCGCTACCAATGGCAATACTAAAGCCGAGTCGGTCATGTGCCCGATCCACAACGTTCCTATGCGCCAGTATCAGAAGAATGGGCGTTCATGGTATGCGCATCGCCTCGAGGATGGCAACTGGTGTCGAGGTAAGGCTCATGACAACCGATAACCGCGTACTGAAGGTTCAGGACAGTGGCGATCACTACCGCAAGGAGGTGAAGCCTCAGATCCGTCTTGAGGGCAAGTGGCTGCTCAAAGCCGGGCTTGTCCCGGAGGACAAA
>MTKZ01002228.1_pt2 | contig 13567 bp, 14 predicted proteins | sample 1042781 | NCBI WGS metagenome assembly MTKZ01 (sample SAMN06212207, study PRJNA360539) | anaerobic digester metagenome | biome: Wastewater treatment plant; material: sludge; isolation source: anaerobic digester fed with sludge from wastewater treatment plant | place: Denmark: WWTP Viborg ...
ACTTCAGGCATGGACATGATGAAGATGCGATCTCCCACTGCGGCCCTGAAATCCTCTCCCGCCATCATGGGCACATTGTCTCTTATGACCAGGCCCACCATGGAGTCCTTGGGCAGCTCCCGGGAGAGGATCTTTCCTATGATCCTGGCTTTGGGGCGGACGACGAAGTCCACCAGCTCCATCCTCTGGTCGCTCAGGGTGATCACCTCATCCTCTCCTATCACCCTTTGCAGCACGGTGTCGGCGGTAACCTGGCCTGGGCTCACTGCTCTGTCCACTCCCACCATCTCAAAGAGCTGGATGTAAGCGCTGCGGTTGACTCGGGATAGGATCTTTTTAGCGCCCAGCTGCTTGGCCAGCAGAGCGCACAGCAGGTTCTTGTCGTCCTGGCCGGTAACAGCGAAGACCACATCCATCTTTCCCGCCTCTTCCTCCCGCAAGAGTCCCAGATCGGAGCCGTCGCCGTTGAGGATCATGGTGCCTGTTAGCCTGTCTGCTATCTCCGCACAGCGCTCGGCGTTTTGCTCTATGAGCTTGACATCCAGCCCCAATTTCTCCAGCCTCTGGGCCAGATAAAAGCCCACCATTCCTCCCCCCACGATCAATGCCCTATGGGTGCCGGAGGTCTCATGAAGCAACTGCTTTAAGTCAGAAAGGATCCTGGAGTCACAGAGGACCATGAGGTGATCGTTAAGCCGAACAGAATCATCTCTTCTGGGGATGGTGATATCTCCGGAGCGATTTATGGCTACGATCTTGCAGTTACTGGGGAGGGCGACCTTCTCCAGAGGGCCCACCAGGTTCATCTGCTCGCCCACCTTGAACTCGATCAGCTCTACCAGCCCCCGGCCAAGCTCCCGGTCCATGAGCAGGGAGGAGAAGGAGAGGGCTCTGGCCATATCCTCGGCCATGGCCAGCTCAGGGCAGATCATGTAGCTTATTCCTATCTCCTTTCGATCCTGAACCGGCTGATCAATATATTCGGGATTGCTCACCCTGGCTATGGTCTGACGCACGCCCAGATGGCCGGCTATGGTGCAGGTGATGACATTCACCTCATCATTGCCGGTCACTGCCACCACAATATCCGCCTTCTTTATTCCCGCTTCCAGGAGCAGACGGGCATTGGCGGAATTGCCCTGCAATACCTTGACATCCATATCCTGGAGACGGGCGCAGGCGGCCGGGTCCTTATCTATTACTGTGACATCGTGATCATGATGAAGCTCGCTGGCTATGAGATAGCCCACCTCGCCAGCCCCGGTGATGAGAATGCGCATATTCTATTTCCTCCACAATTCAGGTATAAATAACAGGAATACTGGCATCAACTCAAGCCTTCCAATGTACATGGCGAAAAAGCCAATCATCTTGCCGGCATCGTTAATTTGTGACCAGTCGAAGGTTATGATTCCAAATCCTGGACCTACTCCGCCCATGCAGGAGGCAATGCCGCTGGCCACAACCTGCAGGTCCACAAGGGGATCGCTGCTGCTGACGGCGGCGAGCATCAAGGATAGGACCAGCCACACTGCCAGGTAGAAGAAGGAGTAGAAGATCATCGGTCGGATTATGCCCTCCTGCACCCTCGTCGTACCAAGCCGGACGGACATGAGGGCATGGGGATGAAGCATGTGCACCAGCTCATTGTAGGCATGCTTGCAGTCCACCAGCAGTCTGCCCACCTTTATGCCTCCTGCAGTAGAGCCGATAGAGCCTCCTATGAGCATGACCATGATCAAGGCCAGCTTGGCGGCGGTGGACCATCCATCATAATCCAGGGAATTGACAAAGCCGCAGGTTCCCATGAAGGAGACTACTTGGAAGGAGGAAAAGCGGAAGCGTTCTGCCAGGCTTCCCTCGATCCCACCGGCGAAGATGAGGATGATGGTGGCAGCAGCCAGGATGGAAATCATAAACCGGAATTCCTCGTCCTTGAACCAGGCCAGTCGGTCCGATGTCAAGACCTTATAATGGAGGGAGAAGCTGGACATGCCCAGGATGATGAATACTGCCACTATGGCCTCTATCAGAGGGCTGCCGTAGGCTGCCAGGCTGGAAGCCTGGGGGGAGAAGCCCCCCGTGGCCAGGGTGGAGAAGGCGGTGCAGACTGCATCGTAGAAGGGCATACCTGCTGCATAAAGCAATATTATCTCCAGGGCGTTGAAGAAGAGATATACCCTCCAGAGAATTCTGGCAGTAGAAACAGCTCGCGGTGTGATGGTCTCCTTGCTCGGCCCCACCGTCTCAGCCCGGTAGAGCTGCAGACCGGCCACGTGAAGTTGGGGAAAGATAGCCACCACCATCAGAATTATGCCCAGGCCTCCTATGAGCTGCTGGAATGATCTCCAGAAGAGGAGGCCCATAAAGGTCCGGCCGTGCATGGCCTGCCAGGCTAGGCCATTGCCATCCAATTCTCTGCCAAGACCATCCAGGAGAGCGGAGCAGAGGCTATGATCGGCCAGGCTTGCATTTACCATGTAGTAGCCAAGCGGGTCCGCCTCGGTCAGGATGGTGGCTCCAGTGGCTGAGAGGCCGGAGACAGATTCGAAGAGGGCGTCCACTGGACTCAATCCCTGAAAGACAAAGGGCAGAGCTCCAAAGAAAGTGGCCGTCAGCCAGCCTATGGAGACGGCGGCAAAGGCCTCCTTGTAGCCAACCTCTCCTTGCCTGCCCAGCCTTTTAAGCAAGATACCCGTGCCTATGGAGAGCAGGGAGGTCAGGGCAAAGGCCAGGACCCCCTCGGTCTCATGATAATAAGCTGAGACGAATCCAGGGACCAAGAACAGTAGTCCAAAGACCTTGAGCAGGGTTCCGATGATATCAAAGACAACAGGCAGTTTCATTTTTCTCCCTCTCGAATGCTTCCCTAATTTCGGATTTCGGAGAGGGGAGAGAATATCCCTCTGCCGAAATCGATAGGTCCAGAAGCAGGATCTGTTGTCGCTCTTCTCTCAGATGGCCTGGCCATCATTGCATCTAAAAAAGGGTGACTCCCTCCCGCCAGGGGGGCATCAAATGCGCAATTTATTTCTTGCTCAGGAGATCCGGCTTGATCCCGGTCAAGCGAGACTGTATGGGTCATTATCTTTTCCAGGTTTCCGCGAACCTTAATTCCTGTTTATTGAGCCTGTGGCAGAGGCGATTCTGGGATTTAAATGTTTCGTGCCCACATTTTTAAGTCAGGAGGCTGCAAACAGGGAAGAGATGACCGAGATCCGCGACCCGGTGCACGGCTATATCCGGCTGGAGGGACTGGCCTCCGAATTGGCCGATACCCCCCAGATGCAGCGGCTGCGCTGGATCAGGCAGCTGGGCCTGGCCAGCCTGGTCTACCCCGGAGCCAATCACACCCGCTTCGAGCACAGCCTTGGTGCCTACCATCTGGCCGATCTTCTCTCCCGGCAGCTGGGCCTGGATGAGGAGGAGAGGCTGAAGATATGCACAGCGGCTCTTCTGCACGATGTGGGCCACGGTCCCCTCTCTCATGCCACCGAAGCGGCTCTGGCTCCCTTCATCCGCAAGGAGCACGAGAGCATCATGGACCTGCTAAAAAGAGGCGAGCTGGCCGAGGTCCTGTCCCATCACGGCCTTATGGCCGCAGATATCCAGAAGGCCGTAAACGGCTCCGGCCTGGGGCAGATAGTGAGCGGGGAGATAGATGTGGACAGGATGGACTACCTTCTCCGCGATGCCCATTACACCGGAGTAGCCTACGGGGTCATCGACAGGCTGCGCCTGCTTCAGAAGATGACCCTCCATGAAGGCAAGCTGGTGGTGGAGGCGGGAGGAGTATCCGCAGCCACTTCCATGCTCATCTCCCGGCTGCTCATGCACCCTTCCGTCTATTATCATCATGTCTGCCGCATCTCGGAGTGCATGATCGCTGCCGCCATCAGGCAAGCCATAGAAGATGGCGCCAGCCCCGCTGCTATCCGGGGGATGGATGATATGGAGCTCTTTGCCTTTTTAGCCAGCGCGGGAGGTTATGCCGCGGAGATGGCAGAGCGGATCAGATCGCGGCGCATATTCAAGAGGGCGGTCTATGTGGGGTTGGAATGCCTGGACCCCTCCCTTCTGCGGATCAATGAGAAGATCCTCACCTCGGAGATCGCACAGCAGGCAGGCGTGGAGGCCGACTATATCCTGCTGGACAATCCCACACTGCCCGATGCCCAGGAGGGCAGCTTTCCCGCCCTGGTGGAGGGCGAGGTCCGGCCCCTGCGGGAGGTCTCTCCTCTGGTCAGCATTCTGGAGAGGGCGCATAAGGCCGCCTGGCGTTTTGGAGTCTACTGCCGGGCCGAGGACAGGGATGCATTGGCCCAGGCGGCCCGGAGGGCTCTGAATCTGAAAAAGAATAAGCTAATTTATAAATATATAGATACATTTTAAGTTCTCCCTATCCGGCTGCAATAGATCCTTTTCATAGCTGTATTTTTTCAAACCAGCAAAAATTATTCATCTCATCAGAGCCTCTTCATATCCGAAGGTGGGAAAGATAAAGCTGGCTCTGGCGCTGGTACTCTTCTTGATGCTGCTCCACCCAGCCGGGGCCAGGGACGGGGATGGCATGAAAGTGGTCCCGGCCCAGGAGATCCTGGACAAGATCTAGAGGGGAGTGCCGGTTGAGTACGATCATGTGATTATGGAGGGGGATCTGGACCTGAGCAAGCTGGAGCTGCCGATAAGGCATGTTGATAGGGATTTGTTTCAGACTCTACTTCTTGGCTTGTCGGAGAATGCCTCAATTGTCTCATCTTCGATAAGAATAACAGATTCCAACATCAATGGAAGCATATCTTTCGGCAATGCTATATTTGGCAATGATGTTGATTTTCGTTGCTCTCATTTCAACGGCACTGCCAACTTCGGGGGCTCGGCTTTCAATGGCGATGCCGGCTTCTGGAGATCGGCATTCAACAGCTATGCCAAATTCGAGGGCTCGGCTTTCAACGGATATGCCGGCTTCTGGAGATCGGCATTCAATAACGATGCCAGCTTCGAGGATTCGGCTTTCAACAACGGTGCCAACTTCGGGGACTCGGTTTTCAACGGAGATGCTGGCTTCTGGGGCTCGGCCTTCGACGGCCTCCCTGCCTTTTTCAGTAATTCGTCCTTCAACGGCGATACCAGCTTCGAGGACTCGGCTTTCAACGACGATGCCTACTTCAGGGGCTCTATTTTCAACGGCACTGCCAACTTCGGGAACTCGGACTTCAATATCTCCGATTTTTCTTCAGCCCAATTCAATGGGCAAGCCATTTTCAATGATGCCAACTTCAGCAATTCCACAAACTTCTGCAGCAGTCGCTTCAGGGAGGATGCCCTCTTTGAAGGTGCCGTCTTCGACGGCCCCATTTACCTGACCCGCACCAAGTATGACCGGCTCTACATCCGCTGGAACAGCATCAAGGAGCTGGGATACGACGATGCCGCCTACCTGACCCTCCTGGAGAACTTCAAGAAACTGGGCTACGTCGAGGACTACGACGCCTGCTACTATGAGTACCGGAGGCTGCACCTCGATCAGCCTTGGAGCGGCAGGTATCACGCCATGCATCCTTCTGAGGAGTGGCTGCGAAAGAAGATCGATCTGGGACTCCAGGCATTCTACGGCTACGGCAAAAAATCGATCTGGCCACTGCTCTGGTCTGCCGGAACCATCCTGCTATTCGGCCTGATCTGGCGCAGAGCAGGAGTGGATGGAGGCAGAGGCCGGGGGGGCATATTTGAGAGGTTCAGCCAGGGCGGGGAAAAGAAAGAGAAGATTTCCCTTAAAGAGCAGCTCTGCGCCCTCGGCGGGGCCATGCTCTTCAGCGCCACCCTCTTTCTATCCGGCACCCGCCTATTCGTCGATCCTCCGGCTATGCCCAAGATGGAGGGCAGACTTGCTGCCCACGCCAGGAGCTTCTTCATTGCGGAGAGGGTGCTGGGGGCCTTCTTCTCCATCCTCTTCTTCCTGGCCATCAGCGGGACTGTTGTGAGATGAAGGGGCTTGTCGCCCTGGCCGGGATAGCGAAGAAGACAACATTAAAGTAAAAGAGGGAATACCTTAAGCTGATGGCATTTTCCGGAGAGGGCAGGGCGATGAACAAGAATGTGCTGGTCAAGACCATCCAGACCATGAACTCCCATCTGCCCAATAGGCGCGTCAGTTTGGCTGAATTATTGAAGATGGAAAAGCCGGGCATAAAGGGCAAGGACAACACATTTTTCATCATGGACAAATCGGAGCTGGATCTGATCTCCCAGAGCCTGCCCCGCTTCCTATGGAGTCGCCTGCGGCTTCCCCTGCTTATAGAGATGTCTCCGGACTTCGGCAGCGGATCCGCAAGGATTCAGGGCGAGGCGGAGGTGGAGGTAGTCTCCAAGATCCTGGGAAAGGACAGGCAGTATGCCAAGCAGATGATCATCTATCTGCCGGAGGTGAGGGAGCTGAGACGGAGGCTCCCCACGGCCACCCAGTATGCTTTTATCACCAATTTAAGAGAGAGCGGAGTGGAGTGATCGATTCTTATGGGCCAAGGAAATCTGACAGACGGGGCAAGGCTGTTCGCAGCCAAGATGGATCTGGGCGCCTATCAGGAGGCGGCCAAGATCAAGGCTGACTGGGGCCTGCCCGATGACATGCTCCAGGAGAGCGTGAGAAGAGCCTATGATGCAAATATAAAAAAGGGCGAGTATTCTATAGCCGCCGATCTGGCCAAAAAGTACAGCCTTCCACAGGATCTTCGCCTGGATGCGGCTATGCGCTCTTTCCAGCGCAAGATAGACAGCGAGTTCTATCTGGCGGCAGCAGAATATGCCAAGGAGTTCGGGCTGCCGGAGAGCATGGTCCGGGAGGCGGCCAGCTATGCCTACCAGAACAGCATGAGCCACAGCCTGTTCAAGAATGCCGCGGAGATCGCCATGCAGTTCCAGCTTCCGGCCAGCATGATGAGGGAGGCGGCGACGAAATCCTTTGAGCAGCACATGCAGACCGGGCTATACCGGAAGGCGCTGAAGATAGCAGAGAAGTACGGCCTGCCGGAGGATCTGGTGGCTGCGGCGAAAAAGAAGCTCTCCTGATCAAAGCCTTTGAAGGCTCTATTAAGGAATGCTATGACTCCCGTCGTTATGACCATAGGCGGCTCCGATTCAGGGGGCGGAGCGGGCATTCAAGCCGATATCAAGACCTTCTCCGTGCTAGGGCTGCACGGGACCTGTGCTATCACTGCCATCACCGCCCAGAATACTCTGGGTGTGCAGCAGGTGTTCGGCCTCGGCCCTGATGCAGTCAGGGCGCAGCTCCAATCCATAACCGATGATTTTACCGTAGCCGCAGCAAAAACGGGCATGCTCTACTCCGCAGAGATTGTGAGGACTGTAGCCGACCATCTTCGGGATAAAGAGATCCTGCTGGTGATCGATCCGGTGATAGAGGCGGAAGCAGGGGGCAGGCTTCTCCATCCGGAGGCGATGCAGGCTCTGAAGGATGACCTTTTTCCTCTGGCCCATGTGGTCACTCCCAATATCTTCGAGGCCCAGGCGCTGTCCGGGGTGGCCGTGCGCGATAAAGAGAGCGCCATCCTGGCTGCCGAGGGAATTCTGGATGCAGGAGCAGGAGCAGTGATTGTAAAGGGCGGGCACTTGGACTGCACCGACCTCTTAGCCACAAAAGAGACGAGCCTATTTTTACCCGGCAAGAGGCTGGCTGGGGAGAATCACGGGATAGGATGCACCTATTCTGCGGCGCTGACTGCTTATCTGGCCAGCGGGGCCAGCCTGCCACAAGCGGCCAGCCGGGCCAAGAGATTTGCTGAATATGCCCTTTCAGGCAGCATGAGGGTGGGGAGAGGGGTAGGGCCGGTGGGCCAGGCGGCCGGGATTCGGGCCGAGGCAAAACGCCATCGAGCCATCTGCCATGTTCCCAACGCCCCGGATTATCTGCTTTAGGGCAGCCTCCTCAAGGATGCGCTCCCCATAGACTGCCTTGCTTTTGCTTTGGGATAGCAAGCTATAAATTGATGAGGCAAGGATGAACTTAGGATTGCTCTAGCTGGAGTGTTGATTATGGGAAGCGTAAAGCCAAGTTACATCAAGAATTTTGCCATGGACCTGTTGAGATCTCACGAGGATTCCTTTAGCCCTGACTTCGAGGCCAATAAACTCAAGGTATCTGAGTATACCGATATCAAGAACAAGACCATACGCAATCGTGTGGCAGGATATATCTCCAATGTGATGCGCCAGAGAAGCACTCGGCGGGGTGAGGTGGAGATTGATGTTTAAAGGCGTGTTTCCTGCCATTATCACGCCTTTTTTAAAAGATGAGAGCCTGGACGAGGAGGGACTGAAGAGAAATATCGAGTACCTGAATAAGACCGGCATAGCAGGGATAGTTCCCTGCGGCACCACCGGCGAATCGGCCACATTGACCTTTGAGGAGCATAAAAGGGTGGTCGAGATCGCAGTGGAGGCCTCCAAGGTGCCGGTTATAGCCGGTACAGGTTCGAACAATACCCGCGAGGCCCTGGAGCTGACCCGCCATGCGGCCAAAGCAGGCGCGGATGCTGCTCTGCTAATAACACCTTATTATAACAAGCCCAATGATAGGGGAATGTATGAGCACTTTAAGAAAATCGCCGAAAATTGCGATATACCCATAGTGCTCTACAATGTTCCCAAGAGAACTGGAATCGACCTCAAGCCGGAGCTGGTAGCCAAACTTTCGAGAATCAAGAACATCGTGGCCATAAAGGAGGCCAGCGGAAGCCTGTCCCAGCAGTCTCAGATCATAGAGCAGACTCGCGGCAGTGAATTCATCCTTTTATCCGGAGACGATGATCTGACCCTGCCCACCATGGCCCTGGGCGGCCAGGGTGTGGTCTCGGTGGTGGCCAATGTTGCTCCCAGAAAGACTGTGGCTATGGTGGAGGCTGTGTTCAGGGGAGATATGGAGAAGGCCAGAGAGCTACACTATGAGCTGGCTCCTCTGGTGAGGGCTATGTTCTTTGAGACCAATCCCATCCCGGTCAAGACGGCTCACAAGTATCTGGGCCTGGCCAATGGCCCTCTGCGTCTGCCTCTGGGAGAGATGGCTCCGGAAAAAGAGGAAAAGCTGAAGGAGATATTGGCCAGGCTGGGCGAGAGAGCATGACCCGGATTGCCCTGACCGGAGCCTTGGGAAGGATGGGCACATTGATCATCCAGGAGGCAGCCAAGCTAAAGGAATTGGAGCTTGTGGCCGGGCTGGATGTGGTCGGAGCGGGAAAAGAGCTTCCAGGCGGAATTGTGGTCAGGGATGCCTCTGAGCTGGAGGCTGTCCTGAAGGAGAGCCGCACTGATGTGCTCATAGACTTCACCATCGCCAAGGCAGCAGTGGAAAATGCCTCTACCGCGGCCAGGCTGGGCATCGATCTGGTTGTTGGTACCACCGGCCTGTCCCCGGAGCAACATGCTCTGATGAAGAGCGCCATAGAAGGAAACTGCGCTGCGGTGATATCTCCCAACTTCAGTTTGGGAGTTAATGTCTTCTGGAAGCTGGTAGCCCAGGCAGCAGCGGCCTTTAAGGACTACGACATAGAAGTCATAGAAGCCCATCACAATCAGAAAAAGGACGCTCCCAGTGGCACGGCTCTGGCCACAGTGGAGGCGATCGCCTCTGCTCTGGGAGAAAAAGAAATCGTCTATGGCCGAAAGGGGATGATGCCTCGGGGAAGGGAGATCGGTGTTCATGCTGTGCGGGGCGGAGACATCGTGGGAGACCACACCGTTCTTTTCGCCGGCTCCGGCGAGCGGCTGGAGATCAAGCACCAGGCCCACAGCAGGATTGCCTTTGCCAGCGGGGCGGTGCGGGCAGCAGCCTGGGTGGCTGGAAAGAAGCCCGGCATCTACAGCATGGCTGACGTCCTGGCTCAGAGATGAACCGGATCGAGGAAAATAGCCTGGTCCTCATCCAGGGAGGGCGACGGCTGGAGCCGGTCTCCAGAGAGAAGAACCTGGTCGGCTTTTGCAGCCGCTGCCAGGCCGATCTTTATAGCATTGCCTATCACAATACTGATGATCGCTGGCTGGTGTCTGCCGGATGCAACAATGGCCACCTTTTTTTGCTGCAGTACGACCGACAGTGGCGCTGGCTGCAGGACGGGGATCTGGAGCGGGTCAAGGAGGTAGTGCATATCTGTGACATCGCCAGGGAGAAGCTGGAGGTGGTCTTCACTGCCGCCGAGATCAGGGATATGGCTGCCTGCCAGCAGGGCCAGCCCTACACCAGGCAGAACCTATATCGGGCCAGGGCCAAGTACGAGAAATTCGAGAGGCTCTTTGGGATCAAGATCGATCTCTGATTACAGGTCAAGGATGGGGCCAGCCCAGGTAATCTCGCCATCGGGAGGGCAACGGCCCGAATGCTATTATCCTTCACTCCTTTGCTGTTTTAGAGATCAATGGCTTCGCTTACAGCCAGAGGCTGGCATCTCTCCCCCAGGGCCTGCTGCAGCAGGCATACGGCCCTCTGGCCGGTGCAGTGACCGGGGCGGACGATAGCGGGATTCGGCTCCCGCAGGGCCCGGGCTGTGGCGTCTATCCTCTCCCGGTCCGCCCCCGGGAGATGAAAGCCGCCCACCACACCCCTATCCCAAAGATGAATTTGATGCGTTCAAGATGGTTGCTCAATTAAGATTGGTAATATCCAATGTCTCTGGATCGGGGACGGAAAAATGCTCCCTGTGCATGGCAGTCTGTTGCCTGTGCACCTGAAATTAAAAATGGCTCTAATCACTCCGCCGGTATCCCACGGCTGCAAAGAGCAGGGCTGCCACAAAAATCAGCACCGGGAAGATGGAAAGAGTGGCTGTGAGCCCGAACTGATCGGCAATTGCGCCCGAAACCGAGACACCGAGGCCTCCGGCGCCCATTGCGATTCCCATGAAGAGGCCCGATATCAGGCCGATCCGGCTGGGCATAAGCTCGTGGGCCATGGCAATCGTCACCGAGAAAGAGGCCCAGAGGAAGAAACCAAAGCAGAGCATTGCGGCAATTTGAAGCGCACCCTGGGTCAGCAGAATTGCAGCAAAGGCGGGAATGGAGCAGAGGGTAGTTGCCACGGCAACCTTTTTTCGGCCTATCCGATCGGAGAGGTAGCCTCCGGTGAGCTGCCCGCAAACGCCGGCCAGGAGCATGGCGCTGATAAAGAAGGTTGCCTCAATCAGAGGGTATCCGCTCAGGACAAGGTAGGTGGGGAGGAAGGTCATCGCCCCGAAAGTGACCCAGGAGCGCAGCGTCGAGCCGGCAAAGAGCAGAATCACCGGCTTCCAGTTCCCCTCGCCGCTAAGCTGTGCCTGCTGCACTGTCGCCGGGCAGACGTCCGTGATGGGGCGGAGAGCAAGAAGAAATGCGCTGAGCACAGCGGGTATTAAAGCCAGATTACGGCGGGAAGACCTCCGCTAGTGATCACAATGCCCCCCAGTATCGGCCCGAGGGCCTGACCCAGGTTTCCGCCCACGATGAAGAACGAGGTGAGGCGGCCACGGTTGCTCGAAACCGCAATTGCCGCTACCTTGCACAGAGCACCGGGATGAAATGTTGCGGCGCCCACAGCGGCGATGCCCACCGAGCAGAGCATTATCAGGTAATGGTCTGATATCAGCCCTAAAAAGGCGATCCCGCAGCCGGAGAGGAGAACAGAGACTGCCACACTGACCCGAAACCCCCGCCTGTCTGCGAGGCCGCCGAATACCGGCTGGAGGATCGAGGAGATCAGGCTGTGCATCACCGGGAGGAGAGCAGCCTGGGTGTAACTGTACCCCAGGGTGGTGATGAGGAGCGGCTGGAGAGCCATCAGCACCGGGGCATAGATGTCGTTGATGAGGTGGGCCAGCGTAAGCTGGGAGATCTCCCGCACCCTTGATTGGGGCTGAGCTGCCTGGTCGCGCGGCAGAGATGTGCTCTCACTCATGCAGACGGCTTCTGCATGCTCTTATATTAGGTTAGTTCCCAAAAATGCACTCGACGCAAACAGACACCAAAGCGGAAGAGATCCGGAGTAGAGATGTCCATTCTCTGTCAGTCAATTGACCTTGGCATCAGGGTCGATGCAGCATCGAATGGTTTAGAGCCTACTCCTCAGCCGCATTTGTGGACGGCCAGGTGGACTCTCAGGGCAGGGCTGTGACAATAAAGGGAGGCAGGATGGCTATGGATCAATAGGCCCAATACAGAGCCTTCTCCGCATCCACCAAGATTTTGGGCATTTTGGGCATCTGATCCCCAAGGCTCACCCACCCGTCCTGCCTGCTTCAGCCCTTGACGATCTCCTGGAACTCTTTCGCCTTCAGATGCCGGGGAAGATACTCTATTCCTTTGCCCTCCAGATCGCTGACATAGGATCGAAGGTGCTTTCTGGAGCCGGCCAAAAGTCCCTGGTAGGCGGTGATCAGATCCGCTGACTGGCTGGCAGATATCTCCCTCTCCAGATCCATGATGCTGATCTCCTCGAAGGCGGCAGCAGCAGCCAAGGCATCCTGATCGGACTCTAAACCCTCAGTCAAAAGCTGATCATGGATCTCTTGCAGGGTCTGGTTCTGGAATACTCCCGGCTTGTTAGGAGGAACAGCCAGGCTGTGCTTTTCCATGACCGCCCGAGCCTGGTCCATATGGCTGCTCTCCGATCCTATCAGGTTCAGGAAGATGCTGAGGTTATTCTTATCATACAGGCCGGTGTAGAGATCCCGAGCCGCTTTCTCCTCTTCCCAGATGAATAGCAGTCCGTCTTTCTCTCGTGAGGAAAGGGTGGCGATGGACGTGCCGGAAGCTGAAGCCTCTCCGCCGGTTAAGATCAGGATTCCCTCTCCATAGGCTATATTGTGCTTAAGGCTGATATCCGGATTGCCGGAAAGGGCCCAGATCATGGATACTGTCCCGCCGGGAGAGAAGGCCTTGTCGAAACGATCGCCGGTATCTAGCCTTCTCTTAAGCTCGATTATGGTCCGGCCAGCCGATTTGCTGCCGCCTGATTCCAGGATATCGTCTGAGCCGCCCAGCATGGTGTCCTCGATATGAGGTCCGTAATTGCCGGTGCAGTATTCATCCAGAACCACAGGCTTTCCTCCCTCTACCGATGCCAGGATTATATCCGCATTCTTCATCCATTCCAGGGGATCAAATCCTATGGCCAGCCAGGCATCAGTGCTGCCGTTAAGGGCCAGATAGAGGTGCTCTTTGTCGTTTTTCCAGGATACAGCCAGGTCTCCGCCGCTGTAGCCCTGTCTGGCCGGGCCCTCCAGGAGCACACTGCGAGAGTACTCCCCCGCGCCAATAATTCCATCCGCCTTCCAATCCTCAGTGGTCTCCTGCTCCAAAACCTCTGGAGCCTCCTGCCGCTCAATGCATCCGGAAAAGAGCAGCAGAAAACCCAGGATCAATGCCATTAACGCCGACCTCATGATCCAACACCAAAATCTCATATTGGCCTACTTATTACATGAAATTAACCTAAGATAATGAAAGCATGACGGCTATGCCTGAAAAACCATCCATGAATCCTTGAATCGCACCCGAAACATGAAAGCATTATAGACGCATAGAA
>MTKZ01069301.1_pt1 | contig 13559 bp, 11 predicted proteins | sample 1042781 | NCBI WGS metagenome assembly MTKZ01 (sample SAMN06212207, study PRJNA360539) | anaerobic digester metagenome | biome: Wastewater treatment plant; material: sludge; isolation source: anaerobic digester fed with sludge from wastewater treatment plant | place: Denmark: WWTP Viborg ...
ACCCTGCGCGCGGCAAACGGCGATATGCCCCCTCGACGCCGCTCGGGGCAGGTTCTTACGAGCACACTACGAACGGTGACATGCGCTTGCGGGCGAAATGCGAACGGCGGCGCGGGTCGCGAGGGGCCTGCGCCGCCGTTGGCATCGTGATGCGTATCGTTCGGGATGTTTACTGGATTTCGATGACGGAGTTGAGTTCGCCGTAGGGGTTCAGCTCGGTGCGTTCGTTGTACGGGTCCTGCTGCCACTGGCCGTCGACGACGAGGCGGTAGCGGTAGGTGCCGTGCGGGAGCTTGAGCTTGGCCTGCCAGACGCCGCTGTTGCCGACGCGCTCCATGGAGGTGGCGGCCGGCTGCCAGTTGTTGAAGTCGCCGGCGATCTGGACGTTCGTGGCGCGCGGGTAGAGCGTGACGAAGACGACGGCGTCGCGGATCTGGCTGACGCCGTAGTAGTCGGAGAGTTTCGTGTCGGTCGTCGCCGGGACGGCGGCGAAGGTCTCGAGGGGCGTCACGGACGAGGCGGCCGCGGACTCGGGCAGCTCGATGAGCTCGTCCTCGAACGCCGGCGTCTCGGCGGCCGGCGCGGCCACCGGCTCGACCGGAGGCTTCACCACCGGCGGCGCGATCGCCTGCGGCACGGGCGCCGTCGCGGGGGTCGGCGGCCTGGCAGGCGCTTCTGCCGGCGGCGTGCGCGTCGGCGACGACGCTGCCTGCCCTATCGCCGGCGCGGGCGATGCCGGGCGGGCCGGCCCTTGCGGCTGCGTCGTCCGCAGCAGCTCCGTCGCGCTGGCCCCGATCGATTCCAACTGGTCCGCCAGCGTGTCCACCAGACGCTTGCTCTTCGTCACCAGACGCTCGTCGGCACCGATCAGCTCCTGCGCCAGCGACCGGAAGTCCTGCTGACCCTTGCTCGCCGGATCGTACTCGTTGATCGGCTGCCCAAAACTCGCCGCTTCTTTTATGCGGGTATTGAAGTTAACCACTGTTTTGAACATGCGGTCGGAGAAGTGGGAGCGGAGCTCGGCGAGGATCTCGCGGGCCATCTTGGTTCGGATGTCGTACATGCTGGCGAGGACGCGGACGGAGACCTGCTGCTGGCAGCGCTTGCACAGGATGCTGAGCGTTTCGAGCTGCTTGCTGAGCCCGTGCAGCGCGAAATATCCGGTCTCGACGGGCACGACGACGTCGGTGGCCGCCCGCAGCGCGTTGAACGTCAGCAGGCTCACCGCCGGCGGGCAGTCGATCACCGCGAAATCGTAGTCGTTCGTCACGCCGTCGAGCACCTTCTTCAGGCACGTCTCGCGGTCGGGAATCCCCGCCATCTGCTGCTCGAACGCCGACAGGTCGATGCTCGCCGGCGCCAGCTCCAGCCGCTCGCCGATCTGCCAGAGAATCTCGCTCAACCGCATCGGCTCGTTCCGGCCCTCGCTGATCAGCACATCATAAATGCTCTGCTCGATCTGCTCCTCCGGCACCGCCAGCCCCACCGCACAGTGCGACTGCGAATCCATGTCCACCAGCAACACCTTCTTGCCCAAATCCGCCAGGGCGCTGGCCAGATTGATCGACACCGTCGTCTTGCCGCAACCGCCCTTCTGATTGACCACCGCGATCGTTCTCATCTTCGTCTCCGTCTATGACCTTCGATACTGCCGTCCTTGACCCGAGGGCCGCGGCGACCAGCGTTCCAGAAACCCGCCTATTAGCACTGATGCGTCGGATAGTAACGCATATTCTCTTTTCGGCAAGGATCTGCCGAAAACTTTATCCTTTTATGGGACCGGCCCATAAAAAGACCCGCAAACTTCACAATTGGACCCGTTTATCGGCACTGATAATCCCGTTTTTTGCCCCGCCCTTCGGCCCGCCAAGCGGGCACCGCGCACCAAAGCGCCCCAAGCGCCTCGCCGGCCGCCACGCCGCACACGACGTTAAGAGTCTTATTATTATAGGACGCCAACGCCCGCCCCATACCGGCGGCCCGCAAGCCCACCGGCCCGCGACACACCCGTTGCGCGTAGTCCTATCCCACCTCCGCCGCCATCATACGACACCCCCCAACCCAACGNNCCCCCTCCCCGCCAAGGAATATCCGCTGTGCCCCCGCCCCGCCAACGTATTGGCAGGGGCGAATGATCTCACCCCGCGACAGCGTGGTGTGCGAGTGGTAGGGGCGAGGCATGCCTCGCCCAAGTCCTGTCAATAAGTGAAGATTTGCTGTTTCTCGCTCTGCCCGTAGCAGTTGCCCTGCGGGTTCTCATGATCCAACATCCAGTTCGCCGGATTGGCCTCGACATACCGACGGATCCGGCTCAACTGCTGCTCGCTGCGAATGACATGCTCGTAGTGGTTCCGTTGCCAGACCGCTGCGCCCGGCGTGCCTCCAGTCTCATTGACTCGTCTCGCAACCGCCGACTTGTACGCCCCCACAATCAACCCAAGCGATTGTCTTTGGGACCCGATCGGCGCAGCTGGTAGGGGCGAGGCATGCCTCGCCCTCCCATCGCCAATCACAACGATTCCATGCACGTGATTCGGCATCACCACAAACGCATCCAACTCCACGTCCTCGAAATGGTCCGGGATCGCCCGCCAGCATGCGGCCGCGATCTGGCCCAGCGCGCTCAGCCGGACCTCCATCCCTTCGACCTGTCCCAACGGCCCCTGCCGATCCGCGGTACAGATCGTCACAAAGTACGCTCCCGCCTGCGCATAGTCATACGCGAACCACCGAATCGACCGCCGATGGTGCTTCCTCGGATCGTAGGTCATTTCGCTCCCGTCCCGTCTCGGGCGAGGCATGCCTCACCCCTACCAGTCCTCCCCGCACGCTCCGTAGGGGCGACGCATGCGTCGCCCTAGCCCGCACATTCCCGGCCGGCCCCTCCGGCCATGTCCCATCATACCACCCCCACCGCACCCCGTTCAACCCGCATCGCCATCCGTTGCACCCGCCCCCGTGGTAGGGGCGAATCATCATTCGCCCTTACGTCGGATCGCAGGTCATATCGCGCCCATCCCGGGCGAGGCATGCGGTGCCCTAGACCACCACATCCCGTGTACTCACCCCGCCGCTTTTGGCGGCCCTTCGCATCAGTTCCACCGGAATGATCCCAGGTCGCTCCAATAGACATGCACACCTGCCGCGTAGATGTGCGTCTCCATCCTTCTCATCACCTCTTCGTCCATGCCACGACTCTGGACACGCAAGAGTCCAGGTCATCGCGCACCTGGTAGACCCAAAAGCGCATGATGTCCCAACCAAGCTCCATGAGGCGCTGATTCCTGATCTGGTCCCTGCGGCACAATTCGCCGTCCCAGTTGCGGTGGTATCTTTCGCCGTCGATCTCGACGTTGAGGCGTCTGTCTTGACTGACGATAGCGAAGTCCAATATGTACTTCTCTACGGGATACTGGGGCATCGGACGAATGCCAGCTACATACAACGACCTATAGAAAAGCCGCTCCCATGCCGAGACGAGTTCTGGACGTGCCACCGCTGGATATTCAGGGCCGTAATCCTTGGACGTTCTTGGCTCAGGCAATTGACCGGCGCTGCAAATCCTGTCGACGTAAGAAGCAAACCTTGCCAGATAATCCACGGTACAGTTCATCGCTGCCGCGCGGTCGCCCACAACGATCAAAGCGGCCCGTGCCCGAGTGATGGCCACGTTGAAAAGGTTGGGGTAATGGTTGAGAAACCATAGGGCGCCACGCGGCGTATCATTGCCGATCGCAGGGGAGAAGAAGATCACGTCGCGTTCGTCACCTTGAAAGCTGTGTACGGCGTCGGACAGGAAATCGGCGTTCGCCAAGTGTGCCAAGAGACCGTCTCGCTGATAAACCAGATCGCGAATCAAATTTGCCTGGGCTCGAAATGGGCTAACAACACCGATGCTGCCGCGATAGCCTTGGCTGACCAGGCGCTCAATCTCGGCAACTACTTCGCGTGCTTCTTGTTCGTTGACAGCTCCGCCTGTTCCTGGGCGAATGCTCTTTCCTTGAACGTGCACCCACCGCACCGCTGCCTGACCAGCCCAAGGACGTCGCAGGCGGTCGTAGTTGGTAGCCACCCTTAGTCGCCCCTCATAGAATTCCTTGTTCGAGAATTCGATGATGTCCGCGTGGGAACGGTGATGATCGCGCAGAGCCACGATATCCTCATTCCGACAGAGGCTGCTGGCGAGATCGAACAGCGATCGCGTGGAGTAAGCCCATCCAGGATAGTCATCCACGCACTCGTGTTTAGTCAACAGTTGTTGATCTTGCTGCTTCGATAGCGTACTGATGTGGCGTAATTGCATCGGGTCACCGATCACAACCACACGCCGCGCCCTGAATAGGAGGGGGAGCGCCGAAGCTATATCACACTGGCTTGCCTCATCCACGACAAGCAGGTCGAAGAAGTTGGCCTCAAAAGGCACGCGTCCTCGTGCCGAAAGCGAGGTAACAGACCAACACGAAAGGACCGAAGCGATCTGCGGAAATAGCTGATAATACCGGCGGAAGACATCTCGTCCGAGCTGTCGATTCTGCTCGTTGGATGCCACGATCATCTGAAGCAGTGCGCTATAGTCACCCAGCAATCTGCGTTGTTCAGGGCTCATGCGCGCCGGTTGAAGTCGCAGCCATGCTTGCCATAATGCCTCAGAGTTCGCCGCCAAATCGGTCGTAAGCTCCTTTCGAGAACCGCTCAGTTGCTCAATAGAAGAACTGTCCGTTAGCGACGCCAGCTTTGTGAAATATGTCTGAGCCTCAGCCAACTGCACAACCCTGTCAGCCACCTTGTGCCCAAACTCGATCCATTCGCTGATCGTTGCCGAATCGGGCGATTCCCTAGGCATCGGCAACGCAAGCTGTTGCGCCATTTCCTGGAATGGTCCGACTCTCTCTGCTAAGCGCGCGAGACGTTTCGTTTGAATGACCGGCCAGANNTGAATGACCGGCCAGATGAGCCGCGTCAGAAATGATTGTTTGCCTCTGTCCGCCTGATCGACAGATGTCTGAAGACATCCCGCCGCCAGTTGAATCTCGCGCAGGTCCATCGACCGAGACCGTCTGAAAACCTCCTCGCCCATGTCGTGACGAGCTCGCTCGACGCGCTGCTCAAGGGCATCGACTTCATTACGCAGTTGGACCACCGACTCGAATGCTGCATCCAAGGCATCGGATCGTTGCTGAAGCGCAGCGTGTGCCGTCATGCACTCCCGATATCTCTCGCGATCATCCTCCGTAGCGGTGGCGGCTAACAGGGACACGAGGTAGTCTGCGAGGCGTGCCTGGTACTCATTTCTGCCGAGGCGGAGCAATAGCGGTCGAGGTCCCAACGAGTTCACCCGTGCCTCAACGACATCCACAGCCTTATTGTTCTTGCTTGCGAGCAGGACCGTCTTACCTTGCCAAGCAGCGTTGATGAGGATCGACGTTACGACCTGTGACTTGCCTGTCCCGGGCGGGCCCGTGATGACCGTCAGGGGATTGGAGAGAGCCTGTCTCACTGCCTGTCGCTGTTCGGTGTTGAGCGGCAAGACTTCAAGAAGGGGCTGCTGGTCCGCTGGCGGAGATTCTATGATCTGCCTGGTCAGCCATCTACCGAGGACAGTGTCACGATATTTGCCTTCTTCGACCGACTGCAACATCCCAAGCTCGCACTCAAGCCCCCTTGTGTAGGGAGAGCGTTCAACGGCTACAAGAATGGCACGATTGTAAATGCCCTGTTGCTGCAATTCGGCCAGAGAAATGCCACTGCTCAAGGCATACGGATCGGTCTCCTCCAACCAATCCCAATCTCCCCGAACCTCCCGTAGGCGCGCAATCAGTTCGTCGATGTCAGGCTGGTCACCCGTCCCAGTGCCCAAGCCAAGCTCTTCAGCGAGCTGAATGGCCTCGTCCATAAGGCTCGCTTCACTTGTGTTAGACAGGGATCGCAAAGCCTGAAAGTTGATCTGCGGCAGGTCGTTACTCAGGGTTGGATTTGCATATCTACTGTCACCATCCTGGAACGAGAAGAGTAGGAGAGGCTCAACCTTGAAGCCTTCCCAATTAGTCTTGCGCGAGCGGATCAGGTTGAGGCGAACCGGGTAGCCCAAGAAGATAGCCTTCCGGTTGCGATCACGCCGAAGTTTCGCGAGGAGTTGACGTCCCTCCTCGGAATCAAAGGGATCACTGCAGGACTCATCAAACATCGGTAGCGACGGCAATTCGACGTAGCTGGGTTGGGCGTACTTTGACGAAGCGAACTCACTCACGCCACCGACATCATCATGACTCAAACAATCCAGGTAATAGCGACAGAGCTTAGCTAAAGGAGTCTCAAGGCGCTTCGGGCCTTCCTCTTCGCGCGTGTCGATTCCGGAGGCTCCCTTGAGGTACCAACGATACGCCCTGTCCTGTTGCACCTTCGCCTTCAGTCGGCCATGAAGCATTGAGTTCACAAGCTTCCTATCAACACCGAGCTGTGCAGCGATATCTTTGGCCTTCTGTCCAGGGCTGGCTGTAATCGTGTCCAGAATGCGTTCGTCAAGAGTCATGGGCACTTCCCGGTTCTTCGGCACTTCAGAATCTGTCTTCGTGGCAGATTTCACGAGGTCGATGCAATCGTACCGCGGACCGCAGATACCCCTAAAGGGACAATCTCAACCTGGGATTCGCTAAGGCAAGCCTTACGTAGACTTTCTCGCCAGGCTGTTCCTGTTCATACTATCGGCAAGAAGGGCGTATGCGCCCAGCAAAAACCGGGTACGCCTGGATGTGCGCGGCCACTCTTCTTCGGTGGCGTGCAACCCATACGGACTATTCTCGACCTATGTTGCATTCGGGATGGTCGAAGTCGCCGGGGTCCACTTCCTTCACCCAGTACTCGCACGGCTCCTTATCCCTGGCATGGCACACCTGCTGAATTGTCTTTTCGGCGCGCGGCAGGGAGTCCGACGGGAAGACCCACCCGTACGTCCAGGGCCCGTTTCTACCTTCAGGGCGAGAACACACACGAAACCATTTGATGATCGACATGGACGGTCCGCCTCACATCGCGCTGCGAGAGCTCGTATCGTCATCGCACAGATTCGGCGCCCCTTCTTCCCGGCGTGGGAACCTGCGCACCGTGCCCATGATAGGCGTTCCCGACGCCCTGTCAAACTGCGGAAAAGGATTGCTGGCTATGCGGCCGTCGTTCGTGTGCAAGGGCGAGGCATGCCTCGCCCCTACCGGGGGACGGGATTTGGCGTACGGCGGGGCCGGGCCGGGGTAGGGGCGAATGATGGTTCGCCCCTACGATGGATCGGGATCGGGATGGACCGCTCGGCCTGCGGGACGCATCTACGCATTTACGCTTGTACGCTTCTACGCTTCTACGGTCCGGCTGCGGCCGGGGCATCGGGGAAGTTGAGGCGGGCGAAGGGGCCGAAGAGTTCGCGGGCCTTTCGGTCGTAGGCCTTGGCGGCTTCGATCTCGTCGTCAAAGGAGCCGAGCCAGTACTTCTTTCCCTTGCAGGTGAGCTCGGCGACCCACTTGTTGCGCCGCTTCTCCCAGCGAACGCCCTTGTACTGCGATCGTCCGCCGCGAGGGCGGGTATTGCAGAGGTTCTGCTGGCGGGTGCAGACGCGCATGTTGCGGCGGCAGTTGTGCAGGCCGGAACCGTCGATGTGGTCCACGACCATGTCGTCCGGCGGCTGCATGATCTCGCGGTGCATCAGGATCGCCTTGCCCCGGTCGTTGCGAACGGCGTAGACCTTGCCGCACGACATCTGGGCGGTCCACTTGTACTGGCTGAGCCAATCGTAGTCGCTCGCGTCGACGACCGCGAACAGGCCCTTGGTCAGCGGGATGTAGCGGACCTCGTCGTCGGCCGGATCGGGCACCTCCGTCCAGACCGGCTCTTCCCGCCGGCGACGGTAGTTCGCACAGGGCTTGGAAATCGTCACCTCGCGCAGGTGGCCCGGGCACTCGGCACAGTTCGCGCAGATCAGGTTGCTGGTCCACGTGCCGAACGGGGCGATCCGGCAGTGGTTGAGGTTCCAGTGGGCGTAGGCACAGTTGCGGCAGCTTCGCATGGGTTCCTCCGGCGTTTCTCGCGCGCACGTGGATTGGGGCGAATGATGATTCGCCCCTACGACGTGCGGGTCTATCGTCGGTTTCGGGCGGCCACCCGGGCCGCCCACGGCACCACCTTGCCCTGCTGGGCGAGAAACGCCTCGCTGCTGCGAAGCAATTTACAAACTACACGATGTTTGGCGCATCTGCAACAAAATTTTCAGGAAAAGTAAAAAAAAGACGGGGGCCGGAAACGACCGTAGCCGGGCCTTTCGATGGCGGCCCGGCTACGCGCTGCGTGTGAAGATGCGAGTGGATGCTTAGTCTTTGATCTGGACCTTGACGGCCTTGCTCCTGGCCGCCTTGGGCAGCGTGATGGACAGCACGCCGTCCTTGCAGGTCGCCTCGACCTTGTTCGCGTCGACCTCGGCGGGCAGACTCACGTCCCGGCGGAACGAGCCATAGCTGCTCTCGGCGTAGTAGTAGCCCTTGTCCTTCTCTTCGCGGGTCTCCTTCTTCTCGCCGGAGATGGTCAGCGTGTTGTTGCAGACGCTGATGTCGATGTCGTCGGCCTTGCAGCCGGGCACTTCCGCCCGCACCAGGACCGCGTCATCCTGCTCGGCCACGTCGATGGCCGGCCAGGCGTTGGAGCCGCCGAACGGCCGATCCAGGCCGCGGAAGAAGCTGTCGAACAGGTCGTCCATCTCGTGATGCAGTCTGGCCAGTTCGCCTCGGTTTCGCTTGTTCAACGATAGCAGTGCCATAGTCATTCCTCCTTTTCATTCTCTTGACCACGACTCATTTCGTTTTCGGTTTTCGACCACATTGTTTGTCCACTATAGCCTTGCGCAAATCGCGTGCCAGACGGCGCGGGGCCGGCCGAGAGGCCGTTTGCTGGCCGAAAACGCGCATTTTCGCGGCCCTTCGCCGCACCCGCCGCTGCCAATTTGGCACCGTCCGCCACCCACGAACCGCGAAGCCTGACCCAGCGGCCTGACCTGATCCGCGAAACAGACGAAGGAGAATTGGCGCGCTCGTGCAGGCAGAATCGGGCAAAGCGGAGGGGAAGATGCCAGGAGGCAGGGAAATCGTGCCCTTCGTGCTTTACATTTGCCTGTCCTGGCCCTATACCGGGCGGTGCCAATGGGAAACTTGCCATGAGAACCCAATCGACCGATACCGACAGCAAAACAGAAGCGGCGTGGATCGCGCTGCTCCAAGAGGCGACGCCGGCGCGGAAGTTCGCGCAGGTCCGGTCCCTGTCGGAGCTGACGCTGAGCCTGTCACGAAGGGCGATTGCGCGCAGAAACGGGCACCTTCGGGAGGCCGAACTGCAAGTGCTGCTGGTTCACCATCTGTACGGAGCCGAACTGGCGGATCGCTTCCGAGAGTACCTGAAAGACAGAAGCCGTGAAGAAGCCTGATCTGCTCGCCGCACTCAAGCCGGTGATCGACGCGTTCGACCGCCTGGCGATCCCGTACTACATCGGCGGGTCGATCGCCAGTTCGGCCTATGGCATGCCTCGCGCGACGATGGATGCGGATCTCGTTGCCGATCTGGCAATCGTTCAGGTCTCTGGGCTGGTCGCGTCGTTGCAGGATCAATACTACGTCGCCGAGGCCGCGATGACGAACGCCATCGCCAGCGCGTCTTCCTTCAATCTGATCCACCTGGAAACGATGGTGAAGATTGACGTGTTCATGGCGAAGAAGGATGCCTACCACCAGGCCGCTCTGGCCCGGAGGCTCACGGATCGATTGGTGGATGACGACCCGGATTCGGTGGTGTGCCTGGCGTCGCCCGAAGATGTCATTCTCAGCAAGCTGCAATGGTACGAGATGGGCCAGAGGGTCTCGGAGAGACAATGGCTCGATATCCTCGGTGTCGTCAAGGTCCAGGGCGATTCCCTGGATAAGGAATACCTGCTCAGATGGTCGCAGGCTCTGGGCATCTGCGATCTGTGGCGACGGGCCTGCTCGGAGGCCGGCCTGAGGCCCCGATCTCGATGTACATCGCGGGTCTGCACTCAGCGCAACACGACGCACACGGACCGTTCGCAGATTGCGAGCGCGATACACATCAGGCGGGCGATCGGCATTCCCATTGGACTGTGGCGGCTTGACTTGGGCGGCAACGCGCGACACTATGTCGGCATGAGAAATCACAAGCCAAGACTCATGGGGGACCGGATCATCGAGGCAAGGGTGCAGACGTGCTCGCCGTGGGGGGTGATGGGCCGGCGGGTGTTCGTTTCGATCCTCGCCGCGCTGGTGTGGATGCCGGCGACCGGGCGGGCGCAGGAGGCCTCCGCGCCGCAGGCCAGGCCGATGGTGGGCGTGTATTACTATCCGTGGTACCGCGCCCAGGGTACGAGCCGGGCGAGCAACTGGCGGCAGGCGCTGCGGCAGCGGCTCGTGCCGGCCCAGGCGCCGAAGCTGGGCCGCTACGATTCGAGCGATCCGAACGTCGTGGGCGACCACATCGCGCAGAGCGTTCGCGGCGGCATCGCGTTCTGGGCGTCGAGCTGGTGGCGGCCGGGTGACTACACCGACACCACGCTGCGCGACGTCATCCTCAAGCACCCCGACGCCGGCAAGCTCAAGTACGCGATCCTCTACGAATCGACGGGCCGCCTGGGCACTTTCGTCAACCCCGACTACAGCCGGTGGATCGACGACCTGACCTATCTGGCGAAAACCTACTTCGAGCATCCGTACTACCTGCGCATCGACGGCCGGCCGGTGCTGTTCGTCTACCTGACCCGCGAGTACTTCCGCAACAAGGGCCACGAGGCCCTGCGCCAGATGCGCGCGACGTTCCCGAACCTGTACCTCGTCGGCGACGACGTCTTCGGAGCCGGGTACAAGGCGGAATGGGCGAAGAATTTCGACGCGGTTACCGCGTACGACGTCTACGGGCAGTCTGTCGGCCGGCTCGGCGGCACGCACGCGGCGATTGAAGCGCTCGCGACCAACTACGCGACCGCGAGAGCGGCCGCCAACAGCGTCGGCGTCGCGTTCATGCCGACCATCGCACCGGGCTACAACGACACGGCCGTACGCCGGGGCCATCCGGGCCGGGCGCGATACTTCAGCGACGTCGAGGACTCGCAAGAAGGTGACATCTTCCGCGCGATGATCGCAGACGTGGCGCTGCCGAACCTCGACCCCAAGTGCGGGCGGATCATGATGGTCACGAGCTTCAACGAGTGGTACGAGGACACGCAGATCGAAGCGACGGCAGGCACGCAGCCGGCGACGGCCAAGGACGACTCCGACAGCGGAACCGCGCTGACCGGCGGCCAGCACTACGTCGATTACGGCACTCTCTACCTCGACCTCCTCCGCGAGGCCCTCCAATAGCGCGGAAAGGACACGCCCATGAGCCAGACCGGCAAGACGCCGAGTGACAGTGCGGTCGTGACGCGGTATCTGGTGATGCCGCAGCAGGCCAATCCCCAGGGGACCGCGTTTGGCGGCGCGATCATGGGGTGGATCGACATGGTGGCGGCGATGGCGGCCGAGCGGCATTGCGGCACGGAGGTCGTCACCGCGGGCATCGACTCGCTGTCGTTCAAAGCGCCCATCCGCATCGGCGACCACGTGGTGCTCGAAGCGGCGGTCAACTACGTCAGCCGGTCCTCGATGGAGGTCGGCGTCCGCGTCACCCGCGAGAACCCGACGAGCGGCGACCGCCAGATCGCTACGACGGCGCATCTGACGCTCGTGGCGCTCGACAAGGAGAAGAAGCCGACCGCCGCACCGCCGCTCGTGCCCCAGACCGACGAAGAAAGAAGACGGTACGAGAGTGCAAGAGTGCGCGTGCAGCAGCGCAAGGAACGACTCAAACAACAGTTGTAGGGGCGAGGCATGCCTCGGCCCCGCCGGGGGAATCGCTATGATGACCTTTCGATTGGTTGTCGTGGTAGTGATGTCGCTTTCGATGGCCGCCGGCGCCGGTGCGGCGAATCGGCCGGAGCGCGTCGAGTGGTTCATGGACCAGGGGCTGGGGATGTTCGTGCATTGGAGCGTGGACTCGCAGCTTGGCTCGGTGATCAGCCACTCGATGGTGGGCGCCTCAGACGACTACCTCAGCCGCTTCATCAACGACCTGCCGGAGACGTTCTATCCCGAGCTGTTCAACCCCGATGAATGGGCGCGCCTCGCCAAGCTGGCGGGCATGAAGTACGTGGTCTTCACGACCAAGCACCACAGTGGCTTCTGCATGTTCCACGCGCAGACGACGCCCTTCAACATCGCCAATACACCCTATGGCCAGGACATCACCCGCAAGCTCTTCGAGAGCCTTCGCAAGTACGGCATCGCGGTCGGGGTGTATTTTTCGCCCGACGATTTCTGGATGCTGCACATGCAGGGCAAGGACGTGAGCCGGCGGCGGCTCGAGGCGCTGCCGCAGAACAATCCGGAGCTGATGGCGCACAACAAGGCGCAGCTTCGCGAGCTGCTGACGCAGTACGGCCCGATCGACGTGCTGTTCATCGACGGCGAGCCCAACGAGCTGAAGGAGCTGGCGTGGGAGCTTCAGGACGACCTGGTGATCACGCGGGGCGAGATGGAGACGCCCGAGCAGAACACGCCGGATGAGCCGATGCCCGGCCCGTGGGAGGCCTGCTACACCCTCGGCACGCAGTGGCAGTTCAAGCCGACCAACGAAACCTACAAGTCCGGCACGCAACTGATCGAGATGCTCATCGAGATCCGCGCCAAGGGCGGCAACTTCCTGCTGAACGTCGGACCGCAGCCCGACGGCGTGATTCCCTTCGAGCAGGAGCGACGCATTCGCGAGCTGGCGTTGTGGATGTTCATCAACGGCGAGGCGATCCACAGCGTTCGCCCGTGGCACGTGATCCGCGAAGGCAACATCTGGTTCAGCAAAGCGAAAGACGACGACACGGTCTACGCCTTCCTGACCAGACTGCCCGACTGGAAACGCGGGGACCGCAAGGAATTCACGCTCCGCAGCGTCAGGGCGACAGCCGAGACGACCGTCAGCGTGCTGGGCCAGACCGGCCGCGTGCTGGAGTACAACGTCAACGCCCGGCCCGAGGCCCGCTGGAGCCAGGAGGCCGACGGCCTGCACGTCTCCGTCGTCCGCGCCCAGCGAATCTACAACGATTCGAAATGGCCCAACCCCATCGTCCTGCGAATCACCGACGCCAACGCTAAGCCATAGTGTGCTACCCACGACCTGCGGCGAAACTGCTCGGGGTGTCGCTCGTAGTCTGCTCGTAATACGGATTGGGATTTATTCGTGCGCTCCGTCTTGTCGTCCCTTCGACAAGCTCAGGGCGGGCTCTGAACGAAGTGAAGGATCTGGGCGGCGAATGAGAAGAACGTCTCATGCCATGACCAGATCCTTCGCGAGGCTCAGGATGACAAAGTCACTTCCGCGCAAGGACTTTTCCTAATCCGTATGAGAGCATCCTGTTTGTAGTGTGCTCGTAAGAGCATGCATAGTAACACCTTATCCCGATGCGCATCGGGATCACTACGAACGGTTCTACAAAC
>MTKZ01128149.1_pt1 | contig 13553 bp, 12 predicted proteins | sample 1042781 | NCBI WGS metagenome assembly MTKZ01 (sample SAMN06212207, study PRJNA360539) | anaerobic digester metagenome | biome: Wastewater treatment plant; material: sludge; isolation source: anaerobic digester fed with sludge from wastewater treatment plant | place: Denmark: WWTP Viborg ...
CGAGACGGTAAGGGTGGGCTGAACCGGCCGGCGGCAGGCAAATCCGGTCGGCTGAAGCCGACGCGCCGGGTGAAACGGAGACTTGTTGAAACGGGGACGCAGCCAGTATTTTCCGTCCCAGCGGATCTTCGCGGTCGGGGGGGGCGTGCACCGCGCGTGTGCTACCTCCGGGCGGGCCCTGTCGCCCTTGCGGGCGAGCGGAGAATTCACGAGCCGGTGAAGGCATCCTGGAAGGCGGCAAAATCGGCGAGGTCCACGTCCTCGTCCTCGTCCAGGTCTGCCCGACGAAACGCGTCGGGCGTGCAGTACACCGGCGGGGTGGAAACGCCGGGGCCTGAAAGACACTCCTGGAATGACAGGTAATCGGACAGGTCCACGGTTCCGTCGTCGTTCAGGTCGCCGTGGATGCCTACCCACACGTAGAAGTGCTCGTCCGCGTAGAACAGGCTACGGTCGCTCGCTCTTCGACCCGCGACGGCGAACACCAGGTCGTAATAGTCAATCGCGGCGCTCGGCCCGACCTCCAAATGGAAGACGAAGAGAGTCGGCCCCAGGCCCCATGTGTACGCAATGACGGGGTCGGTGTAGTAGTACGCCTGCTCGCCCCATTCCGGCCAATCGCAGTCGCCCGTGTACGCCAGGACACCGCCGTTCTCCACGCCGGCGAACCGAAGGCGGCGCAGCTCAACCGCATATGTGTCGTCCGGCGCCAGATCGCCCAGCTCGACGACCAGCGTCCGGGTCCGGCCCGGCGACGTGCGGAACGTCGGAAGAGGCCCGCGATCCGGCGCGCCGGTGGAGGATTCATCCGGATCCACCAGACCGTCCGCATCGATGACAGCCAGCGAGCCAGCCTGCCATTGGCCGTGGCAGCTCAGGCAACTCGCACCCCAGGCGGGTTCGGCCATTGCGGGGGCGGTGACGGCGAACAGCACGATCATCGAGAGCATCGGCAAGGTGCCGCCGATGCGCGCCGTCCGTACGCTCTGACGTGCCGAAGGTCTGCAACTCATCGGCTCACCGGCCTTCCCGGGCGGACGGCGTGGACGGCACAGGCCAGGCACGGGTCGAACGAGTGGACCACGCGAAGCACCTCGCTGGGTTGCTGAAGATCGTCGACCGGCACACCGACGAGGGCCGCCTCAATCGGCCCGGGCACGCCCGCATCGTCACGGGGCGAGGCGTTCCAGCTGGTGGGCGTGATGACCTGGTAACGGTTGATGACACCGTTGTCGATGCTCAGCCAGTGGCCCAGGCCGCCGCGTGGGGCCTCGGTCAGCCCGACGCCGGCGGCGGTTTGTGGAACGCTGCCCGCCTGGACCACCGGGGCGCCCGGCACAAGTTCGTCCAGCCAGCCGGCCATGGCATTGGCGAGCTTCAGGGCCTCCTGTGCCCGGGCCAGAATGCGGTCCATGGCGGAAATGCCGCGAGTGTACTCGCCGTTGACGGTCATGCGGGCGAGCGGGCCGAGCTCGTACGGCGTGGTTCCGTAGCGCGGGGCCTTCAGCCACGAGTATCCGTCGGCTTTATCGCGGTCCGGCTCCGACAGGCCGACGGACGGGTGTCGGTTGCCGCTGGCCGGCGTGTACCACGAGCGCGCCACCTGCTCCGTGATCTGCTGTGGGTCCATCCTGGCCGATATGCCGTTGATGCGTCGCCCGCGGGCGAAAAGCCTGTGTGTTCCCCCGGCGTTCAGGTCGAATGCGCCGAACGTCAGCAGGTTTCCGCCGCCTTGGCCGAGCTGGGAGTACGCGGGGAACGCGGTTGCCAGCAGATTGGCGTCCGGCAGGTAGACATTCTGGATGAACGCGCGCAGTTCGTTCAGCAGCGTGCGGAAGGCCGCGACGTTCTCCGCGCTGACCTGCTGCGTACACCCGCCCGCCACGAACGACCCGACGCACGGCAGTTTGCCCGCGAAGATCGCGCCCATCTGGTGGGCCTTGCGGCGCGCGGTGAAGGCCGAAACGTAGTGCTGCACGAGCGTGGCCGCCGCGGCCCCGCCGATGAGGTCCGGGCGAACGTAACGAGGCGTCCAGGGTGACGCGTCCAGCAGCCCGGTCGTATCGATGAAGTCCGGCAGCGACAGGTGATAGAAGTGCAGCACGTGCGACTGGATGTAGTTCGCGCCCAGCACGAGATTCCGCAGAATGCGCCCGTTGTCCGGGGCGGTAATCCCAAACGCATTCTCCAGGGCCAGGCAGGCGGCCAACGCGTGCGAGACCGGGCAGACGCCGCAGATGCGCTGCGTGTACAGGGCGGCGTCGCGCGGGTCGCGTCCGGCCAGCACGATCTCGAATCCGCGGAACATGGTGCCCGCACAGCGGGCCTCCGTCACCTGCTGCTGCCCGCCCACGGTGTCGACGGTCACCTGGATCTCCAGATGTCCTTCGATGCGGGTGACGGGATCGATGGTCAGGGTCGTGGGCATGGCTCAGTCCTTCGCCTCCGGCCTCGCTGAATACACGAAGAACGGCGACATGCCGTCCGGGAAGGTCGGCTGCACGCAGCCCAGGCACGGGCCGCCCGAGCCCACGCACCAGTTCACGCCGTATTCACCCGGTCCGCGGCTGTTCCACTTGCGCATCGGGCAGTCTGAGTAGGTCTTCTTGCCCTTGCAGCCGAGGTGCTCCAGGCAGCCGTCACCGCCGAGCTCCGTCGCGAACGTCGGTTGCCCGCACTGCTGGTGCCGGCGGTAGCAGCGGTCGTGGACGCGTGCGCCGAAGTACGAAAGCGGGCGCCGGTGCGCGTCCATCTGGGGCACGCGGTTGTTGGTCAGCAGGTACGTGATCGTGCCCACAAGCCAGTCCGGATGGCAGGGGCAGCCGGGCAGGTTCACCAGCCGCGCATCGGCCCCGAGCAGTTGGCCCACGCCTTGGGCCTGAGTCGGGTTGGGCGCGCCGGCCGTCACGCCGCCGTAGGCCGCGCAGGCGCCGACGGCCAGAATGAAGGCCGCGTTCGGGGCGGTTGCCTGCACGGCGGCCTCCATCGTCGTGTTCGACCAGGCCATGCAGTACCGGCCGGCCGACCCGGTGGGAATGGCGCCTTCGATGATCAGGATATATCCCGGCTGGGCCGACGCCGCCTGGGCGGCAGAGACGGCCAAGTCGCCGGCGGCGGCCATCAGGTTGCCCTGGAACTCCACGTCCAGCGTGTTGATGAGCAAATCATCCACCGTGGCGTAGTGAACGCTGTTCAGGAATGAGACGGCACAGCCGTCGCAGCCGGCCCCCTGCAGCCAGATGACACGCGGGTGGCCTTCGCCGCGCAGCGTCCGGCCCAGGGCGGCCAGAGCGGCCGGGGTCAGTCGTCCGGCCACCGCCGCTGCAGCGGCGGCTTTGAGAAAATCACGCCGGGTGATCCTCATGGGTTCGTCCCTCCGTCCACGTCGGGCCCGGCCGATCGCCAGGGCGGAATGCCGAAGAAGATCTCCGTTTCGTCGAGCAGCGCCCGGGCGTACGGCGAATTGTGGGCGCCGAGCGACCGGTCGGCCTGGACGAAACGGTAGTTGAACGTCGCCGCCTGGTATGCGGGCAGGTCTGGCGGAGGGATGAGGGCCGGATCGACGTACAGCGGATCGGCCGGGTCGTATCGCCGTGCGACCGCCGCCAGTCGGCTCTCGATCTCCTCTCGCGTCATCTCAATCAGAATGGTGGCCGTTGCCTCGCTGTGGCAGGGCAGGCAGGCTCGGCGGTTGGCCTCGAACGTGTGGCCGCTGTTGACCGGCTGCTGCGGGCCTCCGTAGGGCTCTTCGTGCACGTGGCAGGCAGCGCATTCCTTGGGAATACCCCACCAATGCTGGGTGTACGGCCCATTCATCGGCTGGCTCTGCAGCGTGTAGCCGCCGGTGCTGTGCAGCATTTCCGCCTGCGGTTGCTGAGGCACCTCGGCGGGACCGGGAGTGCCCATCGTGTGGCACTCGGCACAAAGCTCGTGGGCCGCCCGGCGCAGTTGGCCCTCGTGCGGCCCGCCGTGCGGGTTGTGGCAGGCCGCGCACTCCAGGTTCAGAACCACGTCAAACACGCCGGGCAGACTGTCCGGCGGGGCCAGGCGGTACTCGGTGGAATGGCAGGCGAGGCAGGCCTGTTCCACGTTCGGCTCAAACTGGATGTTCCACAGGGCGAACGCATGCTGCGACGTGGACCACTGCTCGAATTGCGGGTGATGGTTCTCGCCGCAAAGGCCGTGGCACGACTGGTGACACGCCCCACACAGGGTGGATGCCAGGTCCCGGGTCAGGTGCACGTTTTCCGGGTCCACCACGTGACTGCTCCCCGGGCCGTGACAGTTCTCGCACTGAATGCCGGCCAGCTGAGGCGTCGCCGCCAGGTCGACAAACCCGCTGGCCTTGCCGTAACCGACGGAATGGCAGGGGAAGCACAGGGCGTTGTTCCCCTCTCCGCCGGCCACCAGCGTGTCGAACGCCGTCGCATGGATGGTGCTGATCCACTGGCCGTGTTGCGACGCGTGGCATTGGGTGCAGGCCGTCGCACCGACAAAAAGGGGCGGGCTGACCAGCGGGCCCGTGTAATTGCGAGCCTGAATCGCGAAGTCCGCCAGGTCGACATCGCCCTGGTCGTCCAGGTCAGCCGAGGCGAAGGCATCGAAGGCACAGTCGCCCGGTGGATCCGGCATGCCCGGACCGCCGAGGCAGTCGGCCAGAAGCGTGTAATCGTCGGCATCGACGTCGCAGTCTAGGTCCAACGCGCCGATGGATCGGCCGAAGCGGTCCACGCCGGCGGGGGCAGGCACCTGTGGGCAGGAATCGCACACGTCGCCCACGCCGTCGAGATCGTCGTCGGCGGCGTTAACGTGATGGAGCAACGGGCAGTTGTCGCAGAGATCGCCGAACGCGTCTTCATCGGCGTCGGCCTGGTCGGCGTTCGGCGTGCCGGGGCAGTTGTCGCAGACGTCGCCGACGCCGTCGCCGTCGGCATCCTCCTGGAGCGGATCGTGGCGGTGCGGGCATCCGTCGGCGGCATCGAGCACGCCGTCACCATCCTCGTCGCCGGGCAGCGAGAGCAACGGCCAGCGCTTCACCGCGGCCTGGTAGACGGCGGCCGGCCCGGCATCCGTCGGTTCGGCGGCCCAGGCGATGAGCTTGATTTTGCCGGCGTCAGCCCAGCTCTCGGCGTCAAAGGTCAGCAGGCTTTCGACGGTGTAGGTACTGCCGGGCGTCAGCACGACGTCCTTCTCCGGGACCGCCTGCTTGAAGCCGTTGCGGTGATAGGGTTTGGTGGGGGGCCAGTGATCCAACACCTGCGCCGTGAACACGCGTACGGTTTTGGCGGTGCCCGTGGGTTCCAGACCGACCGTCGTGAATACGTTGTAGGTGGCGCCGCCGACCGGTTCCGCCCGGACACTCAGGGTAACATCGGAAGGGATGGCGCGGGCGGGCAGGAAGTGGTTGGCTCGATAGATGGTGTACTGCTGGTCCTGGTCATGAACGGCGCCGGTCACTCTGTCCGTGCCGTCGAAAAAGGCTGTCGGCGTGTACTGGCCCCCGAGAAAGGCCCAGCGGGCATCACCCCAGGGCGTGCTGACGCTGTCGTACAATTGGTATTGTACGAAGGCGAAAGACTCCGCGTAGACATCCACCAGTCGTTCGAGCGCAGGACCTGCGTCAGCGCAGGAGCCTCAGTACCGATTGGTGAACTCTTCGCAAAGCACCACGCGTGTTGCGGCCGGCGCAGGCGACGCAGCCGATGCGTACGCCGCGATGACACCGAGACGCACCACGGCGCCCAATGCTTCCCGAAGTTGCTTCATCCCTCAAGGCCTCTCACCATTCTGTGGAGCGGACCCAGCCCAGGTCCATCCCAAACCGGGCTGAACCGGTGCCCAGACCCCCACGGTACCCGAAAGGCCCGAGCCGGTTCAAGGAGTCGCTCGGGCATTCGTGGCAGACCCGAGGCGGGCGCCGATCCCGATTTCGTCGGGACATCGCAGATGCGGCGCGGCGCATCGCCATCAATCCGACTCACGAAATGTGCGGTATGTGACGGCTGACGCCGCGGGATTCGATTGACCGGGCGGGCGATCCGGCTGGTTATCGGTGAGCGTCCACCGCGGCCCGGATGGCCGCGATATGATCCGGCGTCGTGCCGCAGCAACCGCCGATAATGTCGGCCCCCGCTTCCAGCAGAGCCGTCACCTGGTCGGCCATGTCCTGCGGCGTTTCCCGGAACACCGTTTGGCCGTCCACCAGCTCCGGCATGCCGGCGTTCGCGTGGATGAGGATCGGGCGGTCGGTGAACCGGCGGAACTCACGGGCAATGTCCACCATGTTGCGGACGCCGTTTCCGCAGTTGGAGCCCACCACGTCCGCGCCGGCTTCGACCAGGGCCGAGGCGGCCTGCTCCGGCCCGATGCCCATCATCGTGCGGTAGCCACTGGGGGTCTTGTCAAACGTCATGGTCGCGATGACCTCGACGGCGCGGTCCAGCCGCTTGGCGGCCCGGATGGCGCAGGCGGCTTCCTCCAGCGCGGTCATGGTCTCGACGCAGATAACGTGCAGGCCGGCACCGAGCATGGCGGCGATCTGCTCAGCAAACATCGCCTCCAGATTCGCCTCGGACAGCGTGCCCAGCGGCTCGACGAACTCGCCCGTCGGTCCGACGGAACCGGCGATGATGGCGCCGGGCGCGCCTTCCAGGCTCAGCCGGGCGCCGGCCGCGTTCAGCTCAGCCACGCGGCCGCCCAGTCCGCGCTTGTCCAGCTTCACCCGGGAGCCGCCGAACGTGTTGGTCAGCACCAGGTNNCGCAACCGCCCGCACCTCGTCCGGGTGGGTCACGTTCCACTCTTCCGGGCATTCGCGGGTGGTCAGGCCCCTGGCCTGAAGCATGGTGCCCCATGCACCGTCGGAAACGAGTACCTTCTTCTCGGCCAATTGCTGCAACAGGCTCATGTGAGGCCCTCCGTGAATGAATGAGCCCAGCGGGCTGCGCGGTCTCTATCTTAACGAAGCCGTAGCGGATTCCCACCGGACGGCGGGTCCAGGTTCACCCCCGTGCATGCTACAATCGAGCCCTTGCCGCGGGCGGAAACGCCGGGTAGGAAGCCACACAGAATCGTACTGCGGCCCGGGAGCCCGGGCCCTGCCGGAAGGACGTAAAGACGATGGCCGAAACCGTTGACGTCGGGATTCTGATGGGCAGCCGCATGGACTGGGAGGCGATGAAGGCGGCGGCGGACGTGCTGGTGGAATTCGGCGTACCGCACGAGGTGCGGGTGATTTCCGCACATCGGACGCCGGACGCGGCCATCGCCTATGCGAAGTCGGCGGAATCCCGCGGGCTCAAGGCGATCATCGCGGGGGCCGGCATGGCCGCCCATCTGGCCGGCGTGCTGGCGGCCAAGACGCCGGTGCCGGTGCTCGGCGTGCCGATGCAGTCCAAAGCGTTGCAGGGGCTGGACTCGCTGTTGTCCACCGTGCAGATGCCGATGGGGGTGCCGGTGGCCACGTTCGCCATCGGCTCGGCCGGGGCCGCCAACGCCGCCCTGTTCGCGGTGGCCATGCTTGCCAACGACCGCCCGGATCTGCGAAAGAAGCTCATCGCGTTTCGCCAGCGACAGACGCAGGAAGCCCTGGACAAACCCGACCCGCGGGTTTGAGCGATCCGCATCGTGCAATGAGAAACGGCGCCAGGCATCACACCCGGCGCCGCTTTCTTTGTGTCCTTACGTCGAGGTCACGCGTCCTTGCCCGGCCTGGAGTCGGGCGAGGGCCGGCCGGTCGACGAGTCCCTGCCGGTGGGCGTTTTTCCGCGCGACGCCGCGGGCTTGACGGTCTCCGCCTTGACCTCGGTTGCCTCGGCCAGTTTCTGCTCGATGACGCGGCGGACCGTGTTCTCGATCAGCTCCGGGTCGACCCGCTGGCCGGTGAGGCGTTCCAGGAGGCTGGACAGCGCCTCGCCGGTCCCGCTGAGGAACCGGGCGGCCGTTTCCTTGGCTTCCGCGGGCAAGGCGGCCCGCAGGCCGTTGAACGACTGGCCCCACCCCGCGGCGGTCATGAACCGGGAGGTCACGTTGGACAGCGTGGTCGGGTCGCCGAAGATCTGCATGTTCGCGTGGGACAGCATCTGTCCGACGGCCTGGGCGAACGCCTTCTGGACCTCCGCGCCGGCGTGGATTTCGAGCTTCTGCACCTCGAACTTCAGGGCCGCCTCGCTGAACTCCTGCTTGTTCTGGAGGGCTTGCCGCTCCACCTCCACGCGGGCGCCTTCCACGTCCACGCGCTCGNNGCGCTCGCGGTCTACGGTGACCGGCACCATCTGCTCGGCCTGGGCGCCTTCCGCCCGTCTCTTGGCGGCTTCGGCCTCCGCGGTGGCCAGCACCAGCTTGGCTTCCTTCTGCATCTGGGCCGCGTCCAGTTCGCCCTTGGCGATCTTGGCCAGTTCGTAGGCCTTGACGTCGGCGTTGGTCTGGTCCAGATACTTCTGGATCTCGACCTCCTGCTTTTCCTTGATCATCTTCTGGGCCGCCGCACGCTCGGCCGCGGTGGTCACCTTGATGGTCTCGATGCGCTGGGTTTCCTCCTCGCGTTTGGCTTCGGCGGCCCGGGTCTGGGCCTCCGCCACCGCCCGTTCGGTTTCCCGCTTGGCCACCTCGATTTGCTTGAGCCGCTGGGCCACTTCGACGGCCTGGCTCTTGCGCACCTCCGATTCCTGAACCGTGCGATCCGCCTCGACGGCGGCGTTCTGCACTTCCCGCTGCCGCACCACGTCGGCGACCTGGACCGTTTGTTCCTTGGCGATCTCGGCCTTCTTGACCGCCTCGTCCTTCAGCACGGCCGCCAGCTCAACCTCCCGCCGCTGCTGGATCTGGTATTCCTCGCGCTCGCGCAGCTTGGCGGCCTGGATGTTGGCCACTTCCGTCGACTGCCCCGCCTCCGCCTCCGCCTGGTCCCTTTCCAGGTCCAGCACTTCCTTGCGGGTCTGGACGTTCTTGGCCTTGATGGCCCGTTCCGCGTCGCGATCGATGCGGTTGCGCTCCACGTTCTGGGACTGCGTGATCTCGGTGATCTTACGCAGGCCCTGGGCATCGAACACGTTGTGCGGGTTGAGGTTCTCCGACGGCGTCTGGTCCAACATGCTGATGGTGACGGTTTCCAGCGTCAGCCCGTTCTGCCGCAGATCGGCGGCGAGGTTCTCCTGCACCGCAGACGCGAACTCGTCACGCTTGAGCTGCAGCTCCATCAGGTCCTTGGTGGCGGCCACCGATCGCAGAGCGGAGATAAGCTTCTCACCGACCAGTTCCTTCACCGCGTCGGCCCGGACGCTTCGGTCGCCCAGTGATCGGGCGGCGGCGAGAATGTCCTCCGCGTTCGGCTGGACGCGGATGTAGAACTCGCTGTTGATGTCCACCCGCAGGTTGTCCTTGGTGATCAGGGCATCCGCGCCGACGCGTTTGACGTCCAACCGCATCGTCTCCAGGGCAACCTCCACCAGCTTGTGCAGCACGGGCACGACGAAGCCGCCCTTGTCCAGGATGACCCGGACGCCCGCCCCGCCCGTGCGGACGAAGGCTTGGTTGGCCGAAGTCCGGCGGTAGAGCTTGGTGATGGCGGCGATCAGCCCGATCAGGAACAGGATGATCAACCCGGTCAGGATGGAGACGCCCATCTGGACCTGCGTCAGATGGAGTTGGTCGCCCACAACTAGCGGGCCGATGACCAGGGCCAGGCCGAGTAATAATGCACCGATGAGCAGTACCATTGATGTTTTCCCCCTTTCTTCCTGGAGTTAGCGCGTATGTCGTTCGCCCGTCCCGGCCGCGGCGCGGTCGGCGGCGACGTAGTACATCCGGTCTTTCGCCGCGTACCTGACGACGATGATGTTTCTGCCCTTGGGCACCGGCTGAGTCCCGGACTTCACACGGCAGCGAATCACGTGCCGTGTGCCTGCGCGATCCGTGATCTGCGCCCGACCGCCGGTCTCCGTGACCGGCAGCCCGGCAACACCTCGCAGCCCCACAAGCTGCTGCGGCGCCGTGCCGGAAACGTTCCGGGTCGGCATGATACGGGCCAGCACGCTGCTCACCAGCCGCATCGAGGTCAGGCCGGCCACGAACCCGCCCGGCAGGCTGGCCGCCAGCCACGATTCGGCCCCGGCGCTTCCACGAGTCAGCCAGAGATTCAACAGCCATCCGATGCCGCCGAAGGCATAGAAGAACGACAGCATCAGGATGGAAAGCGGCACCTTGCCGATGCCGAAAAAGTACAGGACGGCGCTCAGCGAGATGTCCGGCGTGCCCTCGACGTGAGGGCCGTGATCGGCGTTCAGCTCGGCGTCGTGATCAACGTCGTGATCCACGTCGATGTCGTGATCCGCGTCCAGATCCACGTCAACGTCGTGATCCGCGTCCAGATCGACATCCGTGTCGGCATCGACCTCGGCGTCGCCGTCGGAACCACCCAGGCCGAGCACGCTGAGGACCGTGAACAGAACGGCCAGAAACAGTGCGGCCAGGAACGGCAGATTGGCTCCGCTGACCAGGGCCGATACCGAGCTGACCAGAAGCATCGCGGGCATCACCAGTCCCTCACTGGCGCCCGCGCGACCCGCCTGTCCCTCGCGGTCCGGTCCGTCTGCCGACCTCACCGAGGCGAAGCGTGTTCGCGCCGGCGCGTTCAACTTCCGGAATAAACGTACCGCAGGGCCGCCGCAGCGGCAATTATCGCAAATGGGGGGGTTTATAAGCCGGCGGACCGCCGACCGGTCTGGGTTTCCTCTTGTGGTCTGCAAAGCCGCCGGGAGTCTTGACTTCGGACGACGGGAAAACTGGTTTGGGTGTCTTCGAGGGTCCTCTGGGGGCAGGATGACTCTCCGGGCAAGTCCGAAGAAGCAAGTCAAGTAGGAGGAACTGCCATGAAGAGAATGGTACCGATTTTGACCGTGGTGCTCCTTGTGGCACTGCTGAGCACGGTCGCTTTCGTCACCCACGCGTACGCCAAGAAGCCCGGCGGCGGTGGTGGCGGCTGTCCGCGCGACATCCTGTGCTACGACCTCTGGGACCCGGTGATCTGCAGCGACGGGCAGATCTACAGCAACGACTGCTATGCGTACCGGGCCTGTGCGACCGGTTGCCGGCCGGCCGGCGGCGGTCCGGTCCCGGTGTTGGAGGCCAAGAAGCCGAAGCCCAACTGCCCGCGCGACATCCTGTGCTACGACCTCTGGGACCCGGTGATCTGCAGCGATGGGCAGGTGTACAGCAACGATTGCCATGCGTACCGGGAGTGCGCCACCGGCTGCGTGCCGTACGGTGAGGGCGGCCCCGTTCCCGCTGTGGACCCCTTTGAATCCACGGAGTAGTCGCGGCTCTCTCGCGTTCCGATCCGAGGGCACGAACGTCCGCTCCAATCAAACCAGAGGCAGGATTCCCCTTGCGGCCGACCGCGAGAGGGATCCCGCCTTTTTCCTGCCTCGCCGGCACGGCGTGAACCCGCCTGGCGACTTTGACGGCGACGGCGACATGGACCTGGACGACTTTGCGGTGTTCGCCGACTGTATGGCCGGTCCGGATGCGACACCAGACCTCACGCTCGCCGGAGTGGATGCGACAGAATGCCTGGCTGCGTTCGATTTCAACACGGATGAAGACGTGGACCTGTTCGACTTCAAGCCCTGGCAGGGGGCATTTCAGATGTAGGCAGCCTCTCGCAGGCGGAATCGGGCGGCGGCCCTCTTCGAGCCTGTTGCTTCAGTCTTCCGTGCCGCCGCGGCTGCGCTCGATGTACGCCTCGCGGCCGAACTGCGGCTCCGGCTTGGTGCGAAATCCGGTGATGGCCGGCATGTCGTCAGGCTTCTCCGCCGGGTGGACCGCGAAGACCTCCACCCGGGCGATGTCCTCAAAGGGAACCGCCACGACGAAGGCGCCCACCTTGTACTGGTCGTCCACCGGCTCGCATTCAAACGTGAAATGCGCTTTGCTCTCCACCTCCACGACGTTCTTGAGCTCGTAGCTGAAGCCGTCGCGGAGGTAGATCAGACGGCGGACCTCCAATTCCTCAAAAAACTTGCAGGCCGCCTCGTCCGACTCGATCTTCTCCGGCTCCAGGTCGGGGAAATGGGCCAGGACACACCGCAGCCGGGCTTCGAACTGCTGCTGCTCAAAGGCCGGACCGTGGAACCAGTCGTAGTCGAACATCCGGGATATCCTGCGTTTCTGCGGTCTACACGTCTGCCCGGCACCACGGGGGCAGAACCGCCACCCTAGGCACGGCGCCCTGCGCTGTCAACACAGCCGCCGGGCCTTTCTATCGGCAACTCCCGACCATACCATTGCTTAGGATGAATTTGGCGGACAAAACCCGGTGGATCAAAGGCCTGGCCAACCAGGCCGGCTTCGAGCGGACGGGCGTCGCGACCGCCGCCCCCGTTGGCCGGGCCGAGCATTATCGGCGCTGGCTCGCCGCGGGTCGGGCCGGCCGGATGGACTATCTGCACCGGCACGTCGAGACCCGGCTGGATCCGCGGCAACTGCTGCCCGGGGCCCTCAGTGTAATCGTGGTGGCTCAATCGTATTGCCAGCCGTGGCCAGACCGGCCAAAAGATGACCTGCCGCGAGGCCGGGTGGCCATGTACGCGTGGGGCCGCGACTATCACCGCGTGATGCGGAAGAAGCTGTACGCCCTGGTGGACCAGATGCGCGAAGGGTTGGCCGAGCCGTTCGAGGCCCGCGTGTGTGTGGACACAGCCCCGCTTCTGGAGCGGGAGTGGGCGGCGTCCGCGGGCGTTGGATGGATCGGGAAGAACACGCTGGTGATGAACGCGGAACTGGGCAGCTACTTCTTCCTGGGCACCGTGGTGACCACGCTGGAGCTGGAGCCTGATGCTCCCATCAGCGACCACTGCGGCCGGTGCACGCGATGCCTGGAGGCCTGTCCAACCGGTGCGCTGGATCGGCCCTACGAGATGGACGCCAGCAAGTGCATCTCGTACCTGACTATCGAGCATCGGGAAGACGTGCCTGAAGCGCTGCGTCCGTTGATGAGGGACTGGGTGTACGGCTGTGACATCTGCCAGCAGGTCTGCCCGCACAACCAACGCGTGCCGACAACCCACGAGGCGGACTATGCCGTCCGGCCGCCCGCTCCGTACCCTTCGCTGACGGAACTGGTGCACTGGCTGCCCGACGACTACGACAAGGTCCTCCGCGGCAGCGCCATGCGACGGGCCGCGCTGCCCATGCTGCAACGGAATGCCCGGATCGCCCTGGCGAACACCGCTACAACTGGCTGATCTCGTCCAGCCGGGCCTGCAGTGCGGCCTTGTCCAGCCGGTCGAAGTCCAGCGTCACCAGACGTTCAATCTTCAGGGCGAGGCGTTCCGCCACGCGCATGGCGGCCACCAGGCGGTCCTCGTCGGTCCCCGTCGCGAAGGACGGGTCGGGGGTTGACCAATGGGTTATGGGGTGGCGGTTCATCCAGTCCGGAACCTCGCGGGCTGCCGCATCACAGAGGGTGATGACCCAATCGATCGGCCGGTTCTCGAACTCGTCCCAGCTTTTGGACCGGGCATCTTCCAGCACGGGTATGGCCAGGGGGGCCAGGGCG
>MTKZ01081293.1_pt1 | contig 13537 bp, 8 predicted proteins | sample 1042781 | NCBI WGS metagenome assembly MTKZ01 (sample SAMN06212207, study PRJNA360539) | anaerobic digester metagenome | biome: Wastewater treatment plant; material: sludge; isolation source: anaerobic digester fed with sludge from wastewater treatment plant | place: Denmark: WWTP Viborg ...
ATGCCGATTTCCTGGCGGAACGCATCGCCGAGGCCGTGGATGCCGCGGTTGAAGCGCTGGAACCCGCACAAATCGCCTGGGGTTCCGGGGCCGTGCCCGGGGAAGTGTTCAACCGCCGCTGGTATATGAAAGACGGCACAATTCCTCCAAATCCTTTCGGTGGCACCACGGATAAGGTCCAGATGAATCCGCCCCGCGCCAGCGAGAACCTTGTCGAGCCTTCCGGGCCCACGGACCCGACCGTGTCCATTCTTGCGCTGCGAAGACCGGATGGTACACCGTTGGCGATTCTGGCCAACTATTCGCTGCATTATGTGGGCGATACGGAAGCCGCGGTATTATCCGCGGATTATTACGGCTTTTTTGCCGACAAACTTGCCGCGCTGATGGCCCCCGCTGCGAGTGGAAAACCGTTCCTTGCCATGATGTCCAACGGCACAAGCGGCAATATCAACAATGTCAATTTCAGGGAGGCCGGTGTGGCCGGACCGCCCTATTCAAGAATGAGTGCCGTGGCGGAGAGCGTGGCGAACGAAGTGTTTCAGCGGTATCAGGAATTGGAATTTAAGGATACGGCCGTTCTTGCCTCGGCAACGCGTGAAATTACCCTGGGGGTGCGGAAACCGGCCGCCGGGGAACTGGAACGCGCCCGCGCCATCGTGGCGGCGGCGGAAGGACCGGATATGAAAACTTCCGAAGAGGTGTTCGCCCGGGAAAGCATTTTGCTGGCGGATTTTCCTGATGCCGTTCCCGTGCCCTTGCAGGCGTTGCGCATCGGTGATTTGGGAATCGCCGCCATTCCCTGCGAGGTGTTTGTGGAAATCGGACTGGCCCTGCGGAACGAAAGTCCTTTCAGAAATACATTTACCATAGAACTCGCCAACGGGTATAACGGTTACTTGCCTACGGCGGAACATCATGCGTTGGGCGGGTACGAAACGTGGCGCGCGAGATCGAGTTACCTTGAAGTGGCCGCAGCCGAAAAGATACAGGAAACGATGCAGGCACTGCTTGCCGAGGTTAAATCCTGAACCGGCGCGAGAAGGCCGGAATTCGCGTGTGCGCATCGCGGTCGAACGGGGTGGATGAACCCTCTTTATAGCTGCCCTGTTTTGCCTCGGGACAATATCCAGGCTAATCATTCGATCTTATCCCCGCATAGAACGAACAGAAGCATCTTGTAAAACAAAGACAATCTGGAGCGATACCTCATGAGTGAGTTGGGAAAAGCCACGCGGCTGAACCGTATTCTTGCATTTCGGAAGCGGCGGGTTCTCACCGTGGCCGTGGACCATATGATTAATTATCCCCTCGGATTTCCAGGGGGACTGCGGCANNGGGACCCACCCTTGAAAAAATCGTTGAAGGCGAAGCGGACGCGCTGACCATGAACAAGGGTATTGCCATGCGGTATATGCCGCCCTACGCCGGAGCAATTCCCCTGATTATCCAGAGCATGGCCCTGCGCCCCGGCGAACCCGATTTTGCCGATACCGCCACCGTGGAAGAAGTGATTGGCCTGGGTGCGGATGCCATCGCTGTCGCTATGTTTGTCTATTGTGAAGAAGAAATGCGGTATATCCGTCATCTATCTGAAGTCGTCAGGCAGGCCTCCGTGTTCGGCCTGCCCGTGATTCCGCACATATATCCCCTGGTCGGCGGCGATGAACGCCACACCGTGGTTCATGACCCGGAGCATATTTTTTACGCCGCCCGCGTGGGTATGGAAATGGGCGCTGATATCATCAAAGTCCCCTATACGGGCGATGTGGCTTCCTTCACGGATATCGTCAGGTCCTTTGATGCCCCGATTGTGGCGGCCGGAGGGCCCCGGTGCGCCACGCTGGAGGAGGCGGAAAAAATGACCCGTGAAATCGGAAAGACCGGCGCCGCCGGTGCCACCGTGGGCCGTAATGTCTGGGGGTTTGAAGATATTCCCCTGGCGATAAAAACCCTAAAGCAAGCAATAAACAAAGGGGCTCAAGGGACATAAAGACCCAAAGGACTGTAAAACGCTCTGCTGACTGATGCGTCCTCTGAGTCCCTTAAGTACATCCGGTCCTTTTTTGACAGGCTTTCCCGGCCTTAATGGGCGTCCATAAGACCAAGGAGAATAAAATCATGACGTTAACGGTTGCTATCGGACCATCTTCTTTTGCCCAGGAAAATGACATGCCCCGCCATCTGCTGGAGTCCGCGGGTATTACCGTTAAAGAGAATCCGTACGGACGGCGCTTGACTGAACCCGAAATTATCGCGCACCTGCGGGAGTGTGACGGCCTGATCGCCGGGCTGGAACCGTTGAACCGGACCGTCATTGCCTCGGCAGTACCCCGATTAAAGGCGATAGCGCGCGTCGGGATCGGTGTGGCCAACGTGGACTTCGAAGCCGCACACGAGTTTCAAGTAAAGGTATCCAACACCCCTGAAGGCCCCATAGAGGCGGTGGCGGAAATGACCGTATCCGCCTTGCTGGCCTTAAATCGGCGCCTTATTCCGGCGAATGAGGCCCTGCATCAGGGCAAGTGGAAAAAAGAAATCGGCGCAGGGCTCAGGAACGCGCGGATTTTGCTGATAGGCTATGGACGGATCGGGCGACGCACCGCGGAACTGCTTTCCGCTTTCGGCGCCAGAATCCTCGTCTGCGATCCGTACATAGAAGCCGCAAGTTTAAATGACGGGGAGAAGCTGGTTTCCCTGGAAGAGGGGTTGCCTGGAGCCGATGTTATTTCTCTGCATGCCGCCGGTGAAACGTGTATATTGGGCGCGCCTGAATTTTCCCGGATGAAGCGCGGAGTCACGCTACTGAATTCAGCCCGGGGCAACCTGGTGGATGAAACAGCGCTTGTGCACGCTTTGGATGACGGAACGGTAGGACACGCCTGGTTTGATGCCCTCTGGCAGGAACCCTATACTGGCCCGTTGACCCAGTATCCTCAGGCACTTTTAACGCCACATATTGCCACCTATACGCGCCAGTGCCGTCTTGACATGGAAAGCACTGCCGTGCGGAACTTGCTGCGTGATTTGGGTGTCAGTGCCCGGACGTGACGGGTGCAGTTCCCCGGGTAAATGCACACGTCTGTTTTTTTAGGCGGTTTCCAACGCCCATTCAAGTCCCAGTTCCATAAGTTTGCCCGGGGTGGGATTGCCCGTGCTGATATCCCAACCCATGACTCCATAGTAGTCACGGAGCATTTTGGGGAACAGCTCCCGATCCACATGCAACCCTTTGGATGGGCCGTCGGGTACGGGTTCATAAAGACGGTCAGGGAGAATGTCCTCTTTGGAGGTGAAGCCGCGACGGGCATTTACCAGGCGCATCAGGTTGGTTTTACGCTCGCCCGCTTTCATGAGTTCCCAGAAGGTGCAATCCCAGCCGGTCGCGTACCGCACCAAATCCACGATTTCGTGGTAGGAGAACAGGTTGCCCGGACCCCAGCAGAACATGCACAGGGTCAGGGTGTCCAGCATGCTGTATAGATGTTGGCTGTTGGCGCTCATGCGTACTTTGGGCAGATCCATGGAGGCGCGTGTCGGGGCGCCGGTGACCCCCAGACCCCGCAGCAAGTCGCCGCCCACGGCAAGCCAGTCGTGTTCGCAGGACATATGATCGCCGCCGATGGGCACGGCGGCGTACATAAGCGCCTGGGTCGGTTTGAATTGCGCCATGTGCGCCGGCAGCCCTTGGCCCTTGCAATGTATGGCGAAGGGCGCCGTTCCGGGGCCAAAATGCGCTATGGCGGCCTGGAACCCTTCCGCAAGTACATCACCCGGACCTTCCCGCTTCCCGACACGTTCTATTAACCAGAACAGGTCTTCCGGCTTTCCGAAACCGAGGGCTTTGTTGTCCATCTGCCCGGGGGCAAGGAATCCTTTTTCCATGGATTCAAAGACATAGGCGGCAAGGGCGCCCATGGTTATGGTGTCCAGCCCGAATTCATTACACAATTCATTCGCCCGGGCAACGGCGGTAATCTCCACGATATCGAGGTTCGTGCCCAGGGTGCTCAAGGTCTCGAATTCAGGTCCGCCCAGGGCATCGGAAACCGGATAGGGAGTCTCCGCCTTCATCTTTTTACGGCAACCGATGGCGCACCCGTAGCAGGTGGTGAACCCCGCCCCCAGTGCCTCATCATAAGTGTCCCCGGCCAGGTTCATGTGGTCCGGATGGAATCCAGTGCGATAATTGTAAGAGGCCATGTTGCCGCATCCGGATTGAAACCCGACGATTCCCGGGGTGCCGTGGGCTTTTAAAGTCGCTGGAAACTCGGCGGTTTTCAGCCGCTCCACGCCCAAAGACGCAAGAGGGTTCAGTCCTTCCGGGTCGGCGAAGGCTACTTTGTCTGTATTTCGGGCGCGTACCACAATAGCGCGAAGGTTTTTGCTGCCCATTACCGCGCCCATGCCCGTCCGGCCGATGGCGTCATTCCGGTCCGAAAGTAAACAAGCAAACCGAACCCGTTTTTCGCCTGCGGGTCCGCATTGGAGGATGCTGAGATTCCAGCCTTTTTCCGCATGCTGTTGCTCAAGAAGTGTGCACACCTCGCTGACTGGGCGTTCCGCAAGATGCCGCGCGTCGGCTATCGTGACATTGTCCGGCTCCACGATCAAATAGGCCAGGCGGTCCGCACACCCGGTAACGACAATCGCATCATAGCCGGCCCGTTTAATCAGGGGGCCGGTCTTTCCGCCGGCCTGCCCTTCGCCGACAGCGCCTGTAAGCGGCGACAAGGCCACCGCGCTGAACCGGCTGACCCCCGATATGGCGGCGCCCGTGGTGACACTTGGGGCAATGGCAAGGATGTTCGCGGGATCAAGCGGGTCAAGGTCGGGCGTTGTTTCGGTGAGTAAAAAATAGGCGCCCAGGGCTCCGCCACCCAGGTAAGTGCGGTAAAATTCTTCCGGCATCTCCTGTCGGGTAATCGTGCCGCTGGAAAGATCTACCCGTAATATGACGCCCGTAAATCCGTTTGGCATTGGAAGTTATCCCCAAAATTCGGTTGCGTATTCTTTGTGAACCAGACTGGTATGAGCGCATTATACGAAGGATTGACGTGGAAAACAAACGGACGGAAAGTTTGGGATGCGCCTGAAAAAGATTGGCAGGGCAATCCTGTGTCAGGCTCTTAAATGTGGGAAAAGAACACAAGAATCTACGCTTCGTTCGGGACTTCGCCTGGAAGAAGAGGTACCTTCTTCGCAACCATCTTTGTATTGTTACCGGGAGCGCCGGCATCCTTGCCGAAAATGATTATCACTGCCGGCAAGGATGCCGACGCCCCCGGTATTTTCAAACTCATAATTAATTATCAGCGAAATCGCCTTAAGCGCCTAACATATTCTTAGGGATTTACTGACTTGCCTTACGATGCGGGTCCGGTTTGCGTATTTCTTGTTGCGCGATAATACTTCATACCCTCATGGGCAGTTAAAAATATCAATGTGGCCACTGCCACGGTCATCCAGTCTGATACGTGAAGCGGTGCGAACCGGAGGAAATCATTGAGTCCGGGAATATAGAAAACGGCGAGACACATGCCTATGGAAATTACAATAGACCAGAGAAGTTTTTTATTGGTAAAGAAGTTTTTATTAAATAAGGATAGGGTGTCGTACCGTCTGGAAAGAATATTTATGAATTGCGCGGCAACCACGGTGGCAAACGTAATCGTTGTAGCGCGCCGATAGAGTTCATGGGTAACCGTAAGTTCGACGCCCATCCGTTGCGCGAAAATGGCAAAGTTTACCGCAGCGAGACCGCCCATCAGCAGCCCGAAAAAGATGATTTCACTCGCGGAGTATTTGTTGATGATATGGTCATCATGTTTTCTGGGGGGAGATGTCATGAGTTCTTGAGAACCGGGGTCGAAGGTGAGCGNNGGGTCGAAGGTGAGCGCCGTCAGCGGAAGAATCTCGGCAAGCAGGTCAATGGCAAGAATCTGAAGGGCAAGAATAGGAATGGGCAACCCGAAAAATGAGACACCAAGAAGGCCGAGAAGGACTACGGTAAGTTCCGCCACGTTGCTTGTAAGGGAAGCAATTACGGTTTTCTTGAGGTTATAGTAAATGGTGCGGCCTTCTCTAATGGCGGATACCAGCGTGGGAAAACTGTCATCGAGAAGAATCAACTCGGCTGCTTGTTTGGACACATCGGTTCCTGTTTGCCCCATGGCCACGCCGATATGAGCGCTTTTAAGGGCCGGGGCATCATTTACCCCGTCGCCGGTTACGGAAACCACCTTGTCCTGTTGCTTCAACAACTTCACAATTCGTAATTTGTCTTCAGGGGATACCCGTGAAAAAATAAGCGAGGTATTGTCGTTCATGATGGCGCTCAATTCGACATCCTGTATCGACATCAATTCCTGGCCGGTGATGACCTTCACATCGTTCCCTGCGGCGTCCAAGTTGATTTCTTTGCCAATGGCCTGTGCGGTAATCGCGTGATCCCCAGTCATGATAAAAGTGTCGATATGGGCCGTATGGGCCGCCTCCATGGCTTCTTTCACCCCGTCCTTGGGCGGGTCTATCATGGCGATGAGGCCCAAAAATACAACATCCTTTTCAATTTCTTCGAGGACATAATCCTTGCCGTCCGATTCCAATTTCCGAAAGGCAACTGCCAGAACGCGCATGGCCTGCCTGGAATAGCCTTCGTTGACCTGGCGCAATTTATCTTTGGCCGCTTCGGTAATCGGGACCTCTTTGCCGTTTTCGTAAAGCGTTTTGGTGATGGAAAGAATGCTATCCAACGCTCCCTTCATCGTCAATACCTGCCGGTCGCCGAACTGCCTGACCGAACTCATTCGTTTGCGCTCGGAATCAAAACTGAATTCATGCAGCTCAGGGTTCTCCTCATCTTCATTCGGAGAATGGGTGCCCAGTTTCGTGGAGAGGGTTATCAGGGCGGCCTCCGTCGGGTCGCCGATGGGATACCAGTCATGATGGTCCTCATCCGGCGGATGTATCTCCGCGTTGGAGGCCATGGTGGCGGCATCAAGCATGATCTCAAGATCGTTTATCTGTTCCTCGGTGCATTCCTGTTCTTGTGCATTGAGGATGCTCCCTTCGGGGGCATACCCGATACCGGTGACGCTGTACTCATTACCGTCGAACCATAGTTTCCTGACGGTCATCTCATTTTTGGTAAGGGTCCCGGTTTTGTCGGTTGAGATGACATTGGTGGAACCCAGCGTTTCTACCGCGGACAGTTTTTTAACCACAGCCTTCTTGCCTGCAAGACGATTTACCCCCTGGTAAAGCGCAACCGTTATTTGCATCGGCAAGGCCTGCGGAACCACCGATACGGCGACCCCGATCGCGTAAATAAGCGCGTAATTCAGGGAAAAATCAAGATAAATGCTTGCCAGAAAAATGAAGGCCGATATGATTACGGCCCCAATGGCCAATCGATGGGCTACAACGGTGAGTTCCTGCTGTAAGGGAGAAAGCGACCGGTCCTCTTCCTGGGTCAAGTCCGCAATTTTGCCCATCTCCGTATTCATGCCGGTGGCGACAACAACGCCCTTGCCGCTTCCCGAGGCCACGGTAGTGCCGAGAAAGACCATATTGTCCCAATCGCCCACGGTGGTATCATGTTCGATTGCATTGCTGTTTTTGTCCTGCGGCAGGGACTCACCAGTCAAAGACACATCGTTTGTTTTTAGATTTACCGATTCAATAATGCGGGCGTCAGCGGGTATCTTGTCGCCTTCTTCCAGAATAATAATATCGCCGGGAACCAGCTCTGTCTGGGCAAGTACGGTTAACTCACCGTCGCGAAAGACCTTGGAAGGGGAATCAATGAGGGATTTTAAGGACTGAACGATTTTTTCCGCTTTGTATTCCTGTATAAACCCTATAGTTGCATTTAAAATGACGATGACGAGCATTATGCTCGCATCGGTGTAGTTTCCCATAGATATCGAGATGCCTGCCGCTATGAGCAGCATCAACATGAATACATCTTTCAACTGCAACAGAAAACGCATGACCGGCGAAAGTTTCTTGCCTTCTTTGAGTTCATTTGGGCCATATTGCGCTAGTCTGGCCTGCGCTTCTTCCGCGGTAAGGCCCTTGAGAGCGGTGTTGAGTTTGTCGACAGTTTCTTCCGCAGTTAATTGATACCACGCATGCTCAGTCATGGTGTTCCTTATCTTTTAGGTGGCGTTGATAGGTGTCTCTGCCCGTAGTAGGGCATTCCCCCAAAACAGTATTTATCTCAGGAACTATAGCATGAAATAGGGACAGCACGCATATGAACTTTCACGTTACTGGGGTTGAATGCGCGGGTAATCTTGTGTATAAATAAAACATCCTTGTATATCGATTTCAATCAGAGGACGTTATACGAATGATTATAGTATCTGGAATGTACTACAAGTTCTCGCTCGTTCCCAAATTCCATTCTTGTCATTACCCACATTTTTTGGCAATGAATAGTAGCGGCTAAAAACGATTGTTTGAATTCAATATCCCAACGGGATTTAGGAACAAAGCCCAGGGTCGCGGTACCCCGCTACCCTGGGTTGGAAGGGCCCCCAATTCCCGTTTACCCCAACGGGGTTGCGTCACATTGGTGCAAATGCCGTATGGGAAAACAGATGTAACTCCGTTGGAGTAGAAAAGAGAGAAGGAAAAACATCGCTTACCCAGGGTAGCGGGGTACCGCAACCGCTGGGCTATGATATGGAATCCCGTTGGGGTTCTGAATACATACATCGGCATCTCGATAACCCATCCTCAACGGAAAGATGTGGGTAATGACAAGAATTTATTTGGGAACGTAATTTCTCTTGAAATTCTAAGTTTGTTTTGCGTAGGTCCATCCAGTGTATTCTGGCCTTCGATTATAATCGCGGAGAAGAACTTCGCACGCAAGACGTTCCCAAATGGAATTTTGGAACGAGAGGAGAAACGTGGTCATGATTTTGGAGTATGAGCGGAATACGATTGCTTATCAGCCGACTATTATTCATCGTCATTGCGAGGCACGAAGCAATCTGGTTTACACCAAGTCCGTTTAGCGATGAGATTGCTTCGTTCCTCGCAATGACGAGGTAAAGATTTTTTTATATCTCAATTTTAATATGTTACAGGATGCGTTTCTTAGGAGCCGCGCACCCCGACGTACCGGGGGTATTGGTATACAGACGTTTCGATTACGAGCACGATTACGAGTACGATAACGATTTCGCCGATTCGTGCTCGTGCTCGTAATCGTAGTTCGTAATTGAGGAAAGTGCCCCAAAATTAAATTTCATTAAGTTGTATTATATCAACAGGTTGTGATTATGTTTCTCAGTAGGCACGAAGCAATCTGGTTTATTTCAAATCCGTTTTACGATGAGATTGCTTCACTGCGTTCGCAATGACGATGTTTAACGATAGTACAGTGAAAGGCAAATTACATTAATACGGACCTTTTTAATGCGGTTCGTTTTTCTTTCTGTCCAGGATGAAGTATATTAGTGCGCAGCAAGCGTTGTTTCTTCCGGACGAAGTCCTGAGCGCAGCATAGAAGCGTATTCGCTACCTTGAATGCTGATAAAAATGAGCGGTCGCGCCGAATATCGCAATACTGCGAGGAGGTGTATGATATCTACAATGAGCGCTAAAGAGAAAGATGCTGTAAGAAGAGTGGCCTTAATGGGCACCTATGTGCCGCGGCAATGCGGCATTGCCACGTTCACCAAAGACCTGCGGGATTCACTGGATGGGGCTGGACGGGAACTGAGTACCCTGGTCGTGGCGATGGATGATATCCCCGAGGGGTATGCTTATCCGCCCGAGGTCCGTTTCCAGGTGCGGGCCGCCCAGAAGCGCGAATACACAACGGCTGCGAATTTACTGAACATCAATAAGGTTGATGTATTGTCTTTACAACATGAATTTGGAATCTACGGCGGTCCGGACGGAAGCCATATTCTACAGTTGATGTCCGCGGTCCGCATGCCGGTGATCACCACACTCCATACGGTGCTACAGGAGCCGACGCCCGGACAGGCCACGGTGATGCAGCATATTATCGAGGGAAGTGAACGGCTTGTGGTAATGAGCGAACGGGCCGTGCGCATGCTGACAGATATTTACAACGCACCACCGGAAAAGGTCGCCTTTATCCCGCATGGCATACCTGATGTGCCGTTTATTGACCCTATATTTTATAAGGACCAATTCGGCCTGGAAGGGCGCACGGTTTTGCTGACCTTTGGTCTGTTATCGCCGGGGAAGGGGATTGAAGTGGTCATTCGTGCCCTCCCGCAGATGGTTAAGAAATACCCCGATATAATCTATGTTATTCTTGGCGCCACCCATCCCCACGTCTATCGGCAGCAGGGCAACGCGTACCGGGATTCGCTTGAATTGCTGGCCGAAAAACTGGGTGTTAAGAAACATGTGCTGTTTCATAACCGGTATGTATCCCTGGAAGAACTGTGTGGTTACATCGGCGCTGCGGACATCTACATAGCCCCCTACCCGAACCGGGCGCAGATTACTTCCGGAACGCTCGCCTATGCCCTGGGCGCGGGGAAGGCTTTGCTTTCGACGCCTTTCTGGCATGCGGAGGAATTGCTCGGTGAGGGGCGAGGTAAGCTGTTTGACTTTAACAAGCATGAAGAGCTGGCGGCGGAGGTCCTTGATATTCTTGCAAAGCCGGTTGAATGCAGCGCGATGCGCAAAAAGGCCTATGCGCTCGGTCGTGAGATGGTCTGGAACACCGTTGGAGATCGATATCTGGCCTTGTTTGCCGAGGTATTGGCGCAGTGGAACAAATATCCGCGCGTGTTGTCCCGGGTATCGGAGAAGGTGGTCGATGCCGGGTATATCCCCGAGATTAAAATGACCCACCTGAAGACCTTGACCGACAACACCGGTATTTTGCAGCATGCCCTTTTTGCCGTGCCCAATCGGCATCACGGGTATTGCACCGATGATAATGCGCGCGCGCTCATTGCCGCGCTGATGTATTACGATTTATACAGGGACGAAACGGCGCTTCCATTGATAAGTACCTACCTGTCGTTTGTGCATTATGCCTATGATCAGGGCGCGGGGCGTTTCCGCAACATGATGGGCTATGACCGGCACTGGCTTGAAGAGACAGGCAGCGAGGATGCCCACGGCAGGGCCTTGTGGGCCCTCGGCATCGCGTCCGCGCTGGCCCCCAACGAAAGTGTCGTATCCTTTGCGGTACGCCTGTTCAGCCGGGCGCTCGGCGCCACGGAGTCCTTCACTTCCCCGCGGGCATGGGCGTTTGCCCTTATCGGCATGGGCGCCTATCTGGTTCGATACGACGGGGATACACAGGTGCGGCGGTTTCGCGCCCTACTTGCTGAGCGGTTGTATGAACTCTTTAAGGCCAACGCGGCGCCGGAATGGCCCTGGTGTGAGGATATTATTTCTTATGGCAATGCCCTAATGCCCCATGCCCTGATTTTAAGTGGCCAGTGGATTCCCGATGGGGACATGGTGCAACAGGGATTAACCAGCCTGGAATGGCTGTATAACCAGCAAGTAAATGATGAGGGTACTATCAGCCTCATCGGCAACCGGGGGTGGATGGAGCGTAACGGCGAACGCGCGCGGTTCGCCCAGCAACCGGTGGATGCCATGGCGCTGGTGGGCGCCTGTGCGGAGGCCTTTCGATGTACCCAGGAGCCCGTATGGCGTGAACGCGCGCAACGCTGTTTCCAATGGTTCCTGGGCGGGAACGATATGCAATCCGTGATTTATGATTATCAGACGGGCGGGTGCCGTGACGGACTGGAGCCGGATGGGCCCAATCTCAATCAGGGCGCCGAATCAACCCTGGCCTGGCTGATAGCGGCCATGACTATGCAGGACCTGGCCCGTTCCGCGGTGGTGGTGGAAGTATCCAAAAAACGGTTGGCCGAAAAAGCCCAGACGCCCGTGTCCAATTGACCTTAGTGAACACCCAGGTGTATGCGGGGCTTGCCCTGATAACGAATAAGCTTTTTCAGTTGCCCTGCCAACTGATAAACTTTGTTGGACTAAACGCAAGTAAGAAGACTGAGCAAAAAGGGGACTGACTGCCAAATAGNNTGTCTGTCCCCTTTTTGCGGACACAGGAAAGAATATCCACGGCGAAGCCGTTTAGTCCAACGAGAAAGGAACATCATGAGCGAAACCATGCTTCAAGCGAAGCGGTTGGCGCTGCGTTTGCATAAGGATGAACGTCGTGTTATCGCCCGTTTGTTTGGTACCTACGGCGAAACAAGACTCCCGGAATTGGTGGATCGGTTGTCTAAAGTTTCGGAAGAGGAATTAACAGAACAGCTGCAGCAGGTCTTCGCCTATTTTCAAAGACGCCATAAAGACCTGCCCCGTATTTTTCTGGATAATTTTGAACAAGCGGCGCAGCGGTCCGGGTGGTCCGGGGACCTGGACGAACCGCGGCGATTGCTTCTGGGCGCTTACTTCACCATGGAATATTCCATTGAAGCGGCGGCCCTGTTTAATCCGTCCATTGTCGTCCATCCCGACCAAAATAACAGCGGTGAGGGCGGGTTGCGGTTTATCATGAGCCTGCGGGCCACCGGGGAAGGGCATATCTCGTCCACCGTGTTTCGAACCGGCGTGCTGTTTGATGATGACCAGGTGGAATTAGATCCCCCGGCTAAATATTTTTCCTCCGCGAAACGCGCCCCTGACCAGCAATACCTCAAGTACTTGTTCTTGCGCAAGCTGGGCGAAATGTCGGTGAACATGTCTCTTGCCGGTAAAATACTGGACCCCTTGCCGGAAAACTTCAGCCTGGCGGAACTCAGCCAGGCGATAGCGGCGTTTTGCGAAACGCCGTATAAGCCGGCCAACTATGGTGAAACCATAAGTGCCCTCATGTGGCTGGCCAATTCAAACTATCAGATTCAAATGGCGCCGGACGCCGATATCAGCGATATCGTCTTGTTTCCAAACAGTGAAAATGAATCGCGGGGTATTGAGGATTTGCGCCTGGTCTGTTTCATCGAAGAGGATGGCTCCTGCCGTTACTACGGTACGTATACGGCGTATAACGGCCATCAGGTCTTGCCCATGCTCATGGAAACCGATGATTTCAAGCGCATCGCCATNNAGACAAGGGCATGGCCCTGTTCCCCCGGCGTATCAACGGCCACTATGTCATGTGCAGCCGGATAGATGGACGCAATTTATACCTGATGTATTCCGACTATATTCATTTCTGGGAGTCGGCCAGTATCCTGGCCAAGCCGCGCTACCCCTGGGAGTTGAACCTTATCGGCAATTGCGGTTCGCCCATTGAAACGCCGGAAGGGTGGCTGTTGCTTACCCACGGGGTCGGCCCTATGCGGCAACACTGTATCGGCGCCATGCTGCTGGACCTGGACCATCCGAAACAGATTATCGGCCGCCTGCCGCACCCGCTGTTGTCGCCCCACGAGGATGAACGGGAGGGTTACGTTCCCAATGTGCTCTATTCCTGCGGGTCCATTGTCCATAAGGGCCGCCTCTATATTCCCTACGCCATGGCCGACCAGACGACCGGTATGGC
>MTKZ01013295.1_pt1 | contig 13534 bp, 10 predicted proteins | sample 1042781 | NCBI WGS metagenome assembly MTKZ01 (sample SAMN06212207, study PRJNA360539) | anaerobic digester metagenome | biome: Wastewater treatment plant; material: sludge; isolation source: anaerobic digester fed with sludge from wastewater treatment plant | place: Denmark: WWTP Viborg ...
TCCCGCCGTGCTTGAGGGGCATCATCAGGGCGAAATCCAGGACGATGTTGACGGCCACCGCCGCGCAAGCCACCCGCACCGGCGTCCGCGTGTCCTCGATCGAGTAGAAGCAGCGCACGACCACCGCGACGCCCCCCACCGCGAAGAGGCCGAGGGAGTAGAAGATCAGGGCCCAGTACGTCGGGCCGGCGCTCCCGGCCGCGAGGAACTCTCCCCGGTCGTAGAGGAGGCCGATGATGGGCCTCCCGAGGACCACGAGGCCCGCGGCGGCGGGGACGACGATGAACAGGGCGAGCCGCAGGGCGTAGTTCATCGCCTCCTTCAGCTTCTCCACCTCCCCCGCCACGGCGTAGCCCGCCATCAGCGGGAAGGCGACGGTGGAGATGCCGATCACGAACGTGCCCATCGGGAACTGGATGAGGCGCGTGGCCGCGTACAGGTAGGTGACGCTCCCCTGCGGGAGGAAGGAGGCCACGAGGTTGTCCACGAGGAGGTTGACGTGGTAGACGGCGAGGCCGGCGGTCGCCGGGAGCATCAGCCGGGCGATCCGGCGCAACTCCGGGTGCGTCCAGACGCGCCCGAAGACGAGGATGAACCCCTTCCGGCGCAGGGCCGGGATCTGCATCCCGACCTGGACCGCCCCTCCGAACAGCACGCCGAGGGCGAGGGCGACTATTCGTTCCTGGGGCCGCGCGCCCCACCGGGGGGCGATGCACAGCGCCGAGAAGATGACCATCGCGTTGAAGGCGGCCTGCGACAGGGACGGCATCGCAAAGTGCCTCAACGAGTTCAGAACCCCCATGCAGAGCGCCACGAGCGACACGAAGATCAGGTACGGGAAGAGCCACCGGGTCAGCTCGACGGTGATTTGGAACTTCTCCGCGTCCGCGGCGAAGCCCCAGAGCGCCGCGCGCACGATCCAGGGGGCGAAGAGGATCCCCAGGAGGGCGATGAAACTCGTCACGGCCGTCAGCACGACCGCAACCGACGCGACGAGTTCCCACGCCTCCCGCCGGGTCCTGTTGCGGAGGTAGTCGCTGAAGACCGGGATGAAGGCGGCGCTCAGGGCCCCCTCCCCCATCAGGTAGCGGAGGGTGCTGGGCAGACGGAAGGCCGCGTAGAAGGCGTCGGTCAGCATCGGCGGGAAGACCTTGAGGATGATCATGTCCCGCGCGAGGCCGAGCACCCGGCTGACGAGCGTCGCCAGACCGACGGCGGAGGCTGAACGGGCGATCCTCATCGGCGCCATGGGAAGGTACCTGCGCTACCGATCCCCCGCCAAGGGGGTGAAACCGCCCTCGCGCGGCCCGCGGCGCGGGAGCGGCTCATCGAACGCGCCCGCCGCGCCCCCGGCGATCCGCGAGGCGCGCGCACGGTGGCGTTCATATCCGTTGACTTCGGGGCCGGAAGGTGGTACATATGCCCTCCGCACCGTCGCCCCGGTCGCGACGCGACATTCCACAGGAGGACGCACCCGATGCCGACAAGGAAATCCGGCCTGAAGCACATGCGCGCGGATGAAAAAAAGCGCGTGCGCAACGCGCGCATTAAATCGGCGCTCAAGACGCTGACCAGGAAATACGAAGCCCTACTTGCCAAGGGGGACAAGGAGGGCGCCGCGAAGCTGTACCCCTCCGTCACCTCGGCGCTGGACAAGGCCGCGAAGAAGGGGATCATCCACGAGAACCGCGCGGCGCGGAAGAAGTCGCGCCTCGCGCACAGGACCGCCTGACCGTTTCCGGCAGCGCATCCGCGGCCGCCCGGGGCATCCCCGCGGCCGCGGATCCTTTTTCCCCCCGCCCCTCCGGCCCTGGAAACGGACGCCCAACGCCCGTCACCCGCCGTCCTACCACCTCTCCGTCACCCGCTCGACGATCTCGGTCGCGAGATCCTCGAGGGCGAACGGGACGGCGATCCTCTCGGACTCCGGCAGGGTGATGGTGACGAAGAACGCCTTCTCCCCCTCGACCCTCGTGGANNGCCGGTACTCGCGCGTGATGTCGTTCTTGTCGTAGCGGAGCGCCGCCCGGTTGTAGGTCGTCAGGGTGGTCTCGAGGATGACGTCGGCCTCCTTCTCGTTCACCACCATGTAGGTCCCGTCGATCTGGAAGGCGTTGACGATCTTGCTGGTCGCCTGCGCCCCGAGGGCCGGCTCCTTGGTGAGGTTCTTCACCATCGGGATGTAGATGGTCTTGATCGGGTCATCGGGGTTCATCGAGCCGACGCGGTATCCGCACCCCGCCGTCGACGCCGCCACCGCGCACGCGAACAAAACCGCACACGTCCTTTTCATCTGCCGATCTCCTTGTTGCGCCGGGGGTATGGTACCACAACGAAATCTCAAAACACAGGCCCCAAATCCCCGCCCTCCCCTCCGCGCCCTCACCGGTCGCGCCGGAACAACCCTCCCCATCCCTGCCCCCCGCTTCCCGGGGGGGCGAGTTCGCCGGAGGCGGTCGAGGCCCTGATCTCCGCGGGGCCGCGCTGCCGGTCGATCCATTCCCGTATCCTCGGCGCCTCGGGGGCGTCGGGCTTCAACTGGAGGTACCGCTCCCAGCACTCCGCGGCCTTGGCCCTGTCGGAGAGCGCCGACTGGTACAAAGCCCCGAGACTGAACCAGGCGGGGGCGAACGACGGGTCGGCCGCAACCGCCTCCTCGAACGAGGCGCGGGCGGCCTCGTACTCCCCGAGTTCCCGTTGCACGAGACCGAGGTCGTAGCGAACCTGCGCGGCCGACGGCGCCCGTTCAACCGCCTTCCTCAGGCAGAGCTCCGCAGTCCTGAGATCGCCGGCGGATGCGGAGGCGGCGCCGAGGAGGTGCCATCCCTCCGCCTTGTCGGGCTTGAGGCCGACCGCCTTCCGGAAACAGTCGATCGCGCCGCGCGCGTCGCCGCGCCGCCGGCGTATGGCGCCGAGCGAGACGAGGGCGTCGGCGTCATCGGGGTTCTTCTCCAGGCGGGCCTCGAGGTCGGCGGAGAGCTCGTCGTACTGGGCTCGGGCGCTCTCCTCCCGCGCCTCCTCGATCGCGTCGCGGCACTCCTGGAGCCGCCGGTGGACCTCGGCGCTCCGGTACGCCGGTTGGCCGCTCCTGATCTCCATCAGCTTCAGCGCGGCGCGGTTGAACGCCTCCAGCGCGGGCCCCCATTGCCGGTCCAGCCGGTGGCGCCGGGCCGCCGCCATGAACTCCTCCGCCTCCCGGAACGTCTCCTCCGTGCCGGCCGAGGCCTCACCCGGGCGCGGCGCCTCCGGACGCGTGAACGGCCACAGCCGCCTCAGCGGCGACGGCGGGGCGGAGGCGGCGTCGCCGGCGGAGGCCTGCCCGCCCTCCGGGGGGGCGGACGAAGCGCGGCGGAACGGCCACCATCCGCGGCGGGGCTCCGGCGCCCCCTCTTCTTGCGCGGCAGGGCGGCCGGGGCGTTTCTGCGCGTACCGCTCCCTGATGCGCTGGTCCTCGGCGGCGCACCGACTCTCGACCTCGCCGAGCCATTTCTTGAGTTGCTCGAGCGCGACCTCCTGTTTCCGGACGCGTTCCTCCATCGCCGCGATCCCGCGCGCGGCCTGCTCCACGATCTCGGCCGCCGCCTCGGGAAGCGAACCCATCTCGGAGAATCTGTTCTGCGCGACCTGCAGCTCGAGCTGCGTGGCCCGCATCGCCTCCTCCTCACTCTCCACCGCGGCCTCGGCGTCCAGGAGGGTCCGGCGGTTGCGCGCGAGCGCGGTTTTCTCCTCCAGATCGAGCGCGGCGAGGGCGAGGCGCTCACGGAGCGCTCGGATCCTGTCCTCCCGCTCATCCACCTCCCGCGCCTCCTCGGGGGTGAGCGTCCGCGGCAGGACGTACCGCCAGAACGCCCACCGGGTCTGCCCCTTCCGCCTGATGGCAGCGATCGCGGAGCGCTGGCTCGCGATGAGCCGCCTGAGCTCATCCACGGCCTCCTGCGCCTGCCCGACCCCCTCCGCGAACTCGAGCCTCCGCTCCTCGCGCTGGGCGGCCCGGCGCGCCTTCTCCCCGTAGCGGGTCAGCGGGTAGTCCCTGATGACCTCGCGCAGGTAGATGAGCGCGGCCTTGGGATTGTCGCGCTCCCGGTAGTAGCAGCCGATCTGGAAGAGGGCGCCCGCCTTCCTCCCCTGGAGCTCCTGTATCATCTCCTTGGCGGGCTCGGCGTTCTTGTCCGAGGGGAACTCAGCGAGATAGTCGGCGAGCCGGTTGATCGCCTCCCGGGCGGCCTCCTGGTCGTACTGGGCGGCGAGCGCCTGGCGGTACGCGCAGACGCCGAGCTGGAACTTCGCCGCGGCGACGAACTCGCTCCGCGGGTAGCGCGCGATGACCTTCTCGAACTCGATCGCCGCCTCGGTGTAGTTCTTCCGCTCCAGGTGCGCCAAGCCGAGGTTGTACTGCGCGTTCGGGGCGAAGTCGCTGAACGGGGCGTTGGAGAGCAGCTTGCCGAACGCGGCGATCGCGCGCTTGAGGGAGCCGCTCGGGTTGATCCTGAGGAAGCCGACCTCCGTGCCCGAGAGGAACAGGTTCGCGATCCTGAACTGGCGCTCGAGGATCAGGTTGACCTTGGGGTACGACGGGAACTTGTCCAGCACCGCCTGGTAGGCGTTGAAGGCCGGGTAGTAGCGCTTGGTCTTCTCGAGCATCTCCGCGACCCTGAACTGCGCCTCGGCGGCGAGCGGGGAGTCGCCGAAGTCGTCCACGAGCCGCTGGTAGGCATCCATCGCCCCGTTGAAATCCTCCGCCTTCTCGCGCGACGCGGCGTACTCGAACTGCTCCTGCGCGGTCGGGTAGGCCGGGGCCTTGAAGAGCCGCGGGAATGCGGCGGCGGGGGCCTGCCACGCTCCCGCGAGGGCAAGCAGGGCGATTGCCGCGGCCGCCGGAACGGGGCTCCTCCTCACCCGAGCCACCCGAACGCCCGCGCCAGATGGAGGGCGAGATTCGCGTAGATCCCCGCGCACAGGTCGTCCATCATGATCCCCCAGCCGCCGGGCAAATCCTGCAGCCTCCCGGCGGGAAACGGCTTGAGGATGTCGAAGAGGCGGTTGAGGACGAACCCGACGGCGAGCGTCCCCCACGTCAGCGGCAGGAAGGCGAAGGTGAGCATCACGCTCGCCGCCTCGTCGATGACGACGCTCGGCGGGTCCTTTTCCCCCAGCGCCCTCTCCACGGCCGTGCCCGCGGCGATCCCGATGAAAAAGAGGGCCCCGGCCGCGGCCGCGTAGAGGGTCGGCCACGGGGCCAGGAGCCAGGCGGGGATCAGGCCGACGGCGGCCCCCGCCGTGCCGGGGGCGACGGGGCAGAGCCCCGCGCCGCAGCACGTCGCGATCCAGAGCGCCCACCTTCCCGCCCGCATCCTACCGTTCCCCCTCCCAGAACAGCCCCCGGTTCTCGTAGAGGTAGATGAGCCCGGAGCCGACGGTCAAGGCCACCGTCACCATCATCACCCAGAAGACGAACCCCGCGAAACGGGCCGGGTCGTAGAACGGGCGGAGCGACTCCTCGATGCCGAGGCAGCGCGACAGATCCTTCACCGCAAGCACGGTGAGGATCAGGAGGATGGCGGCGACCTGCGAGGCGGTCTTGTGCTTCCCCCAGAGCCCCGCCGCGAGGACCTGCCCGTTGGAGAGCGCCAGGAGGCGGAGGCTGGTGATGATGAACTCGCGGCTGATGATGACCACCACCATCCAGACCGGGACGTGCGTGTCCGGGAGCTGGACGAAGGAGACGAACGCGGCGCAGATGAGCATCTTGTCCGCGACCGGGTCCATCAGCTTGCCGTAGTCGGTCACCCCGTGCCCCCGCCGCGCGAGCCACCCGTCGAGGAAGTCGCTGGCGACCGCCGCGGCGAAGACGAGCCAGGCGGCGAACATGCTGCCGGGGAACCGCGCCCAGAGCAGATAGATAAAGACGAACGAGAGCGCCACCCTGCTCGTGGTCAGCTTGTTGGGAAGATTCATTTCGCGTCCTACGCTGTACACTACACGCTACACGCCGCACGCTGTACGATGGATGCTGCGGGGAACGCGCAGAGGCGCGGCACGCCTCCTCCCGCCCGCATCATACCGCTTGCCGCTTGCCGCTCACAGCTTACAGCGTACAGCCCCCACCAGGTCATACTCCATCATCCCCGTGATGCGAACCGTGACGATCTCCCCGGGGGCAGCGTCGTTCCCGGAGAGGTAGACCGAGCCGTCCACCTCCGGGGCGTCGCCCGCGGTCCTCCCGCGGAGCGGGAACGACCCCTCGTCAAGGCGCTCGTCCACCATCACCTCCGCGTCGCGCCCGAGCATCCGCTCGAGCGATTCGCGGACGATCCCCTGCTGGAGCGTCATCAGCCGGTGGAGCCGCTCCCGTTTCACCCGGGCGGGGACCTGCCGCTCCATGCGGGCGGCCGCGGTGCCCTTCTCCCGGGAGTAGGCGAAGGCGCCGAGGTGCTCGAACCGCGCCTCCCGCACGAAGCCGAGAAGCTCCTCGAACTCCCGCTCGGTCTCGCCCGGGAAGCCGACCATGCACGTGGTCCGCACCGTGACCCCCGGCACGAGCAGGCGCACCCTCTCCAGCCGCCGGGCCGCCTGCGCCTTCGTCATGCGCCTGCCCATCATGCGGAGGACCCGGTCGGAGGCGTGCTGCAGCGGGAAATCGACGTACCGGCATATCCTCGGTTCCCCCGCGATGACGCGCAAAAGCTCGTCGGTGTAGCGCGCCGGGTGGCCGTACAGGAGCCTGATCCAGCGGAGCCCCCTGATCCGCGCGAGCCGCGTGAGGAGCGCCGGAAGCCCCTCCTCGCCGGGGCGGTCGTTTCCGTACGCGGTCGTGTCCTGCGAGATCAGGTTGATCTCCCTGACCCCCTCCGCGGCGAGCCGGCGCGCCTCCCCGACGATCGAATCCGCCGAACGCGAACGCGCCGCGCCCCTGATACTCGGGATGACGCAGTAGCTGCACCGGTTGTCGCACCCCTCACCGATCTTGACGTACGCGTAGTGCGGCGGCGTGAGCCGGACGCGCGGGCTTCGGCGGCCGGCGAGGAATCCCGCTTCGCCCACCGCGCCCGGGGCCGCCTGCCCCTCAGAGAGGGCGGCGCGGACGATCTCCGCGGCGTGCGGGATATCCGGGGGCAGGATGAACCGGTCCACCCCGGGGAATGTCGCGGCCACGTCCGCCCCCCGCCGGGCGGGGAGGCACCCGGCGACGACGAGCCGCCGTATCTCCCCGCGCGCCCGCAGCTCCTCGAGGCGGCGGATCGTCCCCGCGGACTCGCGCTCCGCTTCGGCGATGAAGGCGCAGGTGTTGACGATCACGACCTGCGCCTCGTCGAGATGCTCGGCGACCTCGAAGCCGCCCTCCCGCAGGCAGCCGAGAATCACCTCCGAATCCGCCAAATTCTTCGCGCAGCCGAGACTGACGATCCCGATCTTGATCCCCATCCGTTCATCGCGAGACGGAAGACGGGAGCCGTGAGACGACCGCCTCATCTCGTCTTCTCCATCTCCCCTCTCCCGTCCGACGTCTCGTGGCTGAGGGCTTGCGTGTCACTCCGCCCTGAGCTTCCCCTTGTAGAACTCGATCTTCCCGTCCTTGTCGATCTGGATGTTCTGCGCGGTCCGCCCCTTGATCCCCTTGATCGGTTTGCCGTCCAGGAGCATCTCCGCGATCCGCGGGCGGCTGACGCGGAGATCGAACCCCTCCGCGGCGGTCCACGACTCCTCCTTCCCCTTCGCGAGCGTCCCCTGGAAGAGCAGCGCGCCGTCCGCGTAGACCTTGAGCGTCACCGGCTCCTTGGCCTTGATGGAGAGCTTCTTCCGCGCGACCGGTGAGGCCTCGGGGGACGGCTCCTCCGTCTCCCCGGGTTCGGGGGACGGCTTGGGCGTGGGGACGGAGGGCAGCGGCAGCGTCTCGAGCTCCTCCGTGGCGGGGGCGGCGGGGGGAGCGGGACGGGGGGCGCACGCAGACCTGCGGAGCATCGACACGGCGAGTATCGCCACGACGATACCCGCTGCCGCCGCGACGCCGATCAGGAGCCGGTTCCGCGACGCGCGGGCGGAGAACGGAACGGCCTCGCGCTCGGCGTCGAGCGGGGACCGCGCGGCGCCGGGACGCTCGCGCGTGAACTGCTCGAGCAGCGGCTTCGGGTCGAGGCCGAGGTACTCCGCGTAGATCCGTATGAACCCTTTCGCGTAGGCGGCTGCCGGGAGGCGCGAGAACTCGCCCGCCTCGATCGCGGAGAGGTACCGCTCGTTCACCCGGGTGTCGCGGGCCACCTGCGCGAGCGGTATCTTCCGCTCCTCCCGCGCGCTCCGCAGGTATTCGCCTATCTTCGTCATCTCGCTCCTCCGGTCGCCATGCGAATTGCCGCCGCCTTCATCCTGTTCAACGCCGCCGCTCCCGCCCCTCGAACCCGTCGCCTCGCGCGCCTCGGGGTCACAACACCTCCCTCGGCCTGCTCCCCTGCTGCGGGCCCACGACCCCGCGCTCCTCCATCATCTCCACGAGGCGCGCGGCGCGGTTGTAGCCGATCCGGTGGCGACGCTGGAGCATCGAGGCCGACGCCTGCCCGAGCTGACGCACCGTCTTGACCGCGTCCTGGTACAGGTCGTCGTCTATCTCCTCGACGCCCGACGCCCCCTCCTCCTCCGCGGCCAGGATCTCCTCGCGGTACTCCGGGACGCCCTGCGCCTTGACGAACTCGACCACCGCGTTGATCTCGTCGTCGTCGACGAGCGTGCCCTGGACCCTGATCCGGCGAGAGGCGCCGGGCGGCATAAAGATCATGTCCCCCTTCCCCAGGAGCTTGTCGGCCCCGCTGCCGTCGAGGATCACCTTCGAGTCGACCTTGCTCGCCACCTTGAAGGCGATCCGGGTCGGGAAGTTGGCCTTGATGAGGCCGGTGATCACGTTGACGGACGGGCGCTGCGTCGCCAGGATGATATGGAGGCCCGCGGCGCGCCCCATCTGGGCCAGGCGGATGATCGGGTCCTCGATATCCTTCCGGGCCACCAGCATCAGATCCGCGAGCTCGTCGATGATGACGACGAGATACGGCATCGACTCCAGCGGCTCGCCGTCCTCCCCCTTCAGGGAGGCGCCCTCCTTGGCCACCTTGGCGTTGTAGGAGACGATGTCGCGGACGACGTGCGTGGAGAAGAGGTTGTAGCGGCGCTCCATCTCCCGCCCCGCCCACCGGAGCGCCTGGGCGACCATCCGGCTCTCGGTGACGACCGGCGTGATCAGGTGGGGGATGTCGCGGTACTGGCTCATCTCCACCCGTTTGGGATCGATGAGGATGAGCTTGAGCTCGTCGGGGGTGCGGGAGAAGAGCATCGTGAGGATGATGCTGTTGATGCAGACGGTCTTCCCGGAGCCGGTCGAGCCCGCGATGAGGAGGTGCGGCATCTCCCGGAGATCGCCGACGACGGCGCTCCCGGAGATCTCCTTCCCGATGGCGAGCGGGATGAACCTCCTCGTCTGGCGGTACTCGCGCGAGAGGAGCATCTCCTTGAGGCCCACGAGGGTCGCCTTGATGTTCGGGATCTCGATCCCCACCGCCGACTTCCCGGGGATAGGGGCGACGATCCTGATGCTCGCCGCCGCCATCGCGAGCGCGAGGTCGTCCGCAAGCGCGGTGATCTTCTGCACCTTGACGCCCGGGGCCGGGTGCACCTCGTAGCGGGTGATGACCGGCCCCCTGATCACGTTGCCGACCTGCGCCTCTATCCCGAACTCCCGCAACGTGGACTGGAGCACCTCGACGTTCCTCTCGAGGTCCTCCTCTGCCTGGCGCCCCTTCGAGGCGAGCGGCTCGTGCAGGAGATCGATCCCCGGCAGCCGGTAGGCGCCGGCTCCCCGCGGTCTCCGGAACTGCGCGGCGGGCGCGGACCTCGGCGGCCGCTCCGGCTTCTCGCGCCGCTCCGGGGCGCGTTCGATCGGCAGCTCGCGCTGCACCTCGCGCGCGGAGGGGACCGCGACCTTCATCCTGGCGGCCCGCCTGCCGCGGCGCGCGAACGGACGCACGCGCACGGTGCGCATCCCGAGCGGGACCATGCGCCGCCGGTGCCGCAGCGCCTCCGCCGAGATCCTGGCGGACTCCCCCGCTGCGCCCGCCGCCTTCCTGACGAGCGCGGCGGCGGCTGCGAGCGGCGTGAGCCGCGCAAAGAGCGCGACGGCGCCGAGAAAGATCGCGGCGCAGACAGCGGTGGCGCCGGTGTAGCCGAGATACGGGAGGACCAGGGCGGAACCCACGGCGTCGCCGACCCGCCCGCCGGGCCCCACCAGGGAGAGCCGCCGCGCCGCGTCGACGAGGCCCGGGATCCGGTGGGGGAGCTGGAGGAACACGGAAAGGGAGACGACCATCACGGCCCCGGCAAGCGCCCGGGCCGCCCAGGCCTTCGCGGTACCCTTGCCTCTCCCCAGGGCGCAGCCGATCACGAAGAGGATGAAGATGAGGAGGTAGGCGGCGAAGCCGAGCTCGAAGAAGCAGCGGAACGCCGTCCAGGCGCCGACGATCCCCACGCTGTTGAACGGCGGGCTGTTCGGCTGCGTGGTGTAGTACCGCACGTCCATCGGGTCGTAGGTGTAGAGGCTGAGGAAGAACAGGAGGGAGAGCATCCAGAACAGGACTGCGTAGATGATCCTCATCCGGGCATGCCTCCTCGGGCGGGCGGGCGCCACGGCGCCCGGCAGCCGCAGCCGCCGGGCACCACGTCGGACCCGCGGGGGCTCGGGACCCCTACCTACGCCCGCGCGGCCTGAACGGCCTGCGCGGTGGCCGGCGCTCCTCCTCCGGGTCGTCCTTGCCGGTGAGCACCGCCTTGCGGGACAGGTTGATGCGCCCCTGCTCGTCGATCCCCGTCACCTTGACATCGATCTGGTCGCCGATGTTCACGACGTCGGTGACCTTCGCCACCCGGTGGTCGGCAAGCTTGGAGATGTGGACGAGCCCCTCCTTCCCGGGCATCACCTCCACGAACGCGCCGAAATCCAGGACGTTCTTGACGATTCCGGGATAGATCTTGCCCACCTCCACCTCCGCGGTGCGGCGCCTGACCTCCTCGACCGCCTGGGCGAGGCTCTCGGGGGTGTTGGAGGAGACGCTGACCGTGCCGTCGTCCTCGACGTCGATCTGGGCGCCCGTGTCCTGGCAGATCTTCTTGATGAACTTGCCCTTGGGGCCGATCAGGTCGCCGATCTTGTCGATCGGGATCTTCAGCTTGACGATGCGGGGGGCGTACTTCGACACCTCGGGGCGCGGCTGGGAGATGGCGCGGTCCATGATGTCGAGGATGACGAGCCTGCCGACATGCGCCTTCTCGAGTGCCTGGGCGAGCACCTCGGTGCCGATCCCCTTGATCTTGCTGTCGAGCTGGAACGCCGTGATCCCCTTGCGCGTCCCCGCCACCTTGAAATCCATGTCCCCGCAGGCATCCTCGGAGCCGAGGATGTCGGTGAGGACGGCGAACCGGCTCCCCTCCTGCACCAGCCCCATCGCGATGCCCGCGACCGCCGCGGACATCGTCACGCCCGCGTCCATCAGGGAGAGACTCCCGCCGCAGACGCTCGCCATCGACGACGAGCCGTTGGACTCCAGCACGTCGCAGACGATCCGCACCGTGTACTCGTACTCCTTGGGGACCACGCCGAGGAGCGCGCGCTCGGCGAGGTTGCCGTGGCCGATCTCGCGCCGTGCGGGGCCGCGCACCGGCTTCGTCTCCCCGACGCAGTACGGAGGGAAGTTGTAGTGCAGCATGAAGCTCTTCGAGGACTCGCCCTCGTACGCCTCGAGGCGCTGCGCGTCCTGCGGCGTCCCGAGCGTCGTCATCGCGAGCACCTGCGTCTCCCCCCGGGTGAAGAGGGCGCTGCCGTGCGTCCGGGGCAGGAATCCCACCTCGCAGCTGATCGGGCGGATCTCGTCGACCCCCCTGCCGTCCACGCGGAGCCCCTTGGAGAGGATGAGGAGGCGCACCATGCGGTGCTCGGCGGCGTCGAAGAGCGCCGAGACCGCCCCCTCCTCCGCCTCCGGGAACCGCTCCCGGACCGCCGCGACCGTCTCGAGACGCAGCGCCTCGAGGCTCGCCTCGCGGTTCTTCTTTCCCTTGACGAGGAGGGCGGCCTCAAGCCGGTCCTTCAGGAACTCCTCCACCGCCGCGGCGAGCGCCTGGTCCGGCTGCGCCGCCGCCTCGGCCTCCTCCTTCGCCGCGCCGGCCTTGGACTGCAGCTCGACCAGGGCCGCGGCGATCCGCTTGATCTCCTCGTGCGCGACGGAGAGGGCCTGGACCATGTCCGACTCGGAGATCTCGGATGCGCTCCCCTCGACCATGACCACCGCGTCCGCGGTCCCGGCGACCACGAGCTCGATGTCGCTGGCGTCGATCTCGGCGTAGGACGGGTTGACGATCCACCGCCCGTCGTTCCTCCCTATCCGCACGCAGCCGACCGCCTCGGTGAACGGCAGCGGCGAGAGCAGGCAGGCGGCCGCGGCGCCGACCACCGAGAGCACGTCGGGGTCGTTGTCGTTGTCGGCGGAGAGGACCGCGTTCATGATCTGCACCTCGCGCCTGAACCCTTTCGGGAAGAGCGGGCGCAGGGGGCGGTCGGTGAGCCGCATCGTGAGGATCTCCTTCTCCGTCGGACGCCCCTCACGCTTGATGAAGCCGCCGGGGAACATCCCCGCGGCGGAGGTCTTCTCGCGGTAGTCCACCGTCAGGGGGAAGAAGCTCGCTCCCTCGCGCGGGCGCGGGGCCGCCGTGACCGTGCAGAGCACCACCGTATCCCCGTACCGCACCGTGCAGGCGCCGTGGGCCTGTTTGGCGAGCTTGCCCGTCTCTATGATCAGTTCCTTGCCGTTAAGCGTCGTCGATACCCTGTGGACCATATACGTACCTTTCTCCTCTCCCGTTCCCATTGCCGGGGGCGCGACGCCCCCGCGGCCTCCTCGGGCCGAAAACCCGCGCCCCTCCGGCCTGACCGCCTCTGCGGCGGTCGCCGGACGCATCGCGGCGCGGGTTATTTCCTGAGCTCCAGCTTCTTGATCAGCGCCTTGTAGCGCTCGTCGCTCACCCGATGAAGGTAGTCGAGCAGCTTGCGCCGCCTTCCGACCAGCGTCAGGAGGCCCCTGCGCGAGTTGTGGTCCTTCGCGTGGGATTTCAGGTGCTGCGCGAGGTCGTTGATCCTCGCCGTGAGCAGTGCCACCTGGACATCGGCCGAACCGGTATCCGTCTCGTGGAGGCGGTGCTCCTTTACCAAAGCCTCCTTCCTGCGTGCATCCATCGCCATTGCGAATCCTCCTTCTTCCTGTTGCTCCCTTCTCCACGCCCGCCGTCGGCGACTCGGCCGGCCTAGGGAAGGGACTGTGTCGCGGAATTCCCGCGCCGGGCGCGGGACCCGCCCCTGTGTAATGCATTAGTATGCAGCATTTCCCGCGCAAATGCAATGTCGCGCTGCATCTGCCGGGCGAGCGCTTTCGGATCGGCGAACCGCCGCTCGGCGCGGATGCGCCCGCCGAAGAACAGCTCCAGCGTCCTGCCGTACAGGTCCCCCTTGAAG